>Ga0247725_1000210_pt1 | contig 60596 bp, 97 predicted proteins | sample OKSTACKMCFT3sol_FD_183021 | JGI IMG/M metagenome (GOLD analysis project Ga0247725, IMG submission 183021) | Subsurface sediment microbial communities from gas well in Oklahoma, United States - OK STACK MC-FT3-sol | ecosystem: Environmental > Terrestrial > Deep subsurface > Rock core/Sediment...
CCCCCTCCCCACAACCGCCGGTCCGATCACATGAACCACCCGTGGACACCCAGGTCCGTGGTAGGGTCACCCCCAACCACTCACCCACGAGGTGCACCATGAACTCGCACGGCGACCCCGAACAGACCCCCAGCGCGAACAACCCGAACCCCGAGCAGGAGCCCCGCAAGGAAGACCTGTTCGATCGTATCGGCCGCGCCTTCCCCCACGAACGCCAGCGCCTGGTGCTCGAAGAACTCCTGATGCTGATCAAGTCCGTGGACGCCATCGCCGACGAGACCGCCACCGAGGCGAGCTCCATCGTGGCCCGCGGCGGCAAGTCGATCGCCAGCCGCCGGACGGAGCAGGCCAAGGCCGAAGAGGACACCGGTCGCAAGCAGGACGAGGTCAGCGGTTCGGTGCTGGACGGCAGCGCGGACGTCGAGCTGTCGGAGACCGAGCGGACCATGAACCCAGCGCCCACCAGCGACGACGATACCGGCACCGGCACCAGCAAAGGGGCGGCCAAGGGAAAGACCAAGACCGCTAGCAAGGGCTGACCACCCTCCCTCTCGCCGAGGCTCTTGCTATCAGCCCATGGATGGGCTACCCTCACGCGGACTTCGTGTAATTCCCACTGGCCAGTGAGGACACCCAGATGGCACTCGCCAAACTCCGCATCAACGAAACCGACGAGAACCGCGTCCGCAAGCTCAACGCCCTCGTCGACGCGATCAACGCCCTCGGCGTCTCCTCCACCGGCACTATCGACGCGGCCAAGCTCACTGGCACCGTCGCCCCGGCACGCCTGCCCATCGCGACCGCCTCGACCCTGGGCGCCGTGAAAGACGGCACTGGCATCACCGTGGCCGCCGATGGCACCATGAGCGTACCGTAACGCTCATGGGGGCCGTAGAGCATGACAGCGCCAATCGTTCCGATGACGATCCAGCGGGGCAAGACGCTTCGCTGGGTGTTCTTCTACGCTGAGCAGAAGCTGGTCTACAAGACCATCACTGCGATGCCGATCAAGGCGCCGTGCACCCTGACGGTCCCCTCCCATGGCCTCCCCGACGGATGGCCGTTCCGCATCGAGTGCGTCAAGGCACCCGAAGAGCTCAACTCCCCCGACCTGGACAGCGAAGAGCCGTACTACTTCGCAACGGTCGTCGACGCCGACACGGTCGAGATCAACACCCTCAACGCCCACTGCCTCAAGCCGTTCACCGGCGAGGGCGTGCTGGTCTACAACCAGCCGGCTGACCTGACCGGGTACGAGGCCAGGGCCCAGGTCCGCGCCAGCGAGTCGGCCACCAGCGCCCTGTTTACGTGGAACAGCGATGGCGCCGTCGTACCGCCCCCGGACGAGCTGGCTATCGTCGACGTCGCCCTGTCGCAGATCATCCTGCCGATGGACCCCGCCACCTCGGCCGACCTGTCGTGGTCGGCGGGGGTCTACGAGACCGAGGCCATAGCGCCCTCTGGGGACGTGTTCCCGGTCAACGCGATCAGTTCGGTCGTCGTGACCGGGGAAGTGGTCAAGTGAGCTGCGCCACCCTGGTCATCCGCCCGGCCACGGGCCAGCGCACGCTGGTCACCGCCGGCTGCGGTACGTTCATCCCCCTGCGCACCCCGACCCAGCAGCGCCTGGTGCAGACCGTCCTCAACGGCCGGGCCGTCGTCACCGTGGCGCAGAGCCAGGGACGTACGGGCCCACAAGGCCCGGTCGGCCCGTCGGGCGGGGCGCTGGTGCTCACCGCCGGTGAGACGGTGAGCGCGCTGAAGATGGTCTACGAGCTGGGCGGCGAGGTGTTCGCGCTGGACAGCCAGGACGCGGCGAACATCTACCGGTGGGTGGGCGTGGCCGTGACCGCCGGCACCACGGGGAACGACGTCACGGTACAGCGCAGCGGGGAGCTCGAGGACAACAGCTGGAGCTGGACCGACGGCGAGCGGGTGTACCTGGGCGCCAGTGGCACGCTGACCCAGGTGCCGCCCGTGGTAGGCTACTATCAGCTCGTAGGCACGGCGGTGTCGCCCAAGCGCGTGCTGCTCAACATCCAAGACCCGATCGAACTGTAGGAGATCATCATGGCCCAGGGCTTCATCGCCGTCGTGAGCGGCAAACTCAAGGTGCTGTTCGGCATCGCCAGCAGTGCTGGCGCTGGCGACGCGGGCAAGTACATCGTCACCGACGCCGGCGGCAAGCTGGACCCGAGCTTCCTGCCCAGCGGCATCGGCGCCAACCAGGTGGTGGCGACGGCCAGCGAGGCGTTGACCGCGGGGGACTTCGTGAACCTGTACCTGAACGCCGGTGCGCTGAACGTGCGCAAGGCCGACAACAGCAATAGCCGCGAGGCCTGGGGCTATGTCGAGGCCGCCGTGTCCAGCAGCGCCAGCGCCACGGTGAAGCGCCTCGGCACCACCAACGCTTCGCGCACCGGCCTGACCATCGGCAGCGAGTACTGGCTGGGCACCGCCGGCGGCGTGATCAGCACCCCGCTGGACGCGAACGACACCGGCAACGCGGGCAAGATGGTCCAGTACCTGGGCATCGCGAAGTCCGCGACTGAGCTGGTCACCGCCGAGTTCCAGCCGGTACTCCTGTAATGCCCGGTCCGGTTCCGGTCGTCCTCGAGAACGGCAAGCCGAAGGTCTCCAGAGACCTTGGGTCTCTACTGCCGTTGCCGATAAGCACGACGCTGAACTACGCGTGGAAGACCGGCACCGGGTGGGTGCAGCTGGGAACGGCCGCAGTCCAGGACGCAACCACCTCGGCGACCGACACTACGTCGGGCAGGCTGTGGCGAACCAACGACCTGGTCAAGCAGACTTCGACGGTCGATGCTACTACCGGCAGCGTGTTGTTGGTCGGGGGGTTCGGCATCGGCGTCCAGTTGGTCTCCACTGAGACCAACCTCGACAACTACCGCGCCGGTGGCAAATACATCACCCCGGCGTCGGGTCTAACCAACCTACCGCCAGGGTGGTCGCAAGGTCGCCACATCATCGAGGTAGCTGGCAGCAACTATTCGTCGCAGTTGGTGTTCGGCGGATCGGCTAGCTTCAGCCGCATAGCCAATCGGGTCTTCGCGCCCACGACGTCCACTTTCACCCCGTGGTACGACGTGCTGACAAATAACAGCCTCGTGCAGGGCACGGGGATAACCCTCACCTATAACTCTTCCACCGGCCAGGTAACCATCGCTACGTCGGGCGGGAGCAGTACGGGGATATCGACCAAGGCCAACTTCCAGACAAAAGTACTGAACGGTCTACTGGGGTACATTCCTCAGTTCGCGGACGTCGACATAGGTTGGGCCTGCGGCATCCTCAACACGAACACGCTGCCGTTGGGGTCGGGCTACTCGTCGAGCAATGCCGCGGACTACGCAGACGCATCTGAGAGCCTGCTGGCTATCACGGGGACTGGTGCGTCCGTGAGCGGACGATCGCCGACGGTCCTCTCCACTGGGACCACTACCACGGGCACCGTCAACTGGTCGAACGGCCGCACGCTCGCCGGGATCATCAATGGTGGCTTGCGCTACAACCAGATGGCGTCGATGACCTACCAGTTCACCGGTAACATCCAGACCATCAGCACGGCTACGGATCGATTCGTCTGCGAGATGGGCGTCACCAGCGGCGGCCTGTCCAGCAAGCAGGCGTGGTTCAGCTGTGTCGACAACGTAAACAGCGGACGCTGGCTGTTCAGCTACGTCAACAACGCAGGATCGACGGTGACGGTCGACACGGGGATAACCCCCTCGGCTGGCGTCGACGTCGACGCGACCATCACCTGGACGTGGACCGGCAGCGCATTTACTCTGGTGGCGACGCTCAGCACGTTCACCAGCTCGACGCTGACCAGCCTGGTGGTGAACCTCAGCCTATCGTCGGTAATAGCCTGGAACCCCTACATGAGCATCACGAAGTCGGCAGGGACCACGGCACGCGCGTTCAGGTTCCGCCGGCACCTGATGATTGGGACAGTGCAATGAACATCAACACGCCAGAGCAGCTGATCCAGCTCGACAACCCGGTCTCGAAGACCAGTAAGCCCGCTTGGGACAAGCAGCTACTGGTCGACGTGGCCATCGGCACGTCGGAAATGGAGATCCTCGAGGCCTACGACCTGCAGGCGCACCAGCTGCGCGAGATTCTCGAGGACAGCACGTTCCTCGTGGCGCTGGCCACCCTGAAAAAAGAGCTCGACAAGGACGGCATGAGCTTCAGGCTGAAGTGCCAGCTGCAGGCCGAGGCCATGCTCGAGGAAAACTGGATGCTCGCCCACGACCGCGAGAACGTGCCGGCCGAGACCCGGCGCAAGGCGATTGCTGACACCGTCCGCTGGGCCGGCTTCGACAACCAGGGCGGCGCAAGCGGCCTCGGAGGCGGCGGTGGGTTCACCATCAACGTCATCACCGGCTCTTCTGGCCGGGCAGGCGTCACGATCGAGGGCGAGAAGGAATGAGCGTAAGCATTGACTACACGCCGGAGCCTATCGCCGACGCGTTCCTCCAGAGCGAGAAATTCTACAACTTCATCGTCGGTCCGGTAGGCTCGGCGAAGACCACGGCGATCCTGTTCAAGATCGTCTACCACGCCTCAAAACAGGCGCCCAGCCCGGTGGACGGTATACGCCGGACCCGGTGGGTTATCGTGCGGAACACCATGCAGCAGCTGAAGGACACCACCCTCAACTCGTTCTTCACCTGGTTCAAGCACGGCCAGGCCGGCACGTGGAAGGCGTCTACGAACACGTTCGTGTTTCGCTTCGCCGACATCGAGGCTGAGGTGTTGTTTCGTCCGCTCGACACCCCTGACGACGTCAGCCGGGTGTTATCGCTCGAGGTGACCGGCGCGATCCTGGACGAATTCGTCGAGATTCCCAAGGAGATCGTCGAATCGCTGTCTGGTCGCTGCGGCCGCTACCCGTCGAAGAAAGACGGCGGTGCCACCTGGTGGGGCATGTGGGGGGCGAGCAACCCGGGCAACGAGGACGACTGGTGGTACACCTGGCTCTATGACCAGAAGCCGTCGAACATGGGGTTTTTCATCCAGCCGTCGGGGTTTTCGCCCGAGGCCGAGAACATCGAAAACCTGCCGGGCGGCCGCGGCTACTACACCAACCTGGCCGAAGGCAAGAGCCCGCAATGGGTCAAGCAGTTCATCGAGGTGAAGTGGGGCTACAGCATCCGCGGCAAGCCCATCTACACCTCGTTCAACCCAGAGGTCCACGTCGCCAAGCAGCCGCTGCAGTTCAATCCGCATCTCCCTCTGGTGATCGGGTTCGACGCCGGCCTGACGCCGGCGGCCATCTTCGGCCAGCAAGACCCGCAGGGGCGCGTGCTGATCCTCCGCGAGCTGACCAGTGAGAACATGGGGGCGCGCCGGTTCTGCCGCGAGAAGATCCGACCGCTGTTGAATCGCGAGTTCCGCGACGCCGACCTGGTCATTCAGGCGGACCCCGCGTGCGGTCAGCGGGCGCAGACCGACGAGCGCAGCGTCAGGCAGGTGCTGGAGGAAGAACTCGGCGTCCGCGTGTACCCGGCGCACAGCAACACGCTGACCGACCGCCTCGGCGCCGTCGACAGTCTGCTCACCCGGCTGGTGGAGGGCCAGGCCGCGTACCTGGTGGACCCGTCGTGCAAGGTGCTGATCCGTGGCTTTACGTCCGGCTACCGCTACCCGGTCAACAACAAGGGGGTCAAAGGTGACAGCCCGGAGAAAAACGCCTACTCTCACCCGCACGACGCCAACCAGTACCTGTGCATGATGTTCGAGCGCGACGCTATGCGCGAAGCGAAACGGCTCAAGATGCCAAAAATGCCGACCTACCGCAACAGCTACGTCTACTAGGGATAAGCCATGGCCGACGGCTCTCAAGACCCGGAAATCAAGGTAAGCCCGGATGCGCTTACAGCGCTCGGTCGTAACCTGCGGTCGAAGTTCACCCAGTACACGCGCGACCGCAGGCTGATCGAAGAGCAGTGGATGAAGAACCTCCGCCAGTACCTCGGCCAGTACGACCCCGACCTGATCTCCAGGATGGACCCGCAGCAGAGCAGGGCCTACCCCAAGATCACCCGGGTCAAATGCGTGAGCATGGTTTCTCGGCTGACGTCGCTGCTGTTCCCCGCCGACGAGAAGAACTGGAGCCTGGAAGCCAGCCCGACCCCGAGCCTGCCGCCCGAAGCGCTGCAGGCAGCGATCGACCAATGGATGGCCACCCACAACGGCTTCAACCTGGCCGACTTCGATATGGCCGTGGGCCGCTTTGCGGCGAACGCCGCGGAGAAGATGGAGGCCCAGATCGATGACCAGCTGGCGGACATCGCCGCCTATGGCCCGTGCGACTACCAGACCCTGGCGCGCCGCGTCGTGCGCTCGGCGGTGATCTACGGGCCGGGCATCATGAAAGGCCCGATGACGCTGGCCGACACCCGCTCGGTCCCGGTAACGTTGCCCGACGGCCGCATCACTGTCGGTACGGAGACGACATATCGTCCCTACTTCGAGTACGTTTCGAACTGGGACTACTACCCCGACCTGGCTGCGAAGACCTTCGCGCAGATGGATGGGCAGTTCCAGCGCCACATATTCTCCCGACACCAGCTGCGAAAGCTGGCCGAGCGCGCCGACTTCCGCGGCAACGTCATCAACGACTACTTGCGCTCCCACGCGGATGGCAACTACACGCGCCAGACGTACGAGACGGAGCTGCAGACCCTTGGCGAACAGACCAACGTCGTCGCCGACACCCGCAAGTTCGAGGTGGTCGAGTACTGGGGGTACGTCTCGGGCTACGAGCTGAGCCAGGCCGGCGTGAACATCGACGACAGCAAGCTGAACACCGAGCTGAAGGCCACGGTGTGGATGCTCGATGACGTCGTGATCAAGGCGGCCGAAGACCCACTGCCGGAAGGCGCCTCGATGTACCACCAGTTCGTCTTCGAAGAAGACGACGTGAACCTCATGGGCACCGGCCTACCGGAAATCATGCGTGACAGCCAGATGGCCGTGAGCATGGCGTCTCGCATGCTGATGGACAACGCGTCGGCTGTGTGCGGGCCCAACGTCGAGGTAGACTGGAACCGTCTCAGCCCCGGCCAGGACACCACCATCAAGCCGTTCAAGGCGTGGATGGTGGAGCCTGACGCCTCGCAGGGTAATGCGCCAGCTGTGCGCCCGGTTAAATTCGACTCCAACCTCACCGAGCTGCAGGCCGTGGTCAAGATGTTCCTGGAGTTCGCGGACGCAGAGACGTTCGTCAACCCGATCACCGGTGGCGATATGGACGGTTCCGGTGAGGCGCTGCGCACGACCGGCAACATGTCCATGGTGCTTGGTAACGCGGCGCTGCCGTTCCGCGACATCGTGCGGAATTTCGACAAGTTCACGGTGAGCGCCATCCATTCGCTGGTCGAGTGGAACATGGCGCTGAACCCGCGACGCGACATCGTCGGCGACCTTCGCCCGATCGGCCGTGGAGCGACTACACTGATCGCCAAGGAGATCCGTGCGGCTGCGCTGGACAACCTGGCCAACACCTTGCTCGAGGAAGAGAAGGACTACATCGACTTCGGACAGCTGGCCAAACAGCGCCTGCTCTCGCGCGACCTGCCGCTGAACCAGATCATGGTCAGCGAGGAAGTCGCCAAGCAGCGCCAGGACGACAAGGCAAGCCAGGCTCAGGAAGCGCGCGACCAAGCCCGTCGGATGTTCGAAGAAGAGCTCAAGAACCTGGCGAGCGACTCGCTGAAGCAAGCGTCCCAGGCCCAGAAAAACGTCGACGCCGCGGACGTGGCTACTTTCAAAGCCGTCCTCGACGCGTTGGCCCAAGGAGTCAGCCCTCATGCAGTCGCTCGAGCAGCGCAACGAACTACGCCAGCAGCTGGCGGAAATCAAGAACAGCCACGAGGTCAAGCTGGTGGTGCAGTTCCTCCAGCACCAGATGAACCAGGAGCTGCAGGCATTGCTCAAGGCCTCCGACCCGGCGCAGCTGACGCGTTTACAGGGTAAGGCGCAGGCCTACAGGGACGCTGTGGACATCCTGCAGCGTCCCATGCCAGAGAAGCCGGGACAACCGGCCGCTTAGTAAGTTATTGACAACATCACAGCCGCGGAGTAAATAGCGCTCATGAACAACGAAGCCAATGCCCAACAAGAGTTCGACTCTGCCCTCACCGAGGCGATGAATGAGAGCTCGGCACCTGATACGCAGGCAAGCGCGCCGGACCCGGCAGAGCCTGCGCAGGCTCCTGTTGCACAAGATCCGGCCCAAGATCCGGCTGCCGCTGCTTCTGCTGAAGGCGAGCCGGCGAAAGCTGACGAACCTGCTGCGCAGCCGACTCCTGCGGCTGAGGCTCCTGAAGTAGACGCCAAGCCGGAACCTGTTCCGACGCCTGCGCCGACCCCGGTGAACCAGCCGGCACCGCTTGACCCGACATTCCTCGCCCAGGCCATTGTCGAAGCGCAGCGCCAGGCTCAGCAGTCGCAGCAACCCGAGCCGATACAGAAGGCCGAGCCGAAGCTGGAAGATTTCATCAGCGCCGACGAGAAAGCGGTGCTGGACAAATACGACTCGGAGTGGGGCGAAGTGTCCCAGGCCGAGCAGATCCGCACCAAGGCCGCGATCGCGCTGGCCTTGGCGCAGTTCAAACTGGAAGTGCAAGGTGAGCTGGCGCCGGTCCGCGCGTACATGCAACGATCGACAACTACCGCGCACACCGCAGCGATCCACGCCGCCCACCCGGATATCGAATCGATTACCGGGGACGTGGTCAAGTGGGTCAAAGAGCACCCGAACCAGATGGTCCGCGACAGCGGGGCTCAGGTGCTCAAACAAGGCAACGCGCAACAGGTCATTGGCCTGGTGTCGTTGTTCAAGGAAGCGACGGGACGGACGGGTGCAGCGCCAGCCACGCAAGCAGCCTCGCCAGCCGCGCAAGAAGCACCTGCTGCACCTACGCCTGCCGCGCCTGCCGCGCCCGATCCCGCCCGGGAGAAAGCCGCCGCAGCCACTGCAGCCGTGACCGCAGCTCAACGTGGTGGCATCCCCACCGGGAAGGACCAGACCGACTTCGATCTGGCCTGGAAAGAAGCCATCGCAAGCGCATCTTGACGACACAAAGGAGATAGACCATGTCGTACAGCGGCACTACTTACGGCGACATTACCCCGCGTCAGGCGGCTTACTCGATCGCCAACCTGCTGAAGCGCGCGCTTCCGCTGCTGACCATCGAGAAGTTCGGCCAGACTTACCCCATTCCGAAGAACAACACCAAGGTCGCCAAGTGGCGCCGTTACTACATCGACGGCGGCACCGGTGCTTACTCTGGCGAGGCCGGCAATTACAGCATCCCGCTGGCGCTGACCCCGCTGGTCGAGGGCGTGACCCCCGCTGGTCAGCAGATGGCGAACAAGGACTACACCGCTACCCTGGTGCAGTACGGCAACTACATCGAGTTCACCGACGTGATCCTCGACCTGCACGAGGACATGCCCGCGCTGCTGCGCGAGCTGACCGACATGCTCGGCGAGCAGATGGCGGTGACCATCGAGACTCTGCGGTTCAACGTGCTGAAGGCTGGCACCAACGTGTTCTACGCCAACGGCAACGCCCGCAACGCCGTCAATACTGTGCTCACCCGCGAGCTGCAGATGCGCATCACCCGCGCGCTGAAGCGCCAGAACGCGATGACCATCACCTCGGTGGTGAAGTCCTCGGTGGCCTACAACACCCAGCCGATCGAAGCCTCCTTCGTTGCGCTGTGCCACCCGGACGTCGAGAACGACATCCGCAAAATGGACGGCTTCGTGTCGACCAAGCACTACGCGTCGATCACCCCGATGGAAGGCGAGATCGGCTCGGTGGACGACGTGCGCTACATCCGCTCGACCGTATTCGCATCCTTCCCGGATGCGGGCGGCGCAGCTGGTGGCACCGTGCTGTCGACCACTGGCTCCTCGGCCGACGTCTACCCGGTGCTGTTCATCGCGCGCGACGCCTATGGCCTGGTGCCGCTGAAAGGCGACAACGTGGCCAGCGTGATGGTCGTACAGCCGAAGCCGACCAACGTCGACCCGCTGGCTCAGCGCGGCACCGCCGGCTGGAAAGTGTGGAACGCCACCGTCATCCTGCAGGATGCCTGGCTGATCCGCGCCGAAGTCGCTGCGAGCGTATAACGGCCTGCTGAACGAAAGGCCCGCCCTGGTGGCGGGCCTTTTCATAGGGGGCTACAGTGAACGACATAGCAATCGAGGCGCCGGGCATGAGCAACTGCGTTCGCATCACCACCGCCGAAAACGGGTACGTGCTCGAGTACGAAGACCCCGAAGTCCGCAAGAAAAACCGCGACAACTGCTGCCCATGGGAAGATCCGTGGAAGCAGCGCGTGTACGACACACCGGAAGCCCTAGCCGCCGATCTGGTGCGCGTGCTTCCGATCATGAAAGAACAGGGAAAAGAAGCCATGGAACCGGCAGAAGAATTCAAAACCGCGTTGTCACAGGCGTTCAAGGAGACTGACGAATGAGCACCGATATCGACCTCAACACCCTCGACGAGACCAAACCCGAGACCGCTGCGCTGCAGCCGGCGAAGAAACCGCGCGCCAAGAAAGCGGCCAAGCCTGTGCAGGCCAAAACCGCCGAAGCCCTCAAGGTGGCCACTGAGGCGTTCGCCCAGGTGTCCGCCGAAGTGCATACCCCGGTCGGCGTACCGCAGGAAGAAAAGCGCGTCCGCATCATCCTCGAAGAAAACGACGAGATCCCACCCACCGGTCTCTACGTTGGCGTCAACGGCAAGGGCTACCTGATCAAGGCTGGCGAGGAAGTGTCGGTCCCCGAGTCGGTGATCGAAGTCCTGAAAAACGCCATAAAAGACAAGCCGATCATGGAGTCCGGGCGCATTGTGCGCTACCGTAAGGCCTCCCGTTTCCCCTTCCAGCGCCTGGACTGACCAGCGAGGTATTCGTCGTGACGCTCAAGGAACTGCTCGCAGAGCTGCGTAACAACATCCTGCGGGACGTCACCTACCGCGTCGGCGCAAGCAGCGACGAATACCTGTGGACCGACGAGACGCTGATCCGCTACATCAACGAGGCCGAACGCAAGTTCTGCCGCATGACCCAGTGCCTGCGTGACAAGACCACCGCGGCTGTCACACAGGTCACCCTGCAGCCGGACGTAGCCGAGTATGTCATTGACAAGCGCGTGCTCGACGTTCTTGACGTCCACATCCAGGGGTATCAGCTGCGCCCGTCGCAGAACGACGCACTGAACGGCTATCCCGGCAACGTGGCCACCGGCAGCGTGAACGTGAAAGCGTCCCGCCGCGGCCGCCCGCTGCTGTTTTCACTCGATGAAGCCGACCGTACCTTGCGGCTGTATCCCATACCCAGCGAGGAGTTCGCCGGCACGATCGCCTATCTGCGCGTGGCGCGCTTGCCGCTGAACCCGCTGACCAAATCCAACTTGGCCGCCAGTCCAGAGGTCGACGAGGACTACCACCTCGAGCTCCTCGAATGGGCTGCATGGCGGGCGCTCCGCAACCACGACGTGGACGCAGAGAACATGGCCAAGGCCAGCGCGCACAAGACCAGGTTCTTGCAGGCGGTAGACGAAATGAACATAGACGCCAAGCGCGCCAAGGCGTCCCCAGTGCAGTTCGGTGTGAACGCGAGGTTTGACTGATGGCCGACAACCGCAGAACGGTAGGCAACTACTACGGGGTCAACGAAGACATCCCGATGATCCCCGGTGTGGCCGACCCGTACGCCACGGATTATGACGCTCAGCTCGGCTTGGGCCTCACTGCGGCCATCGAGGACAACCAGGCGGATATCGCCAAGCGCCAGGCTGCGGCAGTCGCAGCGAACAACGCGCGGCGCGCCGCCCAGGCAGCCCCTGGGGCCCCGACCCCTATCGCCGGACCGACTAACGCGGCTGGACGCCAGAACGCGTTCGATGTGACCAACACCAGCACGGTCGACGCCGCCGGCAACGTTACTAGCAACCTGGCGCAACCAGTCGGTGCTGGCCTCACCATGGGGTTCGGCGGCGGGAACGAGACTGCCACCCAGTACCTGCAGCGCATGCAGCAGAGCGACCAGCAAGCCGCACTGAACCGCCAGCGCACTCAGCTTCTGGACCGTTTTACCGCTGCGCAGGACAACCTCAGTGCGGATTCGTCGATCGGCGAGATCGGCGCTGCGCGCGCGCAGCTGGCCGGACTGACCCCGCTGCTCGGCGCAACCACTGGTGCTACTGCTGACCTGGCGCGCACCGACGTTGGCGCCAGCGCTGACCTGGCCCGGGCGAACATCGGCGCGGCCGCGGCAATCCAGGAACGCGCCCTGGCCAACGCAGGACAGCTCGCCGCCGTCGACTTGACCGGCCAGTACGGCCTGCAGGAAGCCAGCACGCGCGGACAGGCTGCTGTAGGTGCGGCCCTGGCCAAGGCGTCGCTCGACGCCAACACTGGCAAGAACCAGAAGGCAGCGCAAGAAGCGCAGCTGCTGCAGCTGCGTGAGGCCCTCGCGCTGCAAGCGCTCGAGAACGGCGAACCTGAACGCGCGGCGGCGCTGGCTAGCGGTGCTACTCCGGCTACTCCGAAGCTGATCAACGACAACCTCGGCCTGCCATATGCCAAGCAGATGCCGGACGGTAGTATCGTTGCGCTGAGCCCGACCGAACTGGCGCAGCTCGCAGCGGCAAGACAACAACTGGCCACCGGGGGCGAGTAATGGCGGCGCAGACCAACTACGCGGATATCGTCGCCAGGGCTTATCAGCTCCAGGCTGAACGTCAAGCGCAGCAGGCAGCCGACGCTGAGACGCAGCAGGCGGAACTGCTGCGCCAGCGCGACGCCACGCGCAGCCGAACATTCGGCGAAGTCGCGCAAGACGTTGGACTGCAGCTGACCCAAGGCGTGGTGGGTCTGGGGCAGGCGCTCTATGGGGCTGGGAACCTGGCAACCCTGGGCCTGCTCGACCGTGGCGCAGGGATTTCGCGAGACTTCGCGGAGACCAACCAGATTCTGCAAGGAGCCAAGTCTGCCCCGACGCAGGCGCGCGCGGCCGAAGCTCAGCGCGCGTTCGATGAGGAAGGCGTAGCGGCAGGCCTGGGGGCGTACGTCACCAGTCCAGCGCTGCTGCAAGATCTGGTAGTGAGCAACGCACCGTCGCTGATCCCCGGCGTTGCTGTGGCCGGTCGCGCTGGCCGTGTGGCAGCCGCGGCGACTACTGGCTTGGAACAGGCTGCCGCGTCCAAGCTGATTCGCGAAGCGGCTACTACGGCCGCAGTGCGGACCGCCGGTGCGCAAACCGCAGGCGCTACCAACGTCGACGCGATCAACGCCATACGCGACGCAGGCGGTGGTGAAGACCTCCAGCAGTTCGGCGGTGTCGGCGCGGGCTTGCTGGCCGGCCTGGCTACTCCTGCGCTGAGCCGTCTTACTGGCGCCGGCGCGCTGGAAGCGGCAGCAGCCAACGCCCTCAACCCAGCCACACGCGCTGCGTTCCAGACCGGTGCCGGCGGTGTCGCTCGCGGCGTGGCCGGTGGTTTCCTCCGCGAAGGTACGGAAGAAGCTGCGCAGTCGTCCGTGGAGCAGCTGGCGCAGAACTTGTTCGCGCCTGGCGTCGACCTTGGCCAAGGCGTCGGTCAGGCCGCGGCCCTCGGTGGTTTGGCTGGCGGCCTGCTCGGCGGCGGCCTCGGCGCTGTGTCTTCCAGCCCGCGCCAGAGCAGTGGCCTGCGCGACCAGATTGAGTCGACGCTGAACGAGTTCTCTGCCGAACAGGCTGCGCCTGACGCCCAGGGCGAACTGCGGGGGCTGCGCGGCGTTCTCGGTCGTCGGTTCGTGCAGCCAGTGAGCAACGCGCCGGTGCCTGAGCCTACCGGGCTGAACGCGGCAATGCAGCGTGTGCGCGCGGAGCAGGCGTACGTGCAGAACCTGCCGAACATGCTGCCGGAGATCAACAGCGACACCGGCCCGCTACCCTACGACAACCTGGGCGAAGTGCAGACCGACGTGGGCCTGCCGACCCCCGACGTCGAAGAACTCACCGGCGCCCGCGCGGCGATCGCTCGCGTGCGGGCCCAAGCGATTCCCCAGATGCAGGTAGAAGAACTGCCTGTTGAAACGGTCGACGCTGCGGCCGCGCCGCGTACCGGCAGCCTGCTTGACGCGATCGCGTCGACTCGCGCTCGCCAAGGGCAGCTGGGCGGCACCGACCTGCTTGGCGGGCCGCTGGCTGACCAGGGTGCGTTCTTCCGCGCCGCCGAAGAGCCGGGCGCAGCTCCGGTGTTGGCCCAGGTGCCGGCCGAGGTCCAGCCGCCGCTGCCGTTCGACCGGCCTATCCCGAGCTGGAAGTCGTTCCTGGCGAAAGACCTCGGCTTGAAAGCTGCGAACTTCCGCGGCGCGGCATGGACCCAGTTCGAGCAAGCGGCGGCAGCCAGCGGCATCCGCCCAACAGACCCTGGTGCTGTCGAGTTCCTGCGCCAGGTAGGTGGTCAGCTGGGTGCTGACGAAGCTCGCGCCCCGCTCTTTGCAGCAAAATTGGCCGAGCGGTACGCCGCTCAGCCGCCAGTCCCTGCCATGGACGCCAACGGAGCAGCCGAGCAGCCCGCCCTGGGCGCCGCGCCGGAAGCTGCTCCGAGCCTCGAACAGCAGGTGGTGGACCAGGTCGAATCTTCTGTCGAACAAGTTCCGCGGGTGACGAACGTTAAGCAGGTGAGATCTGGCTACGCGGATGAAGGCACGTACTACGAAGTCGCTATGGATGACGGTCGCAGCGCCCGTGTTTACCGCCAGGCAGGCGATGGCGGTGTCCAACTGTCGGGGTGGTACTACGCTCCCGAGGGAGCCGAGCGCGGCGTTTATTTGGGTGAGACCAGAAAAGACGCGCTGGACGCACTCCCGAGAGCGCTTGGTACTAACTCTGCCGCGCTCGCTCCGGTCGTAGGGGAGATCGACAACGCAGTTTCCCAGCGCGCCGCAGATCTCCAAGACCTAGTGGACGCCGAAGGCCAGGGCAAGAACAACCTGGTCCCAGCCGCGCGCCGCGTCCTCGCCGACAGCGTCGAGTCGGCCACGACCATCGCGGACCTTGAACTGCTGCGCCAGGCCTCGGAAATGGTGCAGAGCATGACTCGGCTCTCGCCGGCGGCGCGCCGCACGATGTTCGAAGACCGCGCCGTGAAGATCGCTTCCGAGTCGCTCAGCGGCGCGCCGGACACCGACCAGCTGGACGCGGTGTACAACTCGCTGATCCAGACCGAGGCCTTCAAGGCGCTCCCGCAAGCCAAGCAGGACGAACTCGTCAACACCTACAGCCAGAGCTACGACCGCTTCGAGCTGGGCAAATTCAGCCGCGCCGAGGCGCCCGTCACGACCCCGCTGAAAACCGAGACGTTCGCCGAACTGGTCGCCAACGCGTCCCGCCTTGGCACCCCAGTGGTTGCTCACGACAACGTCGCCGCGTTCAAGAACGCTACTGGCCACACGGCGCCGGCCGACGCCAACGGCGTGTACATCGGCGACCAGCTGCACCTGATCCGCCAGAACATCGGCTCCGCGAAAGAGCTGGCCATGGTGCTGGCGCACGAACGGGGCCACCAGGGGCTGGCCGGCCTGCTCGGCGACCGTCTGCCGGCGGTGACCAACCGTCTGTGGGCCAACGCCGCACTGCGCAAGCGTATCAAGGGCAAGATGGACACCGGCCTCGACCGCTCCACCGCTGCCGAAGAAGTCCTCGCAGATATGCTGGCTGGCGGCGAGCGCCTCACCGGCGACGTCACGTCCAAGCTACGCGCCGGCGTGGACAACCTGTTCGCCAAGATCTTCGGCTACAGCAAGTACCAGGTGCCGTCGAAGGACGTGGACACCCTGCTGAAAGATACCGTGGCGTACCAGCGTGCGCGTATCGCCGGTCAGGGCAGCGCCATCGACCCGAACAACCCGCTGACCAACGAAGAGGCGATGGCCGAGCTCGACCGCATGCTGGGTGACCCCGGGCGCATCGGCGGCCAGCCGCTGTACTCGCGCGCCCTCGACGACATTCAGACGGCGATCGCCGGCGCCAACGGCACGACCTCTCCGCGCACGCTCCAGGACGGTGTCAAGGCGGCGTACGACGCGGGTAAGCAGACCGCCAAGGGCATCGGCGAGTCGTTCACCGTGGGCGGCGTGTTCTCGCGCCTGCTGGACGCCGTGCCGCTCAACCAGATGAACAATCTCTATGGCGACCTGCTGAGTGACGGCGACCGCAAGCCGCTGGCCGATTTCGCTCGGTTCAAACGTGCCAAGGAAGCGACGTACAACAAGACCCTGACCGAGGACCGTCCGGTCAAATACGGCAGCGAGCAATTCAACACTGGCCCCATGAGCCTGGCCCAGGAGTGGGACAAGTTCGCGCGCGACAGGTCCACTGCGAAAAAGGCCGAGGCGCTCAACACGCTGCAGCAGAACGCTACGCTGTACCGGGTGTTCCCCGACCGCAAGTGGTCCGAGCAGTCCGACCTCAACTACAACGACTTCAGCTTCACCGAAGCCGAGCGCAAGGCCGCGCACGCCAAACTCAGCGAGCTCTACACCTCGCTGGGCAAGACCGGCCAGGAGCTGTACAAGAAGTCGCAGGGGGTCTACTCGGACCTGTGGAACCGCCGGTTTGAGGCCCTGGCCAATGAGCTGTCGCGGGTCACTGGTGCGCCGCGCGACTCGGAGCTGTTCAAGCAGCAGTACGGCCGCACCATCGACACCGCGCTCAACAAGATGCGCACCGGTCCGTACTCGCCGTTGCAGCGCTACGGCGATTACCTGGTGACCGTGCGCGACAAGCAGGGCAAGATCGCCTGGTTCTCCGGTCACGAGAGCGCAGCGGAAGCCGACGCTGTGGCCGCGCAGCTGCGCAAGGGCCAGTACGCCAGCACGAGCGATTACAAGGTGAACCGCACGGTGCGCCAGAAGTTCGACTGGAACCTGGACGGCATCAACGACGCGACCATCAAGAAGCTGGAAGGGTCGGTGGACGCTGCGCTACCCAACGAGTCGCAGGCCCAGCTGCGCAACGAGCTGCGCAAAGGGCTCGTAGAGGCCTACCTGCAGTCGCTCCCGCAGCAATCGTTCCTGCAGCACGCCAACGTACGCAAAGGCGTCGAGGGTGCCACTGCCGACGCCTTCCGGGCGTTCAACGACTACTCGACCAAGGCGGCCCGCAACATCGCGGCGCTCCAGTACGACGGCCAAATCAGCAACAAGCTGACCGAGCTGCAGCAGTTCGTCACCGAGAAGGCCCAGACCGAGCCGGACTCGAACACCAGCAAGATGCAGCAGGTGGTGAACGCCATCAAGACCCAGCACGCAGCGTCCCTGCGCGCCGAGCAGACGCCCATCGTCGACTGGCTGACCCAGGCTGGCTTCGTCATGTACATGACCTCGCCCAGCCAGATGTTCATCAACGCCATGCAGACACCCATGGTGGCCATTCCTCGCCTGGTGGGCAAGTACGGCACCACTGGCGCCTTGCGCGCGTTCAAGGGCGCCCTGGACACGTTCGTGCGCAGCCGCGGCAATATGCTCGGCGCGCGCTCGACGGTCGCTGAGGGCAGCCTGGAGCGTCAGGTGCTGGACCAGTTGCAACAGCGCGGCGTCCTCGACTTCACCCAGGCACATGACCTCACGGGTCTGGCGCGCGGCGACAACGCAGCGATGTCCGGCCACTGGCGCACAGCGATGAACGTCATGTCGCTGGCGATGAACAAGTCCGAAGTGTTCAACCGCCAGGTCACGGCATACGCTGCCGCGCAGCTGGAGGCGCAGAAGCTCGGCCTGCAGCCAGGTGCCAGGCCTACCCCGGCGCAGCTGGCGCAGATCACCGACGCCGCAGAAGACGCGGTCTACGACACCCAGTTCGACTACTCCCAGTCGAATAAGCCGACGATCATGCAGGGGCCGCTGGGCAAGCTGGCGCTGCAGTTCCAGCAGTACCGGTTCAACATGCTGGCCATGATCGCCAAGGACATTCGCGACAGCTTCACCGGCACCCCCGAAGAGAAGGCCACCGCGCGCCGTACCCTGGCCTGGACCCTGGGCATGCAGGCAGCCTTCGCCGGCGCCGCCGGCACCGTGCTCTCGCCGATCGCGTTCGCTATCGCAGACGCGTTCCGGGATGACGACGACCTGCTCGACAGCCAGACCGAGTTCGCGCGTTCGGTCCCGCAATGGTTGTCGCACGGCCTGCTGTCTGGCGCGCTGGACACCAGCCGCCTGAGCGCTGCCACCCTGATTCCGTACTTCGGCGACAAGGAGTACGAGCCGAAAGACGCCACCGCCAAGGAGGTGTTCCAGTACCACGCCATGCGCAACCTCGGCCCGTGGCTGGGCCTGGGCGCTGCGTGGTCGGATGGTGCTGCGAAAATGCTCGACGGCGATGTCGCCGGCGCCCTGAAGTCCGCCGCTCCGAAACCCTTCGCCGACGCCCTCAAGGCCTACACTGACGCCGGCGGCGCTAAGGACGCGCGGCAGGTCAGCTACTTCGATCCGAATGTCTGGGACACCGTGACGGCGGCAGTTGGTCTGAAGAGCGGCTCGCGCGCCGAGGCGGAAGAGACCCGCGGCGCGACCTACGAGGCGACCAAGCGCATCAGCACGGTCAAGCAGCGCTACCTGAACCAGCTGGCTATCGGCCAATCGACGGGTGACAGGGAACTGGTGCAGGAAGCCATGGCCAAAATCCAGGCGTGGAATGCTTCCGTCCCCGACCAGGCCATCAAGGCACAGGACATTCGCCGGGCAACGGTGCGCCAGGCACGGAGCCAGTCGAACGCTGACGCGTTCGGTACTCCGCTGTCTCTGCCGCCGAGCCCCTCTGTTCGAGCAGCAGTTGGCATATAATCCAGGCAGCCAACGGGGGGGAGATAAACGATGGAAGACTTCTTGCGCGAAGTCAGGCAGTGGGCCCAGATGGGCCTCCTGGCAGCATTCGGAGGCGCGGCCAGCTACCTGTACACCATGGTCACGAAGAACAAGAAGTTCGTGTGGCTGACCTTCAACATCAACCTGTTCCTCGCGTTTTTCGTAGGGCAGTCCCTTGGCGGCTTCATCCCGCCGGACACCAAGAACTTCGGCGGGTGGCTCATGATGCTGGGGTTCTGCGCTTACCCAGCGCTGGGCCTGGTCGAAAACAAGGTACTCGCCTACCTGGACAAACGCATGGGAGCCCGAGGTGAATAGCATGCTCGTCGTGACCGTCCTCACTACGCTGATCCACGCGTTCGTCATCGCCAAGGCCGTGACGTTCTTCAGGGTTAACGGCCCCTGCCGCGAGAGCGACAAGACCATCGTGGCGATGCTGGGGGCCCTCAGCGCGATGTTCATCCTGGCCCAGGTGCTGGTCACCGTCGACAACTTCGGACGCGTGCTCACTACGAGCCTCGCGTCGGCGCTGCTGATGGGGTTCAACTTCTCCAACGCGTTCTTCTACCTGGCCCAGATAAAGGTGCTCACCGACCGTAGGAGCTACAACGCGTGCCAACGCTATCGCTGAGCCAGTGGATCGCGGTAGGCGCAGTGGTCGCGGCCGCTGCAGGCGGCTGGTACGCGCGCGGTGTCGTGGCGGACAACGACATGTTGGCCTACAAGCAAGGCCTCTATGACCAGGCAAACGACCAGCGTATCCTGCGCGCCAAGGTGGAAGCTGCGCAGACAGCGGTGACCGCCGACAGCACGGAGCGCGTCAACCAGTCTCAGAAGGCCCAGGCCGAGACAGTCCGAGTGGTGACCAAGGAGATCGTCCGGTATGTGCAGAACCCTGATCATGGCAAGTGCGTGCTTCCTGCTGATTTCGTGTGGGGGTACAACCGCTCCCTTGGTGTCCCCGGAGTGCCCGAGACCGCAGCTCCCTGACCAGCGGCTACTGGAGGCGCCCGAGGACTACGAGCCCATAACCGCGGGCACCGACGTCGACGTCTACCCGACGATCGTCCGCAACAACCTGGTGTGCCGAGTGTCGCGAGACACCCTGGTAGAGCTGCAGCGATGGACAAAGGAGCAACACGATGCGACTCACTGACGCCCAATTCAAAGCCCTGTTCCCGAAGGCTGACGAGGAGCTGCTGCCCTTCCTCAACCGGACCATGGTCCGCTACCGCATCGACACCGCCGTGCGCATGGCGGCGTTCCTGGCGCAGGTCGGGCACGAGAGCGCAGGGCTCACCCGGTTCGAAGAGAACCTGAACTACAGCGCCGAGGCGCTGAAGCGCGTGTGGCCGGCACGGTTCCAGGGCGTGGACGCCAACGCCTACGCGCGCAAACCGGAGAAGATCGCCAACTTCGTGTACGCCGACCGGCTGGGTAACGGCGGCGAAGCCACCGGTGACGGCTGGCGTTACCGCGGCCGGGGCCTGATCCAGATCACCGGCAAGGCCAATTACGCGTCGATGGGCAAGGCCCTCAGCGCTGATTTCGTGGGGCACCCGGACCTGGTACTGACGCCGGAGTACAGCTGTTTGACGGCTGGCGAGTACTGGGGTCGCAACGGCCTCAACAACTTCGCCGACGTGGGCGATTTCCGCGGACTCACCAAGCGGATCAACGGCGCCTTGACCGGCGTGGACGACAGGCTGCAACGGTGGGAAGCAGCCAAGCGGGTGCTCAATGCAAGAGGGTAAGCAGTTCACCGACTTCAGCGGTGGCATGAACAACATCGCCCAGGTCAACAACCTGCCGGCCAACGCCGTCCGCGAGATCTCCAACATGGACCCGGTCGAGGGCGGCGCCCTGCAGCTGCGCGCTGGGGCGCAGCGCATCCTGCAGCTGGACAACCTGCGTGGCGGGGTAGAGGTGAACGGCGACTTGATCGTCGTCGGCGACAGGTTGCAGCGCTTCATCCCCTACGCCGGTACGGTGGTGGACCTGGGGGCGGCACCGGACGGCGAGGTGGCCGGGGCTTCGATGAACGGGGACGCGTTCCTGAACATCGGCGCGACTATGCTGCGCGTCCGCGAGACCACGGTCGGTCCTTGGTGCCTGCCGGAAATCAACCTGATGGTGGGCGTCGGTGCCGGAGCCCTGCCGGGGGGCGTGTACCGGCTGGCTGTGACAGCGGTGGATCAGTTCGCAGCGGAAACCGGCTGCGACCCGATGATCGTCCAGGTGGCCGACGGTTCCTCGATAACCGTCTCCTGGGTTGCGCCGCCCGGCGCCGTGAGCTGCAAAGTATACGCCAGCGCCACCAACGGCGAGACCCTCTACTTCCAGACCACCGCCACTGGCGAGTTCACGTTGAGTACTCCGGCGCAGGACCAGACGGCGCGGCTGACCACCATGAACCTCCAGGCCCCGCCGAACGCCAACTTGATCGCCTCGCACAAGGGGCGCCTGCTGCTGGCGGCCGGCAACGTGCTGTGGGCTACCGAGCCGTTCGCCGTCCACCTGGTCAACTTCGCCACCGGCTATCTGGCCTACGAGTCCCCGATCACTGTCGTGATCGGTGTGGAGGGCGGCGTTTACGTGGCGACCGAGACGCGTACCTGGTTCGTCGCTGACTTCGGAACTACCAAGGTCCAGCAGGCCGTCGTGCTCGAAGTCGGTGCGGTGCCCGGCAGCGGTGTTCTTCTGCCGGACGGCAGAGCCACCTGGATCACTCGCTACGGCCAAGCGTTCGGCAGCCCCACCGGGGCTCTTGAACTACCGCAGCGCAACAGCTACGCTCCCGTTATTGCTAGCCATGCAAGCGCGGGTGTGGTAGATCACAACGGCGTGCAGATGGTGGTAACGAACCTCAAGGGCGCCACAAACACCAACTCCCTCGGCGTCGAGGACTTCTTCGACATGGAGATCGAATAATGCTGGCGTACATCTACGAGTTCGAGCTGCTTAAGGGGGACCGGGTCGTAGACCGCTGGGTTGAGCGTAACCTGATCCCGAGTACCGGTGTCAACTACCTGGCCCAGGCCATGTTCGGCGACACGTCCCCCATCGGCACCTACTACATCGGCCTGTTCCAGAACAACTACGTCCCTGTCAACGGGGCCACTTCGGCCGACATCCCCGGCACCATTCAGGAATTCACCGGCTACTCGCAAGCCACTCGCCCACTGTGGAGCCGCGTGTACGACGGCGCCGGAGCCTGGGACAACGTGGCCGCCCGGGCCGAATTCTCCGTTACCGCCGATCAGCGGATCTACGGCGGCTTCCTGGTGTCGAGCTCGGCGAAGAACTCGAGCACCGGCCTCCTGCTCTCGGTGGCGCGGTTCGCCTCGCCGAAAGACATCACCGCGGGGCTCACCCTCCGCGTCCGCGCCGGCATCACGCTGGTCCCGACTACCCTGGTCTGAGGTGAACCATGACGACCACCACCTATCTCAGCGACCAGATCATCGAGACCTACTTCGCTACCCCGACCGGTCTGTACATCGCGCTGCACACTGGCGACCCGGGCACCGCCGGCACCGCCAATGAGCTTGTCATCGGCACCGACGCGAACTACGTGCGCAAGGCCGTGGATTTCGTGAAGAGCGCTGACGGCCTGATCTACGTGGCCAAGAACAACGCCGACGTGGTGTTCAACGCAGCGGCCAGCGGGGCTTCCTACACCGTCACCCATATCACCGTGAAGAGCGCTTCCACCGGCGGCAACACCCTGGCCGTGCTGGCTCTTGTCAGTCCGCTACCTACCGTGGCCGGTACGGTTAACTCCTTCGCAACCAACGACATCGTCATCCGAGGTGAATCGTAATGGCGCTCAAGTTCAGCACTGCGCTGCGTAACGGCCTGCTTGCCACCGGCGCCCTTCGGACGCTACTCAACGGCGGCGAGATTCGTATCTGGTCCGGCCCGGTCCCGGCGACCTCGAACGACGCGGTCTCGGTGTCCAACACCCTGCTCGTGACTATCAAGGCGGAAGGCGCTGGTCTTACCTTCGAGGCCACTGCCAACGACGGCACGATCACCAAGAACCTGGCCGAGATCTGGACCGGGGTGTGCGGTGCCAGCGGCACTGCCACTTTCTACCGCCACGTGCTTTCCGCCGACGCCAACGACGCAAGCACTTCGGCGGTGCGTATCCAGGGCGAGGTGGCGTTGTCGGGTAAAGACCTCAGCCTCAGCAGCACCACGCTCACCGCCGGCGCCGTCCAGAAGATCGACTTCTACTCCATCAGCATGCTGGAGCAGTAAGGGAGCAACCGCATGGCCAACCGGCTGCTGAAGAAGCCAGCGCTGAAATACACGCCGGCGCAGCCGGGGCAGGCCGGTTCGCCTGCTCGCTGCTGGTGGGAGACGCGCACGGTCCAGACCTTGGACGAGGCGCTGAACCAGATCATCTACTACGGCCGGCTCTCCGGCCTGACTCCGCAGAAGGCGCTCGAGGTCTTCGGTGGCATCTACGCTGACTTCCTCGGCGGTCCGTCCTACACGTACCAGGTCCAGGTGTGCACGCCTGCAGTGGCGCCGATACCGTCCGTGCCGGCGGTGATCACCTACGACAACCTGCGCGGGTGGAACGCCGGCGGCCGGTCGATCAACTACCTTAGTGGCAACGGCTACGTCGAGTTCGAAATCTCCCCCCTGGCCACCGGCGCCGTCGTCGGCCTGGCGGGTATCACCGACAGCACGCTGCCCAACAACTGCACGCACGCGTTCTACGTCCACTCAGGCGTCACGGAGCTGCTGGAGAACGGCGCCTCGGTGCAGACCATCACCGTCGACCTCAGCACCCGGCCGCGCCTACGTGTGTCGCGCAGTAGCGGGGTTGTTACTTTCCTAGTCGACGGCGTGGTGGTTCGTACCAGCTCGCTGCCCAGCACCGGACGCGCGTGGCTCGACGCCGCCCTCTACACCTCCGACGACTACGTCGACAACCCCGTGATCTCCAACCTGCTGGCCGGACGCGCCGTGGGCACGGTGGGCATCACCTCCTACATCGACCCCAGGGCTCGCGCCGCCGGCAACGTGGGCATCGGCGGCTTCGCAGTCGGCCGCACTGACGGCCAGGTCCGCACCGCGGCGTCCGGCAACGTGGGCATCGGCGGGACCGCGCTGGGCTCTGGTCGACACTACGGCGTCGGGACCACCTCGGTCGGCGTGAGCGGCAGCGCTTCGCCTGCTGTGAACGGCGTGCAGGGCGTGGCACCGCGGTTCGCCACCCTGGCAGCAGACTACCCGGTAGCCTACGGCAGCGGCTCGTGGGCGGGCTGGGCAGGCCAGGCTGAGGGCGGCTTCCCCGACGTCCTGAGCGCCGGGGGCGACGGCTACGTTCCGCCGGTGATGCTGGCGTCGAACGTGTTGGTGGGCGCAGTAGGCGGCAGTGACGGCTTCGCGCCGGGCGTCGCCGGCAAAGGCGCTGACCACCCGTACGGCGAAAGCGCCGGGGTGTGGGGCGGCTACCTGATCGGTCGTGGATACTCGCCGCCGTTCGCCGACGGCATCATCGACTGGATCGAGCCGGTGTTCATGGTCGACTCCTGGCAGCCCTACGTGGAAGTGGCCGCCGAGTTCTTCTCGTCGATCGACGTGGGCGATGCGCTGGACGTGGAAGTCGTGCTGCAGGACGGCCTCGACTGGTTCGAAGCGCTACTCGCCTCTGGCACCATGGACTACGTCGGCGACGAGAACGCCGAGTTCTTCAGCAGCCTGTACGTCACCAGCCAGAGCAACTACGACAACTTGGCCGGCATGCAGTACGCCACCAACACTCGCACCGCAGCGATCACCGGCTACAAGGACTTCGACTTCCTGAAGATCATCCAGACCGACGCGGGCACCTACGGGCTGCGCGCCGATGGCGTCTACCGTATCGCCAGCACCAGCGACGACCCGATCCAGGCGTACGTGGACTTCGGCGCCAAGCTCTTCGACACCACCAATCCGAAGCACCTGGACGCCATCTACTTCGGGCTGCGCACCGACGGCACGGTCCTTGCTGTGGTGCAGGACGTCGACGGCGTCGAGAAGACTTACCGGGTGGTGGCGCGTCAGGACTTCATGCGCACCCTGACCTCTCGTGGCAAGACCTCCAAGCAGTGGCGCCTGCGCATGGAACTGACCGACGCCACCAAGGCTGACCTCGACAACGTGGAGTTCGTGATCAGCACCGCCTCTCGCCGCTGGACGCGATGAACAGGGTAGTAGGTCGGTCGCTGACGATGTCCGGGGCGTACCTCGTGGACCGCGCCAAGAAGCTGGCGCGGTCGTTGCTCCGGTTCAAGCAGAACTCGCGGACGGAGATCGTCGACGGGTTCATGATCAGGGCTACCGTCGACACCACGCGTTTCGGCCAGACCGCCACCGGCGTAGTGATCGACCCGCCAGGGGTCGTGCTCGTTCTTGAGGCATCGCTGGACACGCGGGGCGAGCTGGTCAGCGTGGGCGGCCGCGACTTCTTCGACAGCCGCACCGGCCTCACCAACGGCCCGTTCCTCTATGCACAGCGCAACCCACAGCCGGCGATACCCAAGTTCCTCGCCCTGGTCTTTGACCCGCTCGACCCGTTCGGCCAGTGGCAGCTGTCCAGTCTCTGGCGAACGCAGCGCATCAGCGTAAACACCGCGGTACGTACCAACTTCCTGCGGATCACCCCCAGCTCGGAGGGCTGGCCGTTCGACGTCTATGACCAGGTGCCGACGGACGTCAACGCCTTCGTGGCCACCTACCAGTTCGACGGCGCCAGCGCAGCCTCGACCACCCAGGTGCAGCGCACGGTCGGGTACGCTCTCAACGAGGGCTACATCGACGCGGCGGCGCCAGGCTACAGGTTGTTCTGCAGGACGTCACTGGGCTACATGGCTCAGGAATACCAGGCGATGCCCTGCGCCAGCGACCGCATCGGCAACGTGACGTTGATGGCGGTGCCCGTGGTCAACCTGGCCAGCACCAGCTCTGCTGTCGAGTGGGGCACGCCAGGTGTGCTGTTCCTGCTGCTCAACGGTTACGACGCCAACCAGGGGACGATCCCCAGCGAGTTGGTCTGGTCTCGCTTGTGGACGCCGGCAGAACACAGCGTCGACTTCTACCACCCCGGGCCCTGGCTGGCCGAGCCGCACCAACCGTTCTCGTCGCCGGAGACAGCACCGCAGGAGAATTGGGACGCGTTCTGGAGCGCTTGGCACGCGGGCGGGGAAGTGCAGCCGGCCGGCGGCTCTCGCCCGAACTGGACCGACGCCATCAGCTGCTGCGCGCACAACGGCGAGTTCCACGTGAACCTACGCCAGGTGGCCTACAACGGCGTCTTCGCTGACGAGGGCAGTCCGCTCTACCAGATGGCCGGCGGCGAGGCCAGGATCAAGTTCGTCATCAGCCCGACCGGCGACTTCGCCATGCAGGAGCTGGGCGACGAGGTGTGGTCCGCGCCCAACAGCGGCGCCGGTGGCACGGTGCACACGCCCTACGAGCGCTGGGTAGAAGGTCGGCTTGACGAAGCCGTCGTTACGCTCGCTGTCCCCCTGGCCACGATGCAGGTGGGCGGCCACCTGGTCGAGGTGCGCATGCAGATGGAAGGGACGCGCGACGAGCAGTTCGTCTTCGGCTACGCGCGCGGGCAGATGCCGGCGACCATGGGCAGTCAGCGCTTGGTGGTGGACGTCACCCCGACCGACGCGCCAGCGTTCAGCCTAGATGTCGTGTTCGACACGCTCGGCGCCGGCCTGCAGATGTTCACCTTCCTGCGTACTGGCGACTTCGTCATGGGACCGGCGACCAGTAGCTACAAGATGTGGCCGTGCCAGCCGATGTTCGTCGAGGTCAGCGACACCGAGCTGGGGTTCATCGCCTACACGGACTGGCAGGACTTCAACACCGAAGGTACGCGCAGCGTGCGGTTCTGCGTGCTGGACCTGGAGAGCGGCGCCTATGCGGTGCGCAGCACGCTGCCATTCATCCACGAGCTCACGGTGGGCCACGAGTACCAGGTGCACGTGTCTTGCATGCAGAAGACGGTGCGCACCGCCGACAGCGACCTGGTCGTCGATGGTGTACTATTCCTGTCGTACCGTGGCGCAGACCCCGTGTTCATCAGCAGAGACAGCGGCGCCACCTGGCAGGAATATTTCGACAGCGAGCGCGCCGCGGCCGGCGCCTACTACCTGGGCAATCCCCTTCAACTCGGCAGGCTGCCTGGCGCGGCCGTTCTCAGCGAGGCACCGTAGCCATGGCCACGATCGACGACATCATCTCCGAGCAGCAGGCCACCGTGGAAGACACGCTGCGCACGGCCCGCGAAGTCACCAGCCGCATCGGCAACAGCGTGGTGCCGGCGCTGCGCGACCCGACCCTGGCCTATACGGTGAACCAGCCCGTGCTGGCGCCGCCTCCGCAGTTCAGCGATCTGTTCCCGGGCACCGACACGTCCAACGAGCAGATCCAGTGGCTGGACAGCGAGGTCGACAAGCTGATCGAGAAGTACTTCCCCGAGCTGACCGCCTGCTTGCGGGACAAGCCCGAAGAGTGGCTGTGCAAGATCATCTCCGGTAGCGACCCGTTCGGTGACAGCCAGGCCGTCATCGACGCCATGTGGCACGAGGCGCGCGACCGCGCGTACCGCGCGTCGAACTCCGAGGTCATGACCTTGCACGCCGACTACTCGCAGCGTGGGTTCACCATTCCGCCGGGTGCCCTGATCCAGCAGCGGGTCGAAGCCGAGCAGCGCGCCAGCCAGGCCATCGCCGACGTCAACCGCGCGCAGACCATCCGCGTGTTGGAGCTGAAGGTGGAGCTGCTCAAGTTCGCCGAAGAGCAGGCCATCCGCCTGAAGCTGGGCCTTATGGACGCCATTCGCGCCTTCTACGTGGTCTGGGCCAGCCTGCCGGACAAGGACATCGAACGTGCCAGAATCCGTTCCCAGGCGCTGGGCAACTTCTACGGCGCGCTGAGCAGCTACTACAACGTGCAGCTCGGCTTCGAGGGCCTGCGCCTGCGGGCCGCCGAGGGCGGCGCCGACGTGTCGCTGGGCGTGGACCGCAACCGCATCGCAGCGTTCAGCCAGAACCAGGCGGCACCTGCCCTGGCCCAGGCCGTGCGCGGGTTCACCGACGTGGCATCGTCCGCGTCGAACGCCATCTCCTCCCTCGTCGCCGAAATCACTGCGGGGTAATCGCCCATGGTCTTCCCCCAGTTCGTCCTCTATGGTCGCGGCACCAGCGTTGACAGCGACGTCCTGCTGTACCGCTCGACCGGCGCCAGCCTGGTCACGGTGCGCTACGCGGCGACGCACATGTCGCCGTTGCTGGGCCTGCACGGCACGCTCGACTGGTACGTGGGCGGCGACCAGATCACCACCGACCTGACGGCCACGGCGATGCTGGAGGTCGACACGGTCCCGCCTGACCAGGGTGACCTGAACACGTTCGGCCTGCCCGGCGACAACGGCGCCGTGTTGATCCTCCCGCTGGAGGACGGCACGTTCTTCATCGCCGCCGGGATCTTCGTCTACCGCAGCACGCCGGACGCCACCAGCTACGACACACGGCTGCAGCTGAACAACGTCTCCGCCGGCGGCGCTCACTACCCGGTGGCCATCTCGCTCCAGGGCACCACGGTACGTGTGCTCTACGCCACGCGGGGTAACTCCACCCAGCACGCGTTCCTGCTTACCCATGACCTCGGCGATCCGCTCACTGGGACGTTGGACGCCACCACGCTGCCCCAGTACACCGGGTCCGTGACCTGGCCCATCAGTCTGGGCGAGAAGTACAACTGGTTCACCGGCCTGATCCCCAACGTGATGGGCGCGTTCGACTACTGCATCTACCGCAACGCGGACCGCAGCGGCGACGGCACCAACTACCTGGGCGTTGGCGTGGCCACCAGTGCGCCGTTCTCCGAGGGCGGCGCCATGAAGATGTTGTCGTTCGAGGTGGTGCGCGGTAGCGGCAGCACGGCCAACTTCGAGAGCGTCACCGCCGGCGGGACCATGACGGGCAGCGCGCTCACCGCCCAGAGCTACCTGGCCGTGACCATCGCCACGTCGGCGGATGTCATCGCAGCCGCGCCGGGCATTGACCCGGGCGACTACTTCTTCGACGAGCTGATCGGTTCGCTGCTGCTGTCGTTCGAGACGCCGACGGTGCCGTTGTTCTGGACTAACCTTCGCGCTGCAGTTGAAGTTGCTTGATCCGGTGGCGCACCGAGTCCATTGAGAACGCAGTGATCACCACGTCGTCATCGGCTACCACGAAGACGACGCCGCTTGGCGAGATCATGTAGGACCGCCGGTCGCACCCAGGCATCTTGCCTTTGATGCGCCGGCGCGGCGCGTAGTTGCTCTCGTTCAGCAGTCGCAGCAGGCGCTTGCTTGGCCGGAATGCCTGGGCGAACTCCCGGTAGGGGCTGCGGTCCGGGAACCGCTCGGCCCACCGGACCCACGCGTGGGCGCTCATCTTCATGCGGTCTTGTCCTCCACCACGTCCTGCACGGCGCGAACCGGAGAGCTGCCGAACATCGGGTGGTTGAGGTCCAGTACCCAGCACGGCACCTGGGCGCTGTGCCACTTGGTGCCCTTGCCCAGCACCACCCGACGGGAGTCTTCCAGCAGGGCTCCGCTGTCGGTCAGCGACTTCTGCACCATCTTGGCGTCGATCTGCTGGTCGGCGCAGAACTTGCGGAAGTGCGCCCGGTCGATCATCACTCGACCGTGCCAGACCTCGACCCTGATCCGCAGCTCGGCGACCGGCTCGATCAACGTCATCGGGACCGCCGTGCCTTTCGGGTCGTCGCGCAGCGACAGCGTGTTGCGGATGTTCCGGTTCATGTACTCGGCCACGGTGGTGATCGGAGTGCGGCTGCCTTCCTCGACGACGACGCGCATGTTCTGGATGGTCCGCACGGCGAAGGCCGCCAGGCGGTCGATATCGCAGTTGGTCAAGCCGATGTCGTTGGCCAGCTCGAAGCCGGTGAGGACGCACGCGGGCGCGGCCGACCAGAACCGCTCGCCGCTGGACACGTTGGCACGCTTGTCGATCTCGCGGCTCCAGTACTTGACCCGGTCCCGGGCCCACGCGTAGCGCTGCAACATGGCCAGGACGTACGCCGGCGCGGCCACGCCGTAGTGATCGTTCAGCGCGTCGAAAGTGTCGTCGGCTTCCTCCTTGGTCAGCGTGCCGTCCGGCAGGCCGTACTCGAACACGCGCACCGACTCGGCCGACGAGTCCCCCTTCAGGTTGGCCAGCCGGCCGTGCAGTCCGGCGTTGGATGTGGTCAGCATCATGGTCTGCCAGTTGCCGTGGTTCTCCTGCGACTCGCCGGTCTGCTTCAGGCGCTGGCGCCCCTGCCCTTTGGAGATGGCGTAGCACAGGTCGGACAGCACGTCCGGCTCCAGGTTGGTGATCTCGTCGTAGATCACCGGCAGGTTGTTCATCACGCCGAGCATGCCGTAGAACGCGCGCTGGGTGTCGTGCTGCAGGTCGATCCACCCCGACTTCTTGTGGCCCCAGATCGATGCTGCGCACATCGCCGCGCTCGACTTGCCGCAGCCCTTGGAGCCCACGAGGGACACGATCATGCCGTTGTAGTTGGTCATGTGGAACAGCGGCGCCGCGAAGCCCACGCCGAAGGCGAACTGGAAACCCTCCATGCCCGGGCGCTCGTAGACCGAGACGATCTTCTTCCACTGCTCGACGTCGCCGCGCGTGCGGTGCTTGTCCCACGACAACGCGTTGGCGATGGAGGCGCTGGGCTTGACGGTCTCGTAGCCGGTGGCCGTGACGACGCGATCGGGCAGCACGAACTGCTCGTTGCTGCGCCAGCCCAGCTGGGCGTAGATGGTGGTGGATTTGCTGCGACGCTGCAGCTCGCGGATATAGGCGACCATGTATTGCACCAAGTCATCGATCATGCCCGGGTCGGGCATCACGCCCACCGACCCCAGGGCGCCGGCCAGCCGGCGTCGGTCGTACATCAGACCGGTCTGCAGCTGGAATTCCTGTTCCCCATCCTTGGGCAGCCACCGTTTCAGGACCACGCGGTAGCCCTGCTCGCGCTCGTCGAATATCAGGCGCACCGGATAGACGTCGAACTCGTAGATCTCGACCTCGCTGACGCCGTCCTCGTTGTCCTCCATGCGCACGATGCGGGCCTTGTTGGTCTCTGGGTTGACCGCGCGCTTGTACGGCGCTGGCGGGTCGGGCAGGTCGATCTCGACCTCGTTGCCCTCCAGGCTGATCACGGTCTTCGGCGGCGCGACGGCGAGCATCTCCCGCCCGAGCACGATGGGGCTCTTGATCTTGCCCTGGTGTGGGCAGCCCTGGCAGCCGCCGGGCCGGTGGTTCTCGAACGACGTGCACAGGCTGGGGCCGTAGCCGCCGGCGACGTGCTGGTCGATCTTGGCATCCGTGGCCACCGCCGAGTAGTCGGGGTGTTTACGGGACAGTAGGTGCACCGCCTCGGCGCCCCGGGCGCAGTGTCGGATCACGCCGACCATCGCGTACCACGAGGACTGGTCGACCTCACCCTGGTGGCTGGCCTGCCACTTCAGCTGCTGGCACCGCGACACGACTTTCTTGGCGTCGGCTTCGGTGTAGCCCGAACCGATACCCGAGGTGGCACCTGCGTTGATGTCCACGGCTGCGCCTGCTGCGTCAGGCCGCGTGCCGCCGATGGTGGGCGCTACGGTGGTAGCGGGTTCGCGCTCGCGACGCTCCTGCGAAGCCGTAGGGGCTTTCAGCTGGGCCGACTCGGCGATCTGGGCGATGCGTTTCAGGAACGCGTTCGTGGTTGTGACCTGCCCCTCGACCACCACCTTCACTTCGCGCGGCTCGCCGGTCTTCCAGTTGTAGGTGCCCACCGGGCGCAGCACGCTGGCGTAGTCGGCGGTGCGCGACGGGTCTTGCTTGAGACCCCAGCTCTTGGCGATGGCCTTCAGCAGGTCGGCGTAGTGCTTCCACTTGTCGCAGTCCAGCTCTTCGGTCAGCGGCCAGTAGACGTGGATGCCGCCGCCGCTGTCCACCAGGTAGGGCTTGGGCAGCTGCATGGCGCGGCAGAAGTCGCGCAGGTGGGCGGCGGCTTCCTTCTTGGTGGCGTAGTTCTTCGGGTCCGGTTTGACGTCGAGGTCGAACCAGAACGCCTTCAGCTTGGCGATGTTGTCGCCCTTGCGCGCGCCCTTCTCGCGCTTTTCCTTCAGCGACCCCAGGGCATAGAACACGTTCTGCGGGTCGTGGTGATCGATCGACAACCCCTCAGCCTGGTCGGCTGCGGACTGCAGGTCGTCGTGGAGAAAATGCTTGTACGTGTGAACTGTCTGTTGGGTCTGCTTGTCGATGAAACTGATGGGTATCGCTATCAGGTATGGCCCTTGCGCAGGCCATACCAAGCGGAGGAATTCTGAAGTTTCCACTGTGATCTCCCGACTGCCGAACTGTCAGCTTAGCAGGACGGATTGTTCTGTAGTGCAACTTCCAGTTCGTGCAGCCGGACGGCCGCAGTGAACTCCTTCAGGTTCGTGTAGAGATCGACCTTGGCATGAACTTTGTTCAGGCGCTCGATTTTGTCGATGACGGGCCCGGCGATGTGTCGGTAGGCGCCGTGCTCGTAGTCGCCGGTCATCCACCGGTTCAGGGCGGTCGGCGACACGCGGAGCAGCGACGCGGTGGCGCGGTTGGACAGGCTGACGTTCTTGTGGAACGCCACCACCAGGGCGACGAATGCGGCCATTTCTTCTTCGTTGAGCATGACTATCTCCCAGTCAAAGAGCGGCGGGGATTGCCCCCGCCGCGAACACCATCAGTCCCAGTCGGACCCGAACACGCTGTCCAGGTCGGCGTCGCCACCGGCCACGGCCCCCGTGTCGTGCTCAATGGTAACCGGCTCTGCTTCCTCGGCCGGTTTCTCCTTGCGGGTGCGGGCCTTCTTCGGAGCCGCTTCCGCTTTCTTCGGCGCCGGATCACCGAAGCCGTCATCGTCGTCCTCTACCGCGGCAGGCTGCGGCGCAGGTTTCGCCTTGACCTTGGCCGCCGGGGCAGCGGGTTCGTCGAAGCCGTCATCGTCGTCCTCGACCTGCTGCACAGGAATGCGTTCCGGCTCGGGTTCCTTGACCGGCTTGAGGCCGGCGGCCGGCAGCTTGCCACCCGGCACGCCGGCGGTGTCACGCGCTTCCTGGCTGTCGTAGCGAGCCTGGGCGTGTGCGTACTCCTCCTCGGTGAGGTAGTCCAGCGGGCGGAACTTGATCAGCGGGAACGTCTGGTCGGTGTCGAACGAGAACTCCACCACCACGGCGTTGTACGGCACCGGCGGGTTGACGGAGTTCAGCTGGTTGATCAACGAGCCGAACCCTTTGAGGGACGCAGCCGGGATCTGCAGCTGGTACAGTTTGCCGTCTTCCAGGCGGTTGCGCGGCGCGACGGCAATGCGCTTGCTGTCGCCGCACTTCTTGCCCTTCTTGCCGGTCTGCGGGTTGATGTAGGAACCCCACTCGTTGTTGGGGCAGCCGGCGCAGTTGTCGCACTGCTTGTTCTTGGAGTCGGCGCGCGGGGTGATGCCGTCGTCGCTGGAGCAGTCCGGGGCTTCCGGCTCCTGGCCCGGCTTCCAGGGGTTGGCGTAGAAGGTCTTGGTCACGTGGTCGTTGGCGCGGACGATGACCAGGGCCAGGGCGTTCTTCTCGAAGACCTTGACCTCGTCGCCGCCCTCCACCAGGCGCCACTTGGAACCCTTGATGCCCAGCTTGTTGATGGACACGCCACCGCCAGTGCCGGCCGCGGCGCCTGCGTTGATGGCAGCCGCATCGGCGCCGCGCAGGTGGGCGGGAAGTTGACGTTCAAACAAAGCGATTTCGGTGCTCATGCAGTAGTGCTCCTTTCAGGCACGGGGGTTACTTGGCGCTGGGGCGCCGGATGTTGATGGTGCGCTCGACGCTGGCGTTGACACCAGGCGGCAAGGCCCCGTCGTTGTTGGTCATGTAGTCCTTGAGGACGGTGGTACTGACCCGGAATTGCAGCAGCTCCACCTCCCCGGTCTCGCGGATGAATTCCGCCAGGACGCCCTTGTCGGCCACGCTGGCCTTCAGGTTCTGGGTGGTGTAGACGGTGCCGGTGGACAGCTTCATGCTGGCGCCTTCGCCCATCTCGTTCAGTTGCTGCATCAGGAACGATTCGCCTTTGGCGTACTGCTCCAGCAAGGCTTTGTCTTTCTCCTCGAACTCGCGCTTCAGTGCTTCGCGCTTGTCGCGGATCTCGACCATCTTGGCAACCACCTTTTCGTTTTTGCTCAGCTCGCTCATGGGGGAGTCCCTCGTACTGTGTAGCTAAAGTATACTGACAATGGAACTAGTGCGTCAAGTTGCCAACCCGACTTCTTTTTTGTACAGCGACAGGACGCTGTCCTGCATGTGGGCCTTGCCCTCCAGGGCCGCGTAGAGTTTCCGCTCCAGGGCGTTGGCGGCGATCATGGCCACGGTCATGTTGTGCTTCTGGCCCGGGCGGTTCATCCGGTTGTTCGCCTGCTCGAACGTCTCCAGGCTGAAGATCGGCGCGTACCAGATAGTGGTGTCCGCAGCAGTCATGGTCAGGCCGTGCGACGTGGTCTTAGGGTGGGCCACCAGCACCCGCGGGTTCTCCTGGTTCTGCATCTCGAAGAAGATCCGCTTGCGCTCGGTCGGCGACGTGTCGCCGTCGACGGTCTCGACGGTGTAGCCCTTCTTGCGCAAGTGCTCGGCGACCATCCTCAGCGCTGCCTTGAAGGGCACGAAGACGAGCACCTTCTTGCTGGCCTCGCCAATCAGCTCTTCGACCAGCTGCAGCCTGGGCGCTGCGTCGATAGCGTACGACCCACCGGCGCCGTCGTAGATCGTGCCCACGCCAACCTGCAACAGCTTCTGGAGCTTGACGGCGGCATTCGCCGCGGTGACGTTGGCGCCGCCCACGGAGGCCACGAGCTCGTCGTGCATCTCCTTGTAGACCCGGTTCTGCTCGGCGCTGAACGCGCAGTCGCGCATCTGGAAGGTGACCGGCGGCATGTCCTTCAGGCAGTCTTCCTTCTTGAACCGAATGCCGGGCTGCAGCAGGTTGTACGCCTGCTGGTAGGCGTCCGCCTTGGGCACCCACTTGTACTGGGTCAGCTGCAGCATGACCTGGCTCTTGAACGTGTTGAAGTACTTCGGCGCCTGGGGGTTGCGCATCAGCCTGGCCAGGGCCCAGGCATCGGTCGGTGCGTTGGGGCACGGGGTGCCGGTCATCAGCCAGACGTAGTCGGTCGGGCGCATCAGCGAATTGAGCGTGGCGTAGCGGTCGGTCTTGGCGTTGCGGTATCCCTCGGCGGCCTCGTCGACGATCCACAGGTTGATGTCCTTGCGTGCCTCCAGCTCGCGGTAGATCGACTTCAGCCCGTCGTGGTTGATCACGTAGAAGTCGACGTCGCTGGCCAGCAGCTTACGCCGGCGCTCCTTGTCGCCGACCAGCACGGCCACGTTGCGGGAGAACAGGAAGTGCTGCCGGATCTCGTTGGCCCAGACGGCGTCGGTGGTGGACAGCGGCGTCACGATGATCGCCTTCTTCACCATGCCCCTGGACATCATGTAGTCGGCGGCCCACAGCGCGCTGAGGGTCTTGCCGGTGCCCATGTCGTTGAGGCAAATGCAGCGCTGGTGCAGCGTGAGGAACTCCGACGTGACGATCTGGTGGTCGAAGGGCTGCGGCACCTTGTTCTCGTTACGCGGCCAGTGGTAGCTGTAGCGGATCGGGGCCGGGGCGTTGTACCCCAGGTTGCGCAGCACCTTGGCCTCGTCAATGCCCAGCTTGACCTGCACGTGGGGTTTGTCGTTGAACATCACGACCCGGGCGCGGTCGCCAGGGATGTGGTCGGTGATCCGTTCCGGGTCGCGTACACGGAGAATCAGGCTCTTCGACTTCTCGTGGTACTGCATGCAGTCTCCTGACGACGTGTTACTATTTGAACGGGGGCCTGCTCAGCCCCTCGCACTGTGATTTCCCCGGCTACGGCCGGGGCTTTTTCTCCAGGCTCATCTTCTGGTCCAGCTTGTGCAGCAGCGTGCCGGCCAACATGGTCGTGATGATCTGCATGAACCGCTCACGCTTGGCCGCTCCGACGAACGCCGTGTCCATGAACCCCTTGAACGTCATCGAGGCGCGCTCGCCGGTGGGTTCGGAGGCGTGAACCTCGATGCTGCCATCGTCGAAGTGTTCGGTCCACCAGCGTATCGGCAAGCGCCTCACGACCACGCGTGAATCCACTTCGCCTTGGTGCCCTTGGCTGTGCACTTCGCCACGCCCACGCGTGCTTGGGGTGTTTCGAGCCATCGTTCCAGATCTCCCAGGTTCATTTCGTTGATGACCAGCGTGCTACCGCCGGCCGCGTCTATCTCTGCCAGCCGCACCCACTGCAGCGCAGTCGGCACGCCGTCGCCTGCCTTGGCTTCGAGGCCCAGGTAGCGGCCGTAGTGGCAGATGGCGAAGTCCGGCGTGCCGTTGGTGGCGTAGCCGGTCATGACGGGCATCGTGTAGTAGGCCCCGTACTTCTTCAACAGCTTCTTGATCTTGTCCTTGACCTTCGCTTCAGGTGTCGCTGCCATCGATCTTCTCCCACAGGCTGTCGTCTTCTTCGGCGTTATTGGGGTTGCCCGGGTGCGTGCAGTCCGGACACGGAGCGCAGCCGGTGTGGCAGCTGCAGCCGTTGCTCTCGTGGCGGTAGTCAAACGCCAGCTTGGCACCTTCATCGGTCAGTCGGTAGCCGTACCGGTACGGCCGTTGCGGCGGCTTGATGTCCCAGCCGCACAGCTCGCCCAGGGCGAACGCGGCCAGTAGGGATTCGCACGGCTCGCTTCGTCTGCCGCGATATCGAGCGACCCATTTATCCCCTGCGGCTATCAGCCAGTGGTTGTTCATGCGGGGTACGTGCGGGCGGAAGTAGCTGTGGCCATCGACGTGAGCCGCGTTGCGGAATCCCGCGGCCTCGATCACCTTGACCTGCTCCTCGAAGTCCATGGTCAGGCCCTCTTCGGCTTCCAGTGCTCGCAGCGGGTGACCGGGCACCAGCCGCGGCACAGGCCGGACGGCTTGGGCAGGAACACGCCGCGGTCGTAGGCCGCCTTGAGCATCCGGTACTTGTCCTCGTACACCATCCACAGCGCGTAGAGGTTGTTGCGGAAGTAGCTGATGGGCGCCGTGATCTGGTGGACGGCGAGCCACACGTAGCCGCAGCGCACCTCCTTGATCTCCGGGTAGTGCTCCATGATCAGCAACGCGTACAGCAGCAACTGGGTGGTGTCGGTCTTGACCTTGCCGGTCTTCCAGTCGAACACCTCGGCCACGCCGTCGTCGCGCAGGATCAGCACGTCGATCTTGCTGCGCACCCACACGTCCTTGTCGAAGAACCCCGTGGGCTTCTTGTCGATGGTCAGGGCGAACTCGCCCTCGATGACCTTGGTGCCAGGGCGGCGCGCCATCCAGGCGGCCTCCTTGGCGAACGGCTTGAGGTTGGACGGCAGCGGGGTGCCGTCACGCACGAACTCCTCCAGCCCCTTGTGGACCTCGTTCCCCCAGCGGGTGGCGTCGGTCTCCTCGAACTTGACCTCCTTGGTCACGTACTTCGCTTCGTACTGCACGCCGCACGTCTCGAACGTGCTCATGCTGGTGTGGCTCCACGCGATGACGTCGCTCACTCTTGCGCCTCCCGGACCAGTCCGAAGTCAGCCCAGAGCGCTTCGCGGCGCTCGCAGTCCAGGCATTCTCGGAACTTGTAGCTGTGGTAGTAGACCCAGGTGTGCTTGCCCGGGCAGGGAGCGCGGCTCTCGTCGCGCTCCCAGATCGATTTACTGGTGGGCTGCATGGCGTAGCGCCGTGATCCGCGCCTCGAGCTTCTGGGCCCGGGCCTGGAATTTCTGCTTGGTCGCCGGGTCTTTGGTCAGGTCGATCAGCCCTTCGACGGAGAGCAGCAGCGCCTCCAGCTTGCGCGCCATGCGGGCGTTCTCCAGGTCCACGGTTTTACTTCGCATCTGCATATCGATCTCCAATGCCCCCGGACGCCTTGACCGGGAGTTCAGGCCACCACTTGGGCGACTGGCTCATGACCTGCAGCATGAATTGCTGGCAGTCCTCGGCGTCGTCTTCGTCGACGACAGCCACTACTTCGTCGTGCACGGTCAGCACCACACCGTTGTCGTTGGAACCCCAGCGCTTCTCGATCTCCAGCATCTGCTCGAAGACCACGATGCGGGCCAGGGCCTGGGTCACGTTTTCGGTGATGGCGCCGCCGTACACTTTCTTCATCCGGCGCTTTTCCTTGTCGTCGTACACCCAGACAAGGTCGCCGTCTTCCTCGAACTGGTGCTGGCGCAGGTCGTAGTACTCCATCCCCATGCCGTTCGGCAGCACGAGGCGGTTGTGCTCGATGCGGATCAGCCCCCAGTCGTCGAGGTACTCGTCACGGCCGTTGACCATGTCGAGGATGCTGTCGTTGCAGCGCCGCCAGAACTTCCGAATCTCGGCGTGTTTCCGGCGGTACACGTCCACTGTAGCCTGGGCTTCGCCTTCGGTCAATTTTACTCCACCCATGATCCGCGCCGCCCGGCGGAACGCCCCGCCGCCGGACTGGAACTGCAGCTGCAAGTGGCCGACCTTGCCGTGCTGGCGCTCCCGCGGGTGCATTTTCTTGTCGACCGGATAGCCGTAGATGTCCTCGGCTAAGTCGCAGTACAGGTCCACGCCGCTGCGGATCTTGGCGATGGTGTCCATCTGCCTGGCCAGCAGGTGGCAGACACGCAACTCGATGTTGGCCGAGTCGGCGACGACGATCTTCTTGCCCTTCGGCGCCACGATGGCGTCGCGCATGCCGGCGACGTGGACCTGGTCGTTCGTGTAGATCGTGCCGTCAGGCAACATAATGCGGTTGTCTTTCTTGTTGTACTTGTGCAACCTGTCGAAGCCCTTCGGCGTAGACAGCAACGTGTTCTTCGGCGTGAGCACCGTCGGTGAGCGCACGCCAGTCAGGTTCTGCAAGTTGATCTTGCCGCCGCCGGCGGCCCGGTCGGTGTGGGTCTTGCCGTACAGCAGGGGCACAGCCAGCGGCCCGCGCTCGGCGATGCCCACGAAGCGCTCGATGCGCGACTCGGCGATGGTCGACTTGACACCCAGGCGCGCAGCGATCAGCGCTTGCAGGTCCGGGTCTTCGTCGTCCTCGGCCATGTCCTGCATGGCCTCGTCGGTCTTGGCGAAGGCGTAGACCAGCAGCGGGTTGCCCTCGGAGTCCTTGCGCTTGGGGCTGTACTTCATCGGCGGCTCAATGCAGAACTCCTCCCGCAGGATCTCGGCCATCTTGGCGTCGCTGCGCAGCTCGCGCTGCACCATCTGCATGCGGGTCTCGTGGGGCAGGCCGACGCCGATGTCCAGCATGTCAGCCACCTTGTCCAGCAAGTAGGCCTTGCGCTTGCCGAGGTCGGAGCGCATGCGCTTGAGCAGGTCGAGGTCCAGCTCCAGGCGAGGGTCGGCGAACATTCGGGTGAACAGGTGCATGAGCTGCAGCTCAGCGGCGGGGAACTTGTTGCGGAACTTGAAGAACAGGTCGCGGCAGCGGGCCACGTCGTTCGAGCAGTAGTCGCCATATGCCTTGAGCTGGCCGGGGCTGAAGTCGGCGCGCCGCTTGTTGATGGCGTCGTGCACGGCGGTGCCTTTCTCGGGGATGCCGTACATCTTGCAGAGGTTGGCCAGGCTGTTGGAGACCTTCCCGCCGTGCAGGCGCCGGGCCATCTGGAGCGTGCAACCGTAGAACTTCGGGCGGATGCCGTAGTGGTGAGAGAGGATCAGCGAGTCGAACTCGCTCATGTTGTGGCCAATCAGGTACGCGTTGCTGAAGTCGATGTGGTTCAGCTGCCAGCGGATGTACTCATCGTCGCCGGTCATCCACACCGGGTCTTCCATCCCCCGGGCGATGCTGAAGCCGATGGTCTCGAACCGCGTGTCGCGGATGTATTCCTCGTTGGTCATGTAGGACAGCGAGTACGCGCCCGACGCCTTGTCGGTGTAGTAGGTCTCGAAGTCCAGAAAGGTAGGGACAATGCCCGCCATGCTCAGCTCCTATCGACTGTGTGCGATCCATTGGATGTCGCGGACCTCGTCGTACAGCTCGACGTCCTGACGTATCTCCGCTTCGATGGCGCTGGACAGCTGCGCCATCATGCACGGGTGCTTGGGCGAGACGGTCAGCTTCCGCTTGCCGCCGTCGCCCAGCGTGTAGAACACCTCAACCGTCCACCGGTGAGGCCGGCCGCGATGCAGCTGCCCCTTGATGATCCGGTACGTGGGCCAGCCGTAGTGGTAGCGAACCGTCACGCTCATTGCTCAGGCTCCTGAACAGCACGGCCTGGCCGCGCAGGGTGTTGACCCGGACCGTCACCGGCTCCAGGTGTTTGGGGTTACAGCAGGATCTGTTCCTGCACGTGTGGTCTAGCACCAGGGCGCGGTCGTACTCGCCGACCAGCCGCACGTAGGTCGCGATGTGGGCCATATGGCGTTTGCCCTGATGCCACACCCGGCCGTAGCCGTTGCGGTTGATCTCGCCGCACCAGACCCAGCAGCCTTTGCGGTTGACCTCAATGCGCTCCTGCCAGTTGGGCGGCAGGGCGAGCAGCAGGTTGAACTTGCACTTGCCCCTGGCCTCACGGTGAGGGTAGGGGTAGCCGTCGCAGTAGCAGGTGCTGCCCCGCCAAGGCCTCTGGTTGGCCCAGGGATCGCGGAGCCCGGGCGACCCGCAGCTAGGGCACGGGGTGGAGTCGGGCTCGCCCTGGAACCGCTTGCGGCAGCTGCTCTTGCGGCACCGGCAGTGGACATCACGGCGTAATTTCGAGCGGGACGAGCGCTTCTTCTGGGATGTGGCCATCGTGGCATGCCTGCGCTATCAGGTTGAGGATGGCCATGGCCCCGCCGTAGCTGGGCTGGTGGCTGCCTCGGTCGTAGTTGCGATTGCGCACCCGGTTGGCCACGAAGCGGCTGATCTCGGCGGTGTCCGCGATCTGCTGGTCCGTGTACCCGGCCTCGTACAGCACCTGGTAGTAGGGCGCCCAATCCTCAACGCGTTCTGGGAAAGTCATCTCGGTTCCTCTAGGGGTCGGTGTGGGTTTAGTTTACACACCGACCCCGGCTGTTACAAACCGAGGCGCTTCTTACGGGCGGCCATCAAGGCGGCCAGCCCTTCGTCGTTCGCGCTTTCGGCCGCGTGGTAGGACACCGTGGCGTTGTAGGCGTCGAGTTCGTCCTTGGTGAAGAACGGCTCCAACGCTTCGGCCTGCGCCGCGCGGTAGCGGTTGATGGCCGCCAGGTGCAGCGCCTGGTTGGTCGCGTCGTCGATGGCGTTGTGGGCGGTGCCGCCGTACTCGCATTGGACGTGGGCGAACTCCTGGCGCAGGGTGCGGAAGCAGCGCTCGGAGCGGTAGTCCACGGGGTTCTTCATGCCGACCGCCGCGTAGGCCGAGTCCAGCCAGGTGAAGTCCTTGCGCGAGCTGGCCCACACTTCGAGGGTGTCCGGGTGCATCGGCAGCTCCTCGTCCTCGTCGGGCGACAGCCAGTTGCTGAAGGCGACCAGGGCCAGGTTCAGCGGGTAGCGCTCCAGCTCACGGTCGAACAGCTCGGCGCGGGCGGCCTCGCTCTGTTTCAGCCACCACAGGATAGTGCCGGGGTCGACCACCAGGCCGGCGGCCATGGCGCTTTCCAGCTCGATGCGAGCGTAGAAGGTGTCCTCGATGATGCCCAGCGTGGGGCTGAACTGCACAGCACCCAGGGCCACCACAGCGGCGCGGTCGTTGAGACCCATGGTCTCGAAGTCAAGCATGACGTGTTTCATCTGTATCTCCGTCGGGGGAATGCAGCGAGCCCGAGACGTCGGGCTCGCCATAGAACGTGTTTCAGCGAAGCCGGGGTCACCCACAATCCCTGGCAGATGTGCTCGATCTCATAGCCGTGCGCCAGTAGCTCCATCGCCAGGGCGATTTCCTCGGGGCCAAGCAGGCGCGCGGGCATCAGTGCAGCGTTCCGGTGGGGGTCGGCGGCTCGGCCACGGCAGGGTCGGTGACCCACGCAGGGATGAGCCCTACGGAGACGGCGTGCTCGCTGAGCTGGCGCACGCCAGCGGCGAACAGCTGCCCCTGCTGCACCTCGGTGATGTCGACTCCGTGGGCCCTGGCCGTGGCGATACCCAGGGCGATGATCATCGCCATGTGCATGTTCAGCAGGTGCTCGTGCGGCGTGTTGGCGATGATCTCCGGGTTGCCATCCGCGTTGATCACCGTGGCCGTGTAAGGGCGCCCCGCGTTGACCGCCGTGATGAGCGCCGCGTTGACCGCCTGCGCCGTATCCGGCACGGTCACCGGCTCTACGACCAGCTCCAGGTAATACTCGGGGCTGCGGTGCATATCGACGGCCTGCATGTAGGTGCGCAGCAGCGCCTCGGCGAAGGGCCCCTCGGCGCAGACGTGGTTGCTGTAGTGCTCGCGGACACGGACCGGACCGTCGCCCAGCTTGGCGGCCAGCTCGCGGTAGCACTGGCCAGTGGTCGGGAATTTGTGGCTAGACATGGATGTTTCCCCAGTAGTTGCTGCCTACGTACACCTTGATCACGCCCCGCAGCGCTGCCGCATTGGCGGCAGCAGTCATCTCGCCGAACGTTACCTCGGGTCCACTGCACAGGATCTCGCCTTCGTGTATGACGACACGCGTCTTGAGCTCCTGGCTCCACCCCCGGTTGGGGGCGAAGTTCATCCAGCGCATGAACTGGTTCATGCGTGTCTCGCTGCGGCGCACGCGCTCGACGATCTCCTGAATCGGATCGCCGCCGTACTTGCCGTCTTCGTAGCCGTGAGGCCGTTTGTCTTCAGACATGGATAGCTCCCAGCGCCAGTGCGGCGCACAGTGTTTCGAACGAATCGTAGGCGGCATAGAAGCACACGTAGTTCTGCCGCGATCTTGGTATTGTCGTAACGGGCGAACGAACAACCCACGTGCCGTTGAACGAGCCTACGTAGATGACCCTGCCGAATCGCGAAGGGCCGCCTGTCAGCCAATACGCTCCTGCGAACCGTGACGTCGCTGTATTCATCCCGAGACTACGTAGAACTTGTAGCTGCTGGGGAGTAAAGAAGTCGCCGTTCATTTCGTCAGCTCCAGGTAAGCGACCATCGCTTCGAACGTGTCGAACGCGGCGACGATGCAGAAGTTGCGGGTGTCGTGCCCGCCGTTGCGTTCTTGCTCCGTCATCGACGGGCGCAGTACCCAGTGGTCTTTGTACATCGTCCCGTACAACTCTCGGTCACAGCACATGGCGCCGAACCAGGAAGCATTCATGTCCGTCACGTCGTCTGCACCGCACCAGAGGCAAACGTAGGCGTACCCCAAGGTCTTCAGCCTGGTCTTGTACGCCGCCGGTATACTCACGTGGACGCTCATGCGAGCGCCCCGGTGAAGAAGGCCAGCACGTCCTTGTGCATGGCGCAGGCCTCGTTGAATGCCGCCTTGCGGGCGTGCGGGTCGGTACGCAGGCGGTCAGGCTCGTGCTGGCACAGGTGCTGCGACAGGCGCTTGGCGATCACGTCCAGCTGAGGGTCGGCGGTGAGGTTCAGCGACGGCAGCACTTCGGCCAGGTCGCGGGCGTTCTCTACCAGGCTGTCGCGGAACACGGTCTCGGGCTTCGCCAGGCGATCGATGAACGCCTCCAGCACCTTGGCCACCCGCTGGTAGGCATCGCCCACGGCGCTGGTCAGCGTGGCCGTGGTGGTGCGCTCGATCTCTGCCTGGACCCGGGCCAGCTCGTCCTCGCCGATCTCGACGCGGAAGTCGCCGGCGCACGGCAGCGGCAACACGTTCAGGCGGAAGTCGAACTTGCCGGCCAGCACGTCGGCGGTCGGGTAGTCGTCCTCGTTGAACAGGGTGCCCAGCAAGCGCTTGGCTTCCTGGCGGTGCAGCGGATAATCACCCAGCAGCTGGGCGACGGCGTTGTCGAACTCGGTCTTGAACTCGCCGATGCGCTGCATGTAGTCGAAGTAGCCCATGCTCGACAGGGCGCGCGGGCCGGCGTCGGACCAGGGCAGAGTGCAGCGGTAGTGGTAGTCGCGGGCCGAGCGCACCACCTTCTGCACGGTCTCCAGCGCGGAGCCGTCGATCAGCGACTTGTAGTAGGTGCCCTGGTTCTGCGCCAGCTGGTGGTTCGCAGCGACCTCGGACGTGGCCTTGCGGTCGATCTTGCGAGCAGTCCACTGCGACACGCGCAGGTCAACGAGCATGGCTTTGGTGGCAATGTGGGTCATGGTGTTTCTCCGGTCAGGGTTTAGTTCATCGTCAGTGCGGCGTACATCACCGCGGCTTGCAACTGGTCTGGTTCAAACACTAGCAAGGGCGGTCCTACAGGACCAAATTTTTTCGACTTGTGCACGTGCCACTGGCCGGTGCCAGCGGCGTTCGGCATCACGACGGCGGTCTCCGACGCGTAGCCGCAGAACTGAGTCTCGCCGTCGTAGCGGGTGATCGTGTACCACCCTTCGGGCAGCCACTCGGGTCGGTCTTCGGTCATTTCCACCACCACGAACTCATTCATAGGCCGGGTTGTATCCGTCCTGCTGGGTCAACATGAAGGCGACGGCGGCCGCAGCCGGCGATGGGAACCCACCGAGGATCGTCTTGGCCTTCTCCCTCGGCGAGCTGATAGTCGTGATCGCCCACAGCCCGTCGTCGAAATCGTCCCGCCAGATCCGCAGTGCCCGGCGCACCACCCGCCCATCGGGGTAGCGGAAGTCCACCACCCGGCGCCACGACGGTACGCCCTGGCGGTCGGAGCTGTGCAGCTGCCACTCCTCGGGCATCACCCAGAGGCTTTCCTGGTGGCTGTTCACGGCTTGAACCAGCTCGGCGGGAAAGCCTCCAGATCGGCCGCGCAGTATTTGCGCATGTCGTATTCGTACTTCCTCATGGCTGCCTGGTACTCAGCCATGGACTGCCCCGGCTTGACGTTGCGCAAGGCGTCGTGGGCCATTCGCGCCAGGGACAAATCTGGCGTGTTGGCTTTTGCCGGCGCCAGCTCAGGGTTCAGCTCGACCGCCACCACTGCTGCCACCGGTGTCGGGTAGAACGTCATCGACCCTTCGAAGTGCCACTTGATCGCGCCGCTCACGGGCTTGGCTCGCAGCTTCGGCTGGCCTTCCTTCTGGAATGCAGCGCCTTCCACCAGATCGTAGCCGTGCTCGTACAGCTGGCGGACCCAGGCCCAGGCTTCGTCTTCGCTGGGCGCCCACATGTCGATCAGAAGTTTCATTTTCGCCTTCATGGTCTACCACCCTCGGGGTTCGGTGAACTCAGTGTCGTCGGCTTTAGCCTCGATCCGTTCTGTGTAACTGCGTATCGGCACCTTAGCCTTCGGCACCTTAGCCTTTGGGGGCACCGGCGGAATTTCGTCGGTTTCGACGAACAAATCCAGGGCAACTACGGCTGCGACCGGAGACGGGTAGGTCACTTTCTCGTCGTTCATGAGCGGCCTGCCGTTCCTGCACACAATCCAGCGGACTGCGCCGGCGACCAAGCAAGGCAGCATGTACTGGCCGTGTTGGTTGACGAACCCGGGGATCGTGTTCTCATCCCCCGGGCTCGTCAGAATCCAGCCACGCTCGTGCATGGTGCGGAGCCAGGCCCAGCCTTCGTCTACTGTCGGCGCGGCGTGGTTAACTAGTCTAGTTATCGGATCTTTCATCGCTCGCTACTCTGAAAAGGCCAGGGAAAATCAGGATCAGCTGGGCGTACGCGGCCTCCGCGTCGGGGAGCAGCGTGATGTCCACGTCGCCGACGATAATGCGCAGCTCGTCGCCCGTGGTCGTCGTGTGCAGCTGGATACGCCCGTCCGGTATTGGGTACGCGAGGTTCACCTCCAGCCGCGGCAGCCGGTCGTACATGATCTCGGCCGCGCTGGTGTTGGTGAAGCCCGTGTACGCCAGCATCCAGTTCTCAATCATTTCGGATCTCCCATCAGCTGCATCACGGCGTGGACCATCATCGGGTCAGGGTAGGGGCCAACGTCCCATGTGTCCCAGTCACGGTCGTCGTGGTAGCTGAACCCCCTGATGTGGTTCAGAGCTGGGCGCCAGGGGCGCCAGCGCCCACCCCACATACCCTGGTGCTTGCCCTGCAGGATCGGCACGATGAAGCGGCCGCGGTGCTCACGGACAGGCATAGCGAACCGCTCGCGGGTGCCGTTATTCCGCCAGTCGTAGCCGAGCTTGCGCATGGCAACGCGCTGCTCCTTGGTGCTAGTCCAGATCATCTTTCGTCAACTCCCATGCGAACAGGGCTGCCTGCGGCGACTCGTGCCATTCGCCCAGCATCCCGAGCTTCCACAAGTCATTCGAGCAATGCAGGTTCACCGCATAATCGGGATGACCGAACCGTCGGTTGAGCCTGATATCGGTCACCCCTCTGTACGCGGTACTTATGTCGGCCCAGCCTTCAGCTGCTACCCAGTCGAGGTTTCGTTGCTTGCGTGTCTTCCACTGCAACGGCGTCAGCTGGCCCTTCGCCCACTTGGTCTTCACTGCGCACCCCCCAGCAGTGCGTAGGCTGCTGCGGCCTGGACCGTCTCGAACCGCACTGTCTCCCTTGATCCCTTAGTCCATGCCACCCAGCCTGGGCGCAGATCGAACTCTTTCTCGATGGCGGCGGGGAAATGGTCGTCGTAACGCTGTTCACCATGCGTCCAATAAAAAACGTCCGGGTTGTTCACCCACCCGTTCTCGATCAGCCACTGCTCGTCGTTCATTCCGGCGGTCCTAGTAGAGCCCAGGCCACAGCGGCCTGGACAGAAGGGAAAATCTTCCCGTGCTCAGACCCGGCGGGAAACCCCTGCCACACCAGACTACTGGCGTTCTGGCGAACCGCAGCGGGTTGGGGCTGGCTGACCCCTGTGCCTGGCGCAAACCACCACTCGCACATCGGCGTCCAGCCGTTGGCACGCAGCCATTCTTTGTCAGCGTTCGTCGAACTGGACATTGATCGTGGTCCCCCACGGCGACTTGACGTCGGTGGTGCTGAGCCACAACACGTTCGGGCGCTCGTCCCCGAACGGCGTGTAGCCGTCGGTCAGCACGATCGTCAGCTGGGCGTCCGGGGCGTTCTTCTCGACCCAGTCCAGGCCAACGGTCATGTCGGTCCCACCACCGCCCACGCGCTTGGCGCTGGTGCGGACAGCTTCCGGGTCGGGGCGCTCGAAGTAGTCCACGTGGTTCACGTCGGCGTCGACGTAGATCACGATCAGCTCGCTCGGGCACACGTCGTTGACCGCGCCGCACACCTCGCCGAAGAACTGCCGCAGCTCCTTGGCGCCGATCGAACCCGAGGTGTCGATCTGGAACACCAGCTTGCGCATGGCGCCGTCGCTGTACAGCCCGGGCAGGTAGGTGCCCTGCGCCACGAAGCGGCGGTTCGGCCTGGCGAACGTGTAGTCGGAGCGTGCCTTCTCGGTGAGATAGACCTTGAGCTGTTCCTGCCAGGCGACCACCGGGTTCATCACCTCGTCGATCAGCTCGCGGATGCCGGCCGGCAGTTTGCCCATGGCCTTGGCCACCTGCGCCGCCTTGGCGATAGTCGCCTTGGCTTTTGCCTGGGCCGCCGGACCCTGGTCCGGGGCGTCCATGAGGTCGTCGTCCAGCGGGTTGCCGTTACCGTGGTCCGCACCTCCGCCACCCGGCGGGTCGGGCGGCAGCTGGGCATAGACCTGCTCGCTGGTCATGCCGGCGTAGGCCTGGCTGTGCAGCACGCCAGCGGGCAACGAACCTTTCTCCTTGAAGATGATGTCGTTGATCACGTAGTCGGCGGCATGATTCCAGCGCTGCGGGCTGCGGCCCTGGCGGCGCCACGGATGCATCAGGGCGATGTGCATGCACTCGTGCTTGAGCACGCCCACGGCTTCGGCCAGCGGGAGCTTGTTGAAGTTGACCGGGTTGACGTACAGATTCGCCCCGTCGGTGGCCGCTTGCCACAGCTTGCGTCCGTCCGGGAGTTCCTGGGTCTCGATCACCTTCAGGCTGAACATGATCGTCGCGTAGAACGGGTGATTGATCACCAGCTGCGTCTTGGCCTTTTCGAAAATCGAGTGCTTCTTAATCACGGCTCTTCACCTCTGCGATCAGTTGGGTAAGCTGGCGCGCGGCGGCGCGCAGCTCCCGGATTTGTTGCAGCTCCTCGCGGAGCGTGACCAGCACGCGCTTCCTCGCACGAGCCAGTTCCTCTTGGATGCATGCCAGCGCGAAGCGCCCGTCGAGCTTGGCGTCGTCGCTCAGTCCCTCGGCCTGCAGTCTACGGCTGGCCTTGGCCAGTTCGCGCTTCCACTGGGTCACGTTGCACCTTCCTCGGGTCTCGCTTGACGTCCTCCGGCGTCAGCAGGAACGCTGCTGATGCCGCTTCGGCCGAGGCGAAGACCACGTTGTAGACCGTCCTCGGGTATCGATGCCCGGTCGTGAGGTCTGCGATCAGGGCTCGCATCCGCCAGCCATTGGGTTTCCTAGCCGGGGCTATCACCCAGCGCGTCGAACCGATGGGGTTCTTGTGGCTGTAGCGCCAGTAGGCGAATGACTCGCCGCCCGGCGACAGCAGCGGTTTCCAGCCCTGGTTGACCAGGGCTTGGATCGGCTCCACCTCACACCCCAGAGATCAGGCTGGCGTTGCTGATGGCCCACTTGTTGAAGGTGCTGGTCTGAGACAGGGTGCTGTCGCGACGCAGCGAGTCCTGGATGCTGAGCACGGCCATCTCCGGGCGCCCTGCCTTGGCGAAACGCTCCAGGTAGTTGAACACGCTCTCCTGGTTCTCGTGGGTGGTGCGAGCACCCAGGGCGACAGCCACGGCGTACTGAGTCGCGCTGTCGTCCGGCAACGGGGCGCTGTGCGGGTTGAGCAGGATCGCCTCGATGCTCGGCATTTGCAGCCAGACGTCGCGGAAGGCGATGTACTCAGCCGCCGGGCCCTTACCCACAGATCCCATGGCCAGGTTGTACATGCGGTCAGCCGGCAGCTTGGCCTTCTCGTAGCGGTCCACCATCACCCAGCTGCGCTCGGTGGCGAATGCGTCGCCCTCCAGCTTCTTGGTGACGTGGTCGTCGAACGTGTTGAGCAGGTCCGGGCGCATCGCCATGAACGCCAGCAGGCAGGTCTCGATGTTGCCTTGGGACAGGCCCCAGCTACGCCAGCAGTCGAGGTCCGACTCGACGTCGATGTGGGTGGCACGGTTGGCCAGCGGCGTCGGCATCTTGAACACCACGCCGCCGTCGGTCATGCGGTTACCGGTCATGACGATGCTCCAGCCCGGCTTCATGCGCTTGCTACCGATGCGACGGTCGTGCGTCAGCTGGTAGGCCGCGGCCTGCACGGACATGGGCGCCGAGACGATCTCCTCCAGGGCGAGGATGCCGTAGTCCGGCACGTCCTCGCGGCCGATGAAGGGGAACCAGTCGGGCACCAGGCGATCCTGGGTGCCGTGCACGCTCGCCACCGGCAGGCCGCCGATGTCCACCGGGTCGCACTGCGACAGGCGCACGTCGATGAAGCCGAAGCCGTCCTTCATGCCGAAGCCTTCGGCCGGCTGATCGCCGTACTCGATCACGCCCGCCTTGAGGCCCAGGTCTTCGGCGCGCTGCGCCGAGGCTTGGAGGATGGCAGCGGACTTGCCGATGCCGGGAGCTCCGCGCACCATGAGCACGGTGCTGGCGATGTTGGCGTCACGGATGTGGGCGATCAGGTCATTTACGTTCATGGTGTATCTCCGTTCGGGTTAACTAGGGGTAGTTACTGCGGGTTGGTGGAGCTAAATCTCAAACTGTAGGCATAGTTTACACTAGCCAGGGTAAGGGTCAAGTTTTCTAGGATGCGTTGCTGCTTAGTGCCACGAAAGCGATGACCGCCTCGGGCGATTCGAACGTACCCTTGAGGACAAAGCCGGTGACTGCGTGCGCGTCCCACTGTAGAAGACGGACGGTGGTCCAGTACAGGCTGTACGTACCGCGACCTGCGTAGCGCCGAACCTCCCAGGTGCCGCCCTTAACGTGCTTGCGGTAGTAGCGCGGGGCGTCGTTTTTCTTGTGCCACCCTGTGGCGCGGAACAGGTTGGGTTTTTGCTCAGCCATTTCGGCCTCCTTGTGTCAGTGCCACGTAGGCGATGACCGCCTCGGGCGATTCGAAAGTTCCACAAAAGCGTGTGAGGCCGCCGTCCAGAGCGATCAGCTTCCACCCGTTTTCGACGAGGATAGTCAGCCAGTAGCCACGGGGCCGTCCACGCAGCGTGTAGGACTGCCCCGTGGCGCAGGACCAGCCAGCCTCCAGGAACAGCGCGCTAGCCATGCAGGTCGCTCCTCATCTGGAAGTAGACGCAGAGCGCGGCCGCGGTTGGATACACGCCGAGCGACATGGTCTCCACCCGCCTGGCGCTGCCTGTGTTACGGCAGGTGACCTCGTTGAGATACCACTGGTCGTCGATACCGCGCGCCGCCGAGTAGGTGGTACTCACTGTGGCTCCTTTCCGCATCCACACCCAGTCCTCTCCGTTCCAGTGGCTCTTCTTCCAGCCGAACGACAGGAACGGCTCTTCGTCGGTCATGACTGCCACCCCTTGATCTCCGCGGCAATGAACGCCGCCAGCGCGGTTTCGCCGTAGGCGACCTCGCTCCAGCCGCCGTTGACTTTCACCGCCCATGCCATCCACAGAGTCTCGTGCCTGACGCTGGGTTGGTCTCTCCCATGCGGCATCGGCGCCATCACACAGCGCCCACGAAGGCCCGTCCAGTCGCCGTCCGCGTCAACCATGAACCCCGCCTCAATGAGCAGCCGCGAGTCGTCCATCGCGCACCTCCCTCATCACCCGACGGGACTCCTTGTCGCACCACGCGTTGCACCACTGGCGAGGCTCCCACACGCCGGCATGGGCCTTGACGTGGTTGACCTTGAGCCAGAACTGGTGCTCGGCCTGGGCCCGCTGCAGCTTCGACAGCAGAGTGGCGATCTCCGGCCTGGCCGTGAGGCGGTTGGCCGCGCCCTCCAGCACCTGCTTGACCGCCAGGCAGTCGGTGACCAGCACCAGCCGGCGCGACGGCCCCTGGCGCAGCTCCGGGCCTATCACCGGGTGCCGGTACAGGCGGTCGAACGCATGCAGCGCGGCCAGCAGCTCGGCGCCGCCCGAGCAGGCGGCGTCAATGGCGAAGCCCTCTTTGTAGAACGTGCTCCCAGTCCTGGCCCAGAACGCAGCGCCGCCGGCGCGCGTGTGGGTACAGAAACTGGCGTCCGTGAACAGGGTTATGTTTTCGATCATCGCGAATCTCCAGTCAGTAGTGCGCGGGCCACGAGCACCAGTGGATGCTCGCCGGGTTTACTTCGCATCGACTGCCCTTCCATGGGCCAGAAGTCCCATTCGACACCGTCGAAGTTACATTTCTCGTCGTACAGCATTCCTGCTGGTGACGACCAAAAGTAGCCTCCGCGCCAGTTGTACGGCATGTCCTCCTTTTCCCACCCCGCTGCACGCAGGTCGTCTTCAACGCTCATAGCGTGTCTCCAAGCAGTAGCAACGCCGCGGTGTACGCTGCGAGCGGCGACACGCCATCCGCTATGCGCTCCTGGTAATACTGGACCTGCCACAGGGTTGGGTGGCGTTCCACGCGACCCGAGCGTAGCCACGGTACGTTACTGGGTCGGATCAAGAATACGTGGATGCCGTCTACGCGGCTGTTAGACACCCAGTCGCCCTCGACATCGCGCTCGAATCCGATACGCTTTAGCTCTCTTTCCTCACTGTTCATGTATCACCCCGAAAAGTATCGCCGCTCCATACGCCGCGAGCGGCGTGGCAGCTTTGGCTATGTTGCGGCCGTTGTACCTTACGGTCCAGAAAACTGGGTCGCGGTTATGGCTGTCGTGCCGCGCAGTCGGACGGAGCAGAAAGACCCGGGGACTACGCGCGCCGAAGCACCAGTCGCCGTCGTGGTCGAGGAACAAGCCGAGGCGTTTGAGCTCGGCGATCTCGTCTTCAATTCCCATCGGCCACCTCCGGCAGCAAGGACTGGCCTGCGTACGCAGCCAGTGGCGTGGGCGCAAAGAAAGACCCGCGCTTGCGGTTGGTGCACTGCCACTGCGAACCGCGCACCAGGCCGTAATGAAGATTCGGACTGAACAACCAGGTGCGGGTGCCCCGGTTAATCCAGTCACCGTCCTGATCCTCGACGAACCCCAGCGCGGCGAGCTGCTCGCGCTCTTCGGCGGTAATCAGTTGGCTATCCATCGAGCGATCCTCCCCGCAGCATCCACAAAGCTAATGCGGCCAGTGGCCTATCGGCGCCGACCAAAGCCTCACCGAATCTACCGGCTTCCCATCTGGGTGGCTTCTCCCACTCGCGGGGGCGGAACAGACAGACGGATCGCACGAGACCATTGCTCCAATCCCCGTCCAGGCCCTCGACAAACCCCAGTTCGAGGAGCTTCTGGCGCTCCTCGGTGGTGATTTTGCGCATGATTTAACTACTCCTAGTTAATGGACAGCTGCCACGCGGCGAAGACCGCCAGCGGGTGCTGCCCGGGCTCGCCGCTACGTCCTGGGCTTTGGCCGAAACGGCCTGTACTCCATGTCTTCCCGGTTCGCACGACATAGAACTCGCTCTGCCTGAAATAGGCTATGCCCTCCATCGCATCGACGTATTTCACCGGCTCCCAGCCGCAGTCCAACAGGTCCAGCTCTTCTTGGGTCATGGCTGATACCCCGCCAGTTGCCAGCGCACGTAGAGCGCGACCGGCGATTCATCTGGCGCTCCAGTGGCCAGTCGCCCGCTGCCCTGCAGCCACAACTCCCAGCCCCCGTGGCCGTTGAACTTCGGCGGGTAGAGGCATAGCAAATATGGATGCGTTTCGATGTGTTTCTCCCATCGCCGCTCGCTTATGTCCCGGTAATGCATGCCGTCGAGGTAGAACCCGTACGCCCTGAGCGCATTGAAATCGTCGTCAGTCATGTCGCGTCTCCAGTCAGCAGCCAGCGCGCGTAGAGCGCCACAGGGCTCTCGCCTGGTGCACCGCGCGCCACCAGCCTGCCTTGGCGCCATACATCCCAGCCGGGATGGTCATTGTCTTCCGGCGCGTAGATCGACGTTCGGTGTCCGCATACGTTGTGGCGTCTGTAAGCCCTGCGTACCTCGTGGTCCGCAACGGGCGTGAAGCCGTAGGCGGCCAGCGCCTCGCCGAACTCTTTCCACTCGCTCATAGGAACCCCCGCAGCTTCAACGACGCTAGCATCGCGTCGAGCGTTTCGTAGTACTCGTCGAAGTTGTGCCTGTCGATGTCTCGCGTCGGCCAGTAGATGTTCCACATGCGTCTCTTTTCTCCGGTACGGGCGCGATCTGCGACGGACACACCCGGCGGGTACAGCCACGCGCTGGCCCAGCCGATGTCCTTGGTGTACTTTCCGTTACGCCAGTGATAGAACCCCGCCGCGTTCAGCTTTTCTTCGTCGGTCATAGCAAACCCTCCAGGGCCAGGCATGCCAGGATCGCGGGCAGCGGACGGTAGTCCGGCTCGTCGTAGCTCGCGGGAAACTGGCCGCGTGCGGGCATCGTCACGAGAAATCCGCTGGCGAGTGGGTCGTTTGTCTTCTGTATGATCAACCTGGCTATCCCTTCGCCGCCGTGGCTACGCTGGACGTAGCGGTAGGTAGTTTCGCCGAGCCAGGTCTCGCGCTTAAATCCGTACTGAGCCAGGATGTCACGCTCGGCCTGGCTCATCAGTTCTACTTTCACATCCAGCCCTCCAGTTTCGCTGCGACGATCAGAGCCACGGGGTCGCCTTCGCCGAACACGTCCCACACCAAATCATCGGTGTAAAGGTTCCACCCGCTCAGGCCATTTCTATCCAGCCAGTGGGTCGGCTTGCCGTTGACGCGGCGCACGAACCCGTTTGAGGTCATGGGCTTGCACTCGAAAAACCCAAACTCGGCCAGCTTCTCGTTCATAGATCACCCACCAATACGGCTGCAGTTATGAGGCTCACCGGGTCATCGCCGTGCTTGAAATAGACCGGGTTCTTGCTGACGTACAGCGACCAGTACCGGCGCTCTTGCTGCCCTTCGTACTCTGGCAAGAACGGCGGGTACACGGCCGCCACGGGGTGGCCGTTCACGCGCTTGCACATGCAGTCGGCTTCCTTGTAGAACCCGTGGGCGGCCAGGGCCGCCAGCTGTTCGTCGGTCAGGTTCACAAATCACCTCGCATTGTCGCCGCTGCGACGAGTGCTATGGGGTCGGGGCCTTCGTAGAACGGCCCGAGGCCCGCAAGACTCCACACCCTGGCCGCTCGGAGGTAGACCAGCGTCGCTTTCAGCGTACCGTCAGGCCGTCGAGCGGCCCAGATGGTCCCACCGTGGAGCCTGAACCCGTAGGCGGCGAGCGCTTCTTTCTCTTCGTCGGTCAGTCCCATACCACACCCTCCAGAATCGCCCTGGTTACCAGCACCACGGGGCATGGCCCCGTATACGGCTGGACATCACCGGTGACCATCCATAGGCGCTGGCTGGTCAGGTACTGGACGATCGCGATCACCTTGTCCAGGTCGTTGCGCTTGACCCAATAGCTCGACAGCTTGTCACGCACGAACCCGTGGGCGGCCAGGGCGTCCTGCTGTTCCTGCGTCAGGTCCATCGGTTACCTCCTTCTTGACCAGGGTTGCGATCATGGTGAGCACGCGCAGGTTGTCGCGCAGGTCCGGGGACAGCGGCGTCAGCTCCACGCGGCAGGTCGTGTCCCCGCCGTTGGTGTCGCTGACCCAGCGCGCGTTGGCGCCCTCGCCTGGCGAGTACCTGAACCCGTGCGCAACCAGCCAACGGGCCCGCTCATCGTGGTCGGTGAACACGATCATGAACGTGTTCTTGGTGTGCGGCGTCACCTTCATGGCTTGGGCTCCTTGCTCGGTACGAACAGCGGGTCGGCGCCGATGAAGACTTCGTCCGGGCAGTTCGGCCACTCCTTGCGGATGGCCTCGAACTCGCCGTCGTTCCACATGCCGAGGAACGTGATGCCTTCGCCTTCTTCCTGCTCGACCCACAACGCGAAAGCGATGGCCGCTGTCGAGGCGCTGTGGTCTTCCTGCTCAGTCACCGGCGCCGTGTACAGCGCGTTGTTCTGCCCTTCCCGGCGGTGCTGCGCCGGCGTGACGCCGACGCTGGAGCCACGACCGTTGCGGATTTGGTCGAGGACGTGGTTGTCGCAGTAGGCGACAGCCTGCTGCTGTTCGGACGCAGGCGGGGCGGGGGCGGCGGCGAGCAATGCGGCGTAGGCGTCCTCATGCGTGCCCGGTGTCGCCCAAAGTGCACGGATCATTTCGCTGGTTGCCTCTTCCGGCGCCAGTCGCCACCCCTCCGGCACCCCAGCAGCAGGCGGTGCGGAGAGCGCGGCGCGGCCCTCGATGGCAGCGATGAATACGTCACTTGGCTTGCCCGGAAGCTTGCGTGCCTGTTGAGGGTCAATACCGAGGTAGTCGCACAGGACAACGAAAGTTTCCAAGAGCATGGCGCGCTCTGCGCTGATGCTGGCTGTCATACGCTCGTGCTGGGCGACGGTCATCAGCCCCTGCTCTTCGATGCCGTCTAACACTGGGGTGCGGAAATCAAGGTGCCATCCTGGGTTGTTCTGCGGCGGGTCAATAACACGCCACCGAAGCGCCACCACCTCCGGCTTCTCCTCCTGCACCTGCGCGGCGGGAGGGGTGCATGCAGAATCAAGATGGCGCCAGGTGCTTTCGCACTCGGGGCATTCCTCCCCGTCCGGGCCTACCCATGCGTGGTCATCGCAGAATGTCATTTTATCGGTCATTTCGATTCTCCAGGCGTGCACTGGACAGTGACCACGCCATTTTCGGTGGTGATGGTTGGGCGGGCCATGGCCAGGGCTTCGTCACGCTGGTTGGCTACGATGTTGATCGCGACGAAAAGTATCCAAAACCCGATGGCGTAGAACCATGCAAAGAAACGGTAGTAGCTCATGGCTGGTCTCCCGGCCACTTGCAGCCATCGGGCGGGAAGGCGCCCAGCGCCTCCGCGATCTCGAACAGGCGCTTGTCGTGGGGCCCGGCCACGCGGACGCGGTCGGGGCTATAGGCCGGCACCAGGGTAACGCTCTCGTGCTCGGCGACGGCCTGAGCGACGAACTCGGGCACTTTGGTCATTTGGATGTAGAACATGGTTCATCTCCTAAAATCCACTCAGTTGTGTAGGCTCTGCAGCCCACCGAAGCCAGCGTCTGCCGCCGCAAACGTTGGTCGGAAAAAACGAACGAGCTGATGATCACGCTGTGCTCGAACACCACGAAGCCAACGCCGTAGAGCATCGCGCCGTCTTCCACGATCTTGGCGATGGTGCACGTCTCGCGACCGCCAGGTATGCCTTCGAAGTCGAACATGTCAGGCCTCCTGGCGCAGGCAACGGTCGAATACCACGACGGCGAAGGTCTTGGCCTTCAGCGCCAGTTTGCGGCTGAAGGGGTCCGGCGCGTCGCGCCACTCCTCCCAGAGCCGATACGTCATGCCCTCCAGGCTGCGGGCGAGCTGTAGACGGCGGTCCATGGCTAGTCCTCCTCGACCTGGCAGGTCAGCAGCACGACGGCGTCCGGCGCCTTGAAGGTCAGCTCGGCCTGGCCCTGGGCGCGCTTGTACTCGCACTCAGCCACGGCATCGTCGCCGACCCAGCGGCCAGCGAGCCACACTTGGCAGTCGTCCTTGGCGTCGCTGGCGCAGAGGTACATCACGAGGGTTGCAGTGATCATTTGTCGTTCTCCCAGTTCTTGAGCAGTTTTTCCAGCAGTTCGAGGCTGACGTACGGGTCGCCGTCTTTGCGCGCCGAGCTCAGCAACGCCTTGATCATGGCTTTCGCGCCTCGGTCCACGGCTTTGAGGTACATCACGCGGATCATGATCGACAACGGCACCGCGTAGGTGACAGCCACGACGATGATAGCGACTGCGAAATCAGACATTTCCCAGCTCCCGGGCGAACTCGTCTGCCAGCCAGTCCACCAGGCGCCAGCGCGCCAGGCCATAGGGCGTGCGCATGGACCACAAGGCTTCCTTGTCACTCGCCAGGTCGTACTGGTCCATTGCGGTGACGGCTTTGTTGGTGGAGACCGGGTAGGCCCGGTCCCCGCTGAACTCCGGCCACTGGACGAAGTACTGGCGCAGCTTCAGCGTCATGACGTGGACAGACACATCAGTCGCCCGGGCCAGGTAACAGCAGATACCTTCGTTAGGGCAGACCGGCACCGCGCCCTCGTACTGGAGCGCTCGCAGCGCCGCAAGCAGCCGCTGCATGGTGAAAGCGTCGATAGGATGCATGGCTTAACTACTCCTAGTTAGCGCCTTGGCGGCAGTACGAACAGTGTGTGCCGGGCGCGATGTGATGGATCGAAGCCGGGTGCACGCCGCTGTGGTTCAAGTATTCTTCGGCGCTCCCGGGTAGCCCTTTTACCGGCCCCGCCCAGTGGAAACGGAACACGTGCCATCGGCCTTTTTTCGTCGTCCACTGGACACATCGGCCGGCTAGTGCGTCGAAAGTTGTTCGCGCTGCTGCGACACCTCTTACGGTGGCTTGGATTATCTGGCTCATGGCTAAATGGCCAGGGCCAGAACGACGAAAAACGCCAGCAGGAAAGCGCCGGCGCTGGTCACCTCGCGGTACATGCCACGGGTCTCGAATTGTTTCATGGTGGATCTCCGGTCAGTCCGGGCGACATTGCCCGCCGAAGCCCTGGCGCGCCAGGGCTTGAGCTGGATCAGTCTGCGACGCGGTCTGGGATGTCAGGGAACACGCTGCCGAAGTGCCAGCAGCGGTAGCTGGTGCCGTCCGTGATGCGCTCCATGATCCGCCCTACGTCGTCGGCCTCAAGGCGTCGGGAGGCGTTGCGGTATCCGCCGAAGTGCTCGATGAAACGCCCCACGTCGGCCTCCTCGACCACGTAGGCTGTCCGGGTGGTGGTCGTGTCACGCCCCCACGCGTTCGCCGCCGTGTGCTTGCGCGGCTCGCCGTATTTACGCATCGCTGTCATCCTCGTCGCCATAGGCGATCACGTTGTAGATCGGCATGCGGGCGGCTATCCATGCGTGGACTGCCTCCCGGTCTCCCAGCAGTTGCGCCGGCCAGCGCACTGACTGCGCGGGCTCACTGTACGCGGTTCGCACGATGGCGGTGCGGTCGCTCGGATGTGGCTGGTAGTCCTGACCGGTGGCGCGGGCCAGCTGGCCACGCAACGACTGTTCGGCACGCATGCCAGCGGTTACGGTCTGGTCCTTCAGGGGCGCTCGCATCATTCCGGGTCTCCTTGGCTTGGCAGCTCATCGTACGTGTAGCCGGCGTCGCACCAGTTGAGGATCTCGACGTCACCGGCGGCGCAGCCCACGGCCTCAAGGCTGGCGGTCGTCATGCCCCAGCTGGTGGCGCACTCGTCCATCCCCTTGGTCATGGCGGCGCCCGGGCCCGAGGCGGTCACGCTGGTTACGAACATCGTCCCATCAGCGGGGTTGCCCGTCTCACGGATGAAGACGGTATAGGTCTTGTCGGTCATGTTCACTGGGCCTCTTGGTAGTTGCCGACGTTCTCGGCGCGGCTGAAGGTGGGGCCACGGCGCAGGCGGAAGCCCACGAACCCGTGCTTGTGCGCCCACGTGTTGCCATGCAGATACTGAACGGTGCGGCTGTAGCGGCCGTCCACGATGAGCACGGAGCGGTCGCCAGTGGCTTCGACCGGGCCCGTCTTGGTCATGCGGTAGAACTGTAGGTAGTACACGGTGCGGTCTCCGCTAACTAGCGTAGTTAAGGCTGAGAGCAAGGACGGTGGCGGTGGCCGCCGCCCACACTAGCCAGCCGACGATGGAGCGGATGCGGTTGATTCCATGGTAGCCGGTGGCGGCGACCACGCCGAGGATGGCCACCAGAATAAGCGCGCTCACGACGGCGTAAAGCCAGATTGGGTGCATTAGGGTTACTCCGTTAACTAGTGGTAGTTAAGCAAGGCGCACTAAGGCCGCTTGTAGCAGGGTTCACTAGACGCACTTGTCTAACTAATATCATACGCTTCTAGGGGTTAGGGTCAAGAAAACCCGACCGCGGGCGCCATTTTTAGTAAGAAATGGGCTTTACTACTAGGCGTTTTACTAGCCCAAGTCATTGATTTCATTGGGAATAGTAAAATAGTAAGCGATTTCGCATAAGAGAAAACCGTATGACTCGGATTTTTCGGTTGATACGGGAAGTGGTTTGGGCGCGACCCTTCTTGTATCGCTTTCGCCCGCGCGCGTGTAGGCTTATGTGTAAATTTCTTTACTATTTTACTATTCCTATGTAAATCAATCACTTAGAGTAGTATTTTCTTTTTTAATTTTTTACTATTTTACTAAAACTATAGATATTCGTGGTCGTCTCGTGGCTACTTCTAGCCCTGGCCGCCTGTGGGAATCAGGCTGGACGCCTAGTGCCACGCGGCTTGCAGCCGTTTTTACCCTCTAATCGGGCTTTAGCTTAACTACAACTAGTTAACCTTTCGCTACATCTGAAACAACAAAACCCGGCGCAAGGCCGGGTTTTGGGTACATCGGGCTCAGATCATTCGGCGTCGTCCGCCAACAGCTCCGTGGCCACGTCGTCCAGCAGGTCGGCTATCTCGGAAATCAACTCCAGCGCCGTGGCCTTGCCTGCCGCTTGGGCACGCACACGTTCCAGCGCAGCACGCAGGTCGGCCAGTGCTGCCGGGTCGCCTTCGACCGGCGGAGCCTTGGGAGTCTGCGGCGCGCGTTCACGCCCCTTGATCAAGCCCTTGGCCTTGGCGTTCTCCCGTGCCGACTTCGCGAAGGTCTGGACGCTGCCGCCGCCGGCACCGGCCAGGGCTTCTTCGGGGAGGGTCATGATGGTCTTCGCCTCGGAACCGCGCATCTTCGCAGTCAGCTCGGCGCAGCCGGCGTCGAGGAAGGCGTCACGGACACGTTCCACGACGGTTTCGACGTCGAAGCCAGAGCGGCGCGCTTCGAGCACCAGCTCCAGCAGCAGGCGGGACGCGTTGGTATGCTCGACTGCAGCCTTCGACAGGGCTTCGCCCCATGCAGTGATTGAGCGGGACGCTACGGCAGCGTCGGCCTTCAGGGACGAGTTCTTACGTACGGATTGCTTAGCCATGGTGTATCTCCAGTCAGGTTGTGGGTCAGACGCGGCCGTAGCCCAGCGTGAACACGGTTGCGAGGATGAGTGCTAGCCAGACGTATTCCATGTGTGGTGCTCCGGTCGGTGGCTCGGCGTAGTTGCTTTGCCTGAACAAATAGTAGCACAAGCCGCACTTGCTTAACTAGTTGTAGTTAAGCTGAATCAATCTCCAGCGCCGTGTGTTCCGAACAAAGAATTCTTTTCCCGGCCGGACACCCACGCGGGGGGAGGCGGGGGAGGGGCGGTATGTCTTACCCGTGTCTCTCACACCACAGGGTCAAAAATGGCCCCGTATACTTTGTATACAGGTGTACTAGGAGAACTCGTCGCAAAAATTCCAGGGTCAAAATTTTGAGCCCCGGCTTGACACAACATCCCCATTGCGCAAAGATGACATTGCCACGCAGGCACCGGCAAGGCAGCCAGGGCACGGACGCCCCCTCCCCCCTCCCCCCTCCCCCCT
>Ga0247725_1000211_pt1 | contig 60271 bp, 54 predicted proteins | sample OKSTACKMCFT3sol_FD_183021 | JGI IMG/M metagenome (GOLD analysis project Ga0247725, IMG submission 183021) | Subsurface sediment microbial communities from gas well in Oklahoma, United States - OK STACK MC-FT3-sol | ecosystem: Environmental > Terrestrial > Deep subsurface > Rock core/Sediment...
GCGGGTAATATGAGTACGGGCGAGTGCTTCTGAGAGTTGCATAAAAAATCCGATGACATGAGGTCATCGGATTTTGATCTTTTCAGCGAGATCGTCAAGCGATCTGTCTTAACTGATCGGCATTACACATTAGTGGGCTTTTTACTACGTTGCGTCAACTGGGATTACAGGTCGTCAGCTTTAAACTCGGCTATCGACTCTCCACGGAATTGTTTCTTCAACTCCGCCTTTGACAGCTCATTTAATTTTCCGCCAGCACCTATGGTGAAATGCTCCGTTTGATCTAAGCGGCGCGCCTGATAGAGCATCACCACTTGAAGAGTCGATTCACGCTGGGCTTCGGTCAATACTGTGCCATCTTCCCATTTGCCTAATTCAGCAGCGCTACGCAGCCTTTCATAGACTTCTTCAGGCATTTGGTCGATTACTTGATTAATGTCGGTCATACACTCTTTCGCTTATGTAATACGATTCTAACGCGGGTAATTAAATAGCCCACAAAACCAAAGACAAAACAGATGGCGCCAATGGTCGCGCGTACGCCTTCGGCGGGCTCTCCACCCCAAAACCAAATCACCACCCCCGCAATAAACAGCGTCATGGCAACAAAGCTTTGGTTCATTAAGCTGCTGGATTTTTGGATATGACTGATCCGTACGAGCGAGCTATTATCACCATTGGTTTTTGCCTCACAATGCGGGCAAGCTGGCGCTTTGCTCGACATCCGTTTACGGCAGATTGGACATTCGATTAATGCCATAGTCGCACCTATCTTAACTTATCAACCACGGCGAGCATGGCAATCAATGACGCTTCGCCTAAATAAATACTGCGCTCAGGTGACCAACCCACAAACGGATCTTGCAGGTTATTGTTGTCTTTAAAAGGCATTTCTAAGGTGTTCGACAAGCAATCGAAGGTTTGCGCCACCCAATTAGACGCCACGGTCAAGTTGGCTTGACCAGGCTCGTCTTTAGCGTACCCAAACTCGGTTTGGAAATCGGCACTGGCTAAGGTTAATGCCTGACTAAAGTCCGCTTGCAGCTGCGCCAATCGCTCATTGTAAGCTGGTACACCCTCACAACCCGCGAGGAAAACATAGGGAAGACCTTCATCACCATGAACATCGTAAAATAAATCTACACCCGTTTGCTGCATCTTATGCACTACATGGTAGACCTCAGGGCTTCTTTCTAAGCTCGGGGTTTGCCATTCACGGTTAAGGTTAACCCCAATCGCATTGGTACGCAGATGGCCTCTTACGCTGCCATCCGGGTTCATATTAGGCACTATGTAGAAGTTCGCTTTATCGAGCAACGCTTTTGCGGTTGGACAATCATTATCCAGCAGACGATTCACTAAGCCTTCGACTAACCATTCCGCCATGGTCTCACCGGGATGTTGCCTTGCGGTGATCCAAATATTGCGTTTATCAGGATTGCCATCGCCCACTTTCATCAGGGTAATATCACGGCCATCTAAGGTTAAGCCTAAATGTTCAAGATTTACATCGGGATGCAATTGTGCGTTGCTGAGTAAATCTAAGTGACGCTCATAGCTGTACGGCGCAAAGTAAGCGATTTGAATCGCATCACAATCAAGTTCAAGCTGGATACTGAGTTTGCCATCAATATATTGAGTTGGTACACGGAACCAATGCTGACGATCGTAACTGGCGACTGCGTGGTAATCCTGCCAACCCTTAGGATAGGAAGCGGTGCCCGCATTGATAATATTTAAGGTGTACTGGTTTCCCACCTCACCTTCGAATCGGAAGTTGAACCATTGATAAAACTCACCGCCCGCATCGGGACGGATAGCCAGTTGAATATCGTCTTTATTATCAAGATTAATGACTTGGATATTTCCGCCATCAAAATTGGCACTGATCCGCATACTGATTCCTACTTAGTTATTCATGTGAGGGTAATGATGCAAAATACGCATCTACTATAATGCCCGTTAGAATAAACCAAATCCGTATCAGGGGAAAATGAAAGCGAGTAAAATTGCCTAAGAAGCCATCAGTCACGCTTTAATTAATCAGTGCCTAGGGCAATCATCATTTAAGCGCTAAAACTATATCCTTGACCGCGAACAGTATTGATTAAGGTACGCGGTAAGCGAGTATTAGCGAGTTTTCGCCGAGTATTACTGATATGCATATCTAAATTACGATCAAACCGCCCTAAGTCCTTCTGCAAAACTGACTTTTGCAGCTCTTGCTTAGTGATCACTTGCCCTTTTCGTTCAAACAGGTACTTAAATAACCTAAACTCAGTTTGGGTTAGCTCCACGGCATGCTTGTCGATGGTTATCCTGTAGGCGGTTTCGTCAAACTTAATCGATTGAATGGCTGCGGTTTGATCTATCGCCATTAGTGGCTTATGCCGCTGCACTAACCGTCGCTCAATCGCCTGCAAACGTACCAATAACTCTTTAATACTAAAGGGTTTAGCTAAGAAGTCATCCGCACCGAGTTCATAGCTTCTGATCCTGTCTTCTTCATTATCGCGGGCTGACAACATCATTATCGGCGTCAAACAATCCCTTGCCTGTAAAAGCTCAAAACCATCCATTTGCGGCATCACCAGATCGAGCATAACAATCTCGGGCGCGAAGGAGCGAATGCGTGAAAGCCCATCAACACCGTTAACGGCACATTCAACCTCATGTCCTTGTGCTCGGAGCACATCAGTTAACCACACTCGGAATAATGGATCATCATCGACTAACAGTATTCTACTCATCTCAAAACACCAAACGATAATCAATATCATTTATATTACCATACCTAGATGTTTGGCTCTAGTATAAGAAGAAGATTAAAAATCAGTATTTACTTAATTGTGATCAAGTTGGCAGCGATAGATAACGCTTGTAACCTTTTGCACCAAAACAAAAAAGCGCCCGAAGGCGCTTTTTAGAGTGGGTTCAAATTAAAATTAGAACTTAACAGTCACACCGCCGTAAATGGTACGGCCGATAGTGTCGTAAACTTCTGGAACAGTACCAGCATCACTACCGTTAGTAACGTATAGAGGCTTCTCATCAGTCAAGTTCTTCACACCTAAGCTAACAGTGGTGTTATCAGTTACATGATAGGTACCAGAAATGTTGTGATACAGAATTGAATCAACACCTCTTGTAGCAACGAATGGATTGTCGTTTGCATCATAATCAGTGTAAACATCTGTCATCGATCTGATATAGCGGTTGAAGTACATTACGCTCCAATCATCTTGACCTGCAGAGATGCTGAAGTTGTTACGTACGCGAGCATAAGCTCCCATATTACCGTCGATTGTACCAGTATAGTTTTCACCATCCTGCTCGAACTTAATCAAGTAAGTCGTATCGTTACTCACTTTCCAATCTAACCCAAATAACTCGAAGTTATAGGCTAAGTTGAAGTCGATACCGCTAGTATCTTGTGAACCTACGTTAGTCAGTGCACTTGTTAAGTTGAACAAGTCACCATCCGCAGTAATATTGAATGTGCTACACGCTTCTGCATCACCAGCATGACAGGCATCTAAGCCAACTTGCACGTCTGCACGAGCAATTGCATCCGTTACTTTGAAACGCCAGTAGTCAAGAGTAATTGACATACCATCAATATAGTTTGGTGAGTATACTAAACCAGCAGTGTATGACTCTGACTCTTCGGGTTTCAAATCTGGATCTGATGTGCGATTAACTAGAATCTGCCCAGTCTGTGCACTAGTCGGTAACCAAGGATTAGTTAAATAGTCAAACGAACCTGAGTTACCACCATAGAGTTCAGCAACGCTTGGTGCACGGAAACCAGTCGCAGCTACAGTACGAACCATCAGCTCATCTGTCGCTGTGTAGGTTAAACCAATTTTCCAAGTAGTCGCTTTACCGAAGGTAGAGTAATCATCTAGACGAAGTGCAAATTCACCCGTTAGTTTTTCAGTAAACGGTACACTTACTTCTTCGAAAATAGAGATAACATTGTAGTTACCACTGGTTGGATCTTGTTGGGCTGCTGTACTATCACCAGCTACAACAACGGCATCAGGATTGTAGAAACCACTTTCACGACGGTATTCTGCTCCGATAGCGAAACCTACTGCACCAGCACTTAGGTCGAATAACTCACCGTTTAAGCCTGCTGATAACGTTTGTTGTTCGTTACCGCCAGTAGATTGCTCTTGATACGAAACATCCTGCATTTCATCCGTCAGGGGAGAACCTTCAAACCATGCATATGGATCTGCATAGATTGAATTAGCCATTAATGTTGCATTAATAGAGTTAGCAACCCCAGTCTTAGCTTCGTTCTTACCAAAGGTGTAGTCCACATTCCAATTCATACCAGTATGAACGTCTAAAGAACCCGCTAAACCAGCTGATAAACGCCAAGTATCAGTATCTTGACTGTAAACACGAGGACCAACATCCTTCATACGTCTGTTGTATTGCACTTGTCCGCGAGCATCAGCTTCAAGTCCCGCATCAACCATACTTTGGTCAAGATTAATGCAACCAGCATTCGGGTCTGTCACTCTTGGATCACCACACACGTTTAACTTGATTTGAGCAGGTTGTGCTGCAAGTTGTTGGTTAGAACGACGGTTTGTGTAGATTGCATCCGCAGTCAGAACAACATCATTGCCTAACTCTTGCGTCATATTTGCAAATAAGCTTCTGCGCTCACTAGGTGTTTGGAAATAAACATCATCAGAAAAATCATAACGTTCAGTTCGTTTTACCCAGTTACCATTAGCATCTAGAACTCTTTGAACGCTGTTATCAGTCGTGTTTAAGCTACCTGTTGGGATTATCGAACTTGAGTTTTCTGCAGGGTCATACCAATCACGATCACCCTGAATTACACCACGACGATCAGAGTAAGCTGCACCAAAGGTGTAGTTACCACCATCGGTGTTAAAGCCATACAGTGCGCTCACATCACCGTTTTCGCCGTCACCCTTGTCGGTGCCGCTACCGTTGAAGTCTAATTGGAAACCTTCAAAATCTTTTTTGGTGATGATGTTCACTACACCAGCAATCGCATCAGAACCGTATACCGCTGAAGCACCGTCTTTCAGGATTTCAACGCGAGCGATCATCGCAACAGGGATAGAGTTTAAATCCACAGAACTGTCAGCACCTGAACCTGAGTTCACCATGCGACGACCGTTTAATAGTACGAGAGTACGTTGCGAGCCCATACCACGTAAGTCAACTTGGGCAACACCGTCAGCACCGTTGTTAGTGGTTGAACCTACCGCAGCACCTGCCATTGAGGTTTGTACTTGTAGCATTTGGTCTACAGAGGTAAAGCCTTCGGCTTTGATTGCAGCAGCATCAATAACGGTAACAGGAGAAGCTGTTTCCATATCTTGACGTTGAATACGTGAACCCGTGACTTCAATACGCTCGACTTTTGCAGTCTCTTCAGCTGCAAATGCGCTTGATACCACGAAGGTACCAGCAGCAATTGAGCTAACGACAGCTAAATTGATAGCCGACGCAACTTTGGTTCTTTTTATCATGAATGAATGCTCCCTAGATCTTACTATTATTTTTATGCTTACAGTATGTACAACTATTGCTGTACGACTGTTGCGCTTGATACTGAGGATTCACTTTCATTCAGTCAACGTTCATTTTTTTAACTTTAAAAATCAAAATGTTTAATTTATTTAGTTACTTTGTTTTTTATTTGTTTCAAAAAGATCGTGTGCACTTTCTTTTAGATTTATTCAGCATAAAACACCAATAAAACTGATTTCATATAGACACAACAACTGTTAACAATGCAACATTTAAAAAACATCTAAACACTTCAAAAGTGTGATACATGTCACACTTTATCAAAGGTAAACAGTCTTGCGCACAGAATAATGTATCGATTAATTATGAGAAAATATGCATATTAGCAATCTTTACAATACTAAGAATTGGGAAAACATAAGTAGTTTTGGTGAGTTAATGGATACAAAATGAATAAGGTGTGGTTTTTATGCAAACCCAGGGAATTTTAAACACAAATGCAACAATTAATTGTCAATTTATAAATTGAGAACTAATTTGCTATTGGGACAATCGTTAAGGGACAAAAATGCATTAAGATAACGAAAATACGAAGAAGATAGATGATATACAATCAAACAACACTCAATAACGCATCACTTAAATTACTTGCAGAGATTACGTAAAAAGCTAATAAAAACAATAAGGATTAAATTAAATCCAGGTTTCATCTATTTCTATTCAAAAAATATAAAAGCGACCTAAGTCGCTTTTATATTAAGCAATAGATAACACTATTTAGCGATCACTCTGGTTTTATCATTCCAAAGTGTAAATACGCTCTGGCCGTTGCGATCCTGCCACGGGGAGTGCGTTGGATAAAACCTTGTTGAATAAGGAAAGGTTCGAGCACATCTTCAATGGTTTCGCGCTCCTCACCAATTGCTGCCGCAAGGTTATCAAGGCCCACTGGGCCGCCCATAAACTTATCGATAATCGCGAGCAACAATTTGCGGTCCATATAATCGAAGCCTTCGCCATCGACATCGAGTAAATTGAGCGCCAGCTCAGCAACATGTTGAGTCACAGCACCATCGTGTTGCACTTCGGCATAATCACGCACCCGCCGGAGTAATCGATTGGCAATCCTTGGTGTACCGCGCGAACGTTTGGCAATTTCAGTTGCGCCCTCACTATCAATGGCTAATCCCATCACTTGGGCAGAACGGGTCACAATGGTGCTTAAATCTTTGACATTATAAAACTCAAGTCGCAGCGGGATGCCAAAACGCGCCCTTAGCGGAGAGGTTAAGGCCCCCGCCCGCGTGGTCGCGCCGACTAAAGTAAAAGGTGGTAAATCGAGCTTAATGGAACGCGCTGCAGGTCCTTCACCAATCATGATATCCAGTTGATAGTCTTCCATCGCCGGATACAAGATCTCCTCAACCACTGGACTTAATCGATGGATTTCATCGATGAAAAGTACATCACCCGCTTCGAGGTTAGTCAGCAGCGCCGCTAAATCCCCTGCTTTTTCCAACACGGGACCCGAGGTCGATTTAATATTGACGCCCATTTCATTGGCGACAATCATCGCCAAGGTGGTTTTACCTAAACCTGGCGGACCGTAGATCAACATATGATCTAAGGCTTCTTCGCGATTCTTGGCCGCTTGAATGAATACCTTTAATTGAGCGCGCGTATCATCCTGCCCAGTGTATTCATCGAGCAATTTAGGGCGCATTGCCCTATCGATAACATCATCTTGACCTTGCAGCTGTGGCTGTATCAGTCTATCTGCTTCAATCATTTACCTATTCCTGTTACCGCATTGCATTCTTGACATACGGTACTTGCTATTTTGCTGCAGTTGCAGCCTGCTTGGCTGCAAAAATCATGCACCGCAATAAACTGCCTCAATCAAAACCATGCATTAGAGCATCGATTTTAACGCGGCCTTAATTAAGGTCTCACTGTCCATGCCTTCTTTAAAGGCTGCTGAAACCGCTTTGCTCGCCTGTGGCGGTTTATAGCCGAGGGAGATCAACGCTGAAATGGCATCCTCTTCAGCACTGTTGACCATAGGTGCAGGTGAGTAATTAGACTGCAGCACAAACTCACGCTCGGAGCCCACTGACGCCTCCATCAGGCTCTTAAGTTTATCGCGCATTTCTACCAATAACCGCTCGGCGGTCTTTTTACCAACACCAGGTAATTTTACCAGCGTCACTATATCATCGCGCTCGACACAGCCCACAAACTCGCTGGCGGTCATGCCAGAAAGAATGGTTAACGCCAGTTTAGGGCCCACGCCGTTGGCTTTGATAAGCAAACGAAACAGTGAGCGCTCTTGTTTAGTGATAAAGCCGTAAAGCAGCTGGGCATCTTCACGCACCACAAAATGGGTATACACTGTGGTCGGTTGATTGACCTCGGGGAGTTCATAGAAGCTGGTGAGGGGCATCTGTAACTCGTAACCCACGCCATTGACATCAATCAACACCTCTGGCGCTTGCTTTTCAATTAACACTCCACGTAAACGACCTATCATCTGTACCGTCCATATGTTCTTGTTGTTGCTCGGCCGCTTAAGGCAACCAAACTTTGATTGGTGTGATAATGACATACTGCAACGCCGAGTGCATCCGCGGCGTCTGCCTGTGGTGCGGCTGGAAGCTTTAGCAATTGCTGGATCATGTGTTGTACTTGCTCTTTTTTCGCACGTCCCGTCCCTACCACCGCATTTTTTATCTGTGTTGCGCTGTATTCTGCAACAGGTAAATTGGCTACGGTTGCTGCGACAATTGCTGCGCCACGGGCTTGACCCAATTTTAAGGCTGAGTCGGCATTTTTAGCCAAAAATACCCGTTCAATGGCAAACTCATCGGGTTGATATTGGCGAATAATTTCACTTATACCATCAAAGATCTGCTTTAATCTTAACGGCAGATCATCACCCGAGGTACGAATGCAGCCACTGCCTAAATAAAGTTGCTGCCGCCCTTGGCATTGGATAACGCCGTAACCTGTGATCCGCGAACCTGGGTCTACACCTAAAATAATTGCCATTGTTTCCTTATGCGTGCGCCTTACGTAAATCGGTCGATTTGCGTCTTAACAGCGCCTCAACCAAATCATGACTGATTAAAGAACCATTAAAGAACCACTCAAAACCTGCTCGCGTTCATTCAACCAAAGGAGACACGTTGTCTTACTCAGCATCTAGCTTGCAAACACTTGTACCTCCCCAAGTTGGCTTAACCCAAACTTTCCATAATCTCATCAGAAATTTCGGCATTATGATACACCTCTTGCACATCATCGTGCTCTTCGAGGGTATCGATAAGGCGCATAAACTTCTCGGCAGTCTCGGCATCTAACTCGGCTTTGGTCGAGGCTATCATCGCGATTTCGGCGTTATCACTGACAAACCCTGCGGCATCGAGGGCATCTTTCACCCCGTAAAACTCGGTCGGTTCGGTAAATACGTCAATCGCACCATCATCGTAACTCACCACATCTTCGGCGCCCGCTTCGAGCGCCGCATCCATCAAGGCATCTTCATCGGTGCCAGGCGCATAGGACAATACTCCGCGTTTAGTGAACAAATAGGCAACCGAACCATCGGTTCCTAAGTTACCGCCCGATTTGCTAAAGGCATTACGTACGCCGCTGACGGTACGGTTACGGTTATCGGTCATGGTTTCCACCATCACCGCGGTGCCGCCTGGGCCGTAACCTTCGTAAATAATGGTTTCGAGCTGCTGACCTTCAAGCTCGCCAGCACCGCGCTTAATCGCGCGCTCAATGGTATCGCGGGTCATGTTGCCGCCGAGCGCCTTATCGATGGCGATTCGCAGACGCGGATTTGAATCGGGATCTGAGCCGCCTTCGCGGGCTGAAACCGTTAACTCACGGATAAATTTGGTAAAGAGTTTACCGCGCTTGGCATCTTGCGCTGCTTTGCGGTGCTTAATATTGGCCCACTTACTATGACCAGCCATGGGAGTTCTCCTCTACATGTAGCCATTGCACATCTTATCAATAGCCTAAGGTAACCTTGACGGTGCCTCGAATAAGGCGCCTTTACTCAATGTTCCTTTACACAGTGAATGACGGCAAGTTCAGTGACGTCGATAACGCAGATATTGATAAGAAATGAAATGACGGGATAAAAATAGACCGAGGCTTGCGCCTCGGTACTCGATAATCGCTAAAGATTAGTCTTCAGTCTTCGCGGCTTTCACCACGGAAATACCTAGTTCAGCTAATTGTTGTGGATTAGCAAAACCTGGCGCATTGGTTAACGGGCACGCCGCTGTGGTGGTTTTCGGGAATGCCATCACATCACGGATTGAGCTTGCGCCCGTCATCAGCATGATGATGCGGTCTAAACCAAAGGCTAAACCTGCATGTGGTGGCGTACCGTAACGTAACGCTTCGAGTAAGAAGCCGAATTTCTCTTTCGCTTCTTCATCGGTAATGCCAAGAATGCGGAATACCGCAGACTGCATCTCTTGGTTGTGGATACGTACCGAACCACCACCTAATTCACAGCCGTTTAATACCATGTCGTAGGCATCTGACACACGGTTAGCAGGATTGGCTTCTAGCTCTTGAGGTGTCACGCCGCGCGGAGCGGTAAATGGATGGTGAACCGCGTGGAAGCTGCCGTTGATCTTCTCAAACATTGGGAAGTCAACCACCCACAATGGACGCCATTGACCTTCAAGCAGATTAAAGTCTTCACCGGCTTTAAGACGCAGTGCGCCCATAGATTCGGCAACCACAGTCGCTTGATCAGCACCAAACAGAATAATATCGCCCGTTTGTGCGCCAGTGCGGCTGATGATTTCGTTAACAATGTTCTCATTCAAGAACTTAAGCACAGGCGATTGAATGCCTTCTAGGCCTTGAGTAAGGTCGTTTAGCTTCATCCACGCTAAGCCCTTGGCGCCGTAGATGCCAACAAACTTAGTGTAATCGTCGATTTGCTTACGAGACAGGCTTGCACCGCCAGGAATACGCAGCGCCGCAACACGGCCTTCTTCATCATTGGCTGGACCTGAGAATACCGCAAACTCTACTTCTTTGAGCAAGTCAGCCACGTCCACCAGCTCTAATGGGTTACGTAAATCGGGCTTGTCTGAACCAAAACGACGCATGGCTTCGTTGTAGGTCATGCGCGGGAATTCGCCTAAATCGACATTCAGCATCTCAAGGAACAGACCACGCATCATCTCTTCGGTTTTCGCCATCACTTGCTCTGAGCTCATGAAAGACGTTTCGATATCGATTTGAGTAAATTCTGGCTGACGATCAGCACGTAAATCTTCGTCACGGAAGCATTTTACGATTTGATAGTAACGGTCAAAGCCTGACATCATCAGCAGCTGTTTAAATAGCTGTGGTGATTGTGGCAGTGCGAAAAATTGACCTTTATATGTACGGCTCGGCACTAAATAGTCACGGGCACCTTCTGGGGTTGCCTTGGTCAGGATCGGCGTTTCAATATCTAAGAAACCGTTTGAGTCGAGGAAACGACGCACAGCACTGGTCACTTTCGCGCGGAACATTAACCGCTGTGCCATTTCTGGGCGACGTAAATCTAAATAACGATATTTTAAACGCTGTTCTTCACTGTTGTTTTGATAGTTATCTAAGCTCAGCGGCAGTGGCTCAGAACTGTTGATAATAGTTAGTGCTTTACCCAACACTTCAATTTCGCCAGTTTTCATTTGTGCGTTAACTTGGCTATCAGGACGTGCACGAACCACGCCTTTTACCTGCACACAAAACTCAGCGCGCAGTGTGCTAGCCACATTGAACACTTCAGGTAAATCTGGATCGTAAACCACTTGGACCAGACCTTCTCTGTCTCTTAAATCTAAAAAGACTACGCCACCCAAATCACGGCTACGATTAACCCAACCTACCAAGGTAACTTCTTGTCCAACGTGAGACTTATTGACGTCTCCACAATAATGACTGCGCATCTAACTCTATCCTTTATCCGGAAACCGGTGCTTTGGAAATAATCAAAACGAGATAAAAGCGGCATTATAGTCAAATAATGCCGATTACCAAAGTACTTCACTTTTAGGCGGTGAAGTATCAAACAGTTTTACGCCCTTGACTAGAGGCGAACGCACTATCTATGCATAAACGTACAAAAAAACATCAAGCCACGCGGTAGCAACGCCCACCCGCCGTTTTGGCTTGATACATTAATTGATCCGCTTTTTTTAATAATTCAATCGCCGTATCACCATCGCGGGGATAAATCACCACACCGATACTCACAGCAATTTCTACCTTTACGCCTTCAAAAGTGAAGGGCGATGAAAGCGAGTGCAGAATATTATCAGCAACTTGGGTCGCGGCATCGAGATCTTGCACACGATTTAGCAGGATAACAAACTCATCGCCGCCAAATCGAGCCACAGTATCAGAATGGCGAACGGCTTGCGTCAGTAATCCCGCCACCCGTAGAAGCAAGGCATCACCTATTGGATGCCCATGCTGATCATTGATTTGTTTGAATCCATCTAAATCAATAAACAGCAGCGCAAAATGGCTCTGATCGCGACGATGGGCTAATAGTGCCTGCGATAATCGATCATCGAGTAAGCCTCGATTAGGTAACTGGGTTAATGCATCATGGCTCGCAACGTATTGCAAACGTTTTTCTGCGGCAATACGACGAGTTATCTCACGATTTAGACGACGATTAACCACTAATACCGCGATCATCACCACCGATAAACTCAACGCTCCAAACAATAAATAGCGGATCCAACGCAAGTATTGCCCATCGTCAGTGGCAATCGCGAAATTCACCCAATGGGAATAGATTTGTTGCTGCTTTTGCTGATCGATCTGCGCTAATACTCGGTTGATTAATGGTGCCAATGGGGTAAATTGCGGGTTTATGCCAAAATGACTATGTTGGTCGGCTAAATCGCTTAAGAGTGAGATTTTAAGTAAAGGATACTGGCCCGTTTTTAACTCAGAGGCTAGCGTCACCACCTTATCAATAAACACATCGGCATTACCTTCATTTACCGCTAAAAGCCCTGAGTGCGTATCGGGTACCAACACGAGCTTCAGCGAAGGTTGTAGCATCATTAGTTGAGCGACAAGATGATAGCCTTCAACCACGGCCACTCTCTGACCTGCCAATTGTGCCAAATTAAAAACAGAGACTTGTTCAAGCTGCGATACTAGCCCCCATGGCGATGGCCAATAGGCATCACTAAAAACCACATGCTGTTGCCGCTCAGCGGTTTTAGCAATACTGCCCGCCAGTGCAATCTCTCCTGTGCGCAATGCGCGAATAAGCGACTGCCAATCATCAAACGCAACGGGTTGGATCTTAAGATGCAATTGCTGGGCGAACATATTTACGATATCACTATTAATGCCCGCGAATTGCCCTTGTTCATCGCTAAATTCCATGGGCGGCCACTGCTTAAGATAACCCAGTTTGAGTTCACCCAATTGTGAAAGATAGTTTTGTTCGCTGCTTGAGAGTTGGATACTGCGTAAGCCTGCCTGATTAAAAATACGGTCTTTAGGGTTAAGCATCCATTTTTGTTCAACATCAGCAAATTCCTGCATGCTAATGCTGTGAAATCCATTGCTGATCCGTTGAGTCAGTCCAGGATCATCGCTTCGAGTTAATACATAGATATCGGTAGGAAATTCCAGCTCAGGGTATTGATTAAAATCGGCCCATGCTTTGTTTTGCAGAAGATAATGGGTAGTCCATGCTCCCGCAGCAACAAACCCAACAATCTCCCCCGCTCTTGCACCAGCGACCATCGCATCCATACTGTCATAGTAACGCAATGACACATCCGGCAGTGCTTTGCGTAACTGGACTAAATATGGCGCCGTTGGCACAACACCAATACGTTTACCTTTTAAGCGATGTAAATCAGTTAATTGCTGTTGATACAAAAACAGTCGACTCTTTACCGTATACAAGTGCCACGCGCGAGTTAACCCCGTTTTCATGTCATCACTCTCGGGATAACCAATATGAGCATCGGCTAACCCTTGACGTACATCGTTAACACTGCCGTTCATATCGCCTGAGATAAAATCGACATCAATCCCCGTTTTAGCCGACCATAGTCGCCAAAGATCTACATAAAAACCATGGGGTAAACCATCAACACCTAAATCAACAAAAGGTTCAATTCCCAGTTGCATCGCGACTATCAGTCCCGCTTTTTGGCCGTGGTAACCCAACCAGCGACGCTCAGTTTGTTGGATAAATTTAGGGTCAAGAGCATTAAAGCCCGCCTTAATTTTATTCAGTAAGGCGGTATTGTGCTTCATCACCGCAGGCACAAATTGCATCGCTTTGATGGGGATACGTATATTGAGAGGAAAATTTGCTGCGATCGTTTGGTTAGAGGAAGGGTCGCGAAGATAACCGTCGAGCCCAGCAAACACCACTGTGTCACCCGCCGCCACACCTGCAAGTAGCTTTTCACGGCTTTCATAATATTTAAATACTAACGCAGGTTCGATACGGCGTAATTCCGCTTCATGGGAAGAACCGGACACAATTCCAATCTGGTAAGGCACCAATTCTTTAATGTTTTTTTTGCCCTGCAAGGATTTATGTAAATACAAATAGGTGCGAACATCAGCAATCGGATCGGCAAAATCAAATAGTTGTTCACGCTCCGGGGTTTTACCCATGCCAATATGCACTTGGGCGTTTCCCTGTTGTAACTGTGCGAGGGATTCATTCCAGTGTCGCGCAACAAAAACAAGTGAGGTATCGGTGCGTTTACCCCACTCCTTCCAAAGATCGACTAATAACCCCGTGGCTTCGCCCTCGTTATCCACAAATTGATAGGGAAAGCTGTCTTCCCCCATCACCACGATAAGCGAATCAGTCGGTCCTTGACTGGCATTAACTGTGTTGTTCGAAAAAACACAACACAGGATCACAATAAGCTGGAACACTAACTTCAACTGGGGTCCCTAGTACCTGATGTACAATGTAAATACTTTGTTATTTATCGCATATTAGACAGAAATTTCTGGCAAATTACTAGCCCGAGACTTGCTGCTAGTCAACGGGATTCGTTAAAATGCGGGGTTGAACTTTCGAGACATTCCCAAATGAACGCTTCCCAAGATACTATCTACGCTCAAGCGAGCGAGCACATTAGCGATTTCCAGTTTGATAGCCGTGTTGCGGGTGTCTTTAGTGACATGATCCGCCGCTCAGTGCCTGGTTACACCCAAATTATCAATACTATCGGCGATTTTGCGGATCGTTTTGTTAAACCTAATACCCAGATTTACGACTTAGGATGCTCTTTAGGTGCTGCAACATTGAGCATTCGCCGCCAGATCCAAGGCCGTGACTGCCGAATTGTTGCCGTAGACAATAGTGAGTCTATGGTGACGCGCTGCCAAGAAAACCTCAATGCCTATGTCAGTGATACTGAGGTTGAGCTGATCTGCGGTGATATTCGCGATATTCACATCGAAAACGCCTCCTTAGTGGTGCTCAACTTTACGCTACAATTTTTACCTCCCGAGGACAGAGAGTCACTTATTGCCAAGATTTATCAAGGCTTAAATCCAGGAGGGATCTTAGTACTCTCGGAAAAAATCCGCTTTGATGATGCGCCAATTCAAAGTGTACTTGAAGAACTGCATCTCGACTTTAAACGAGCCAATGGCTATAGCGAGCTCGAAATCAGTCAAAAACGTAGTGCGCTGGAAAATGTCATGAAACCAGATACCTTAAGTACGCATCAACAGCGCTTAACTCGCCAAGGGTTTAGTCACTTTAGTACATGGTTCCAATGTTTTAACTTTGCTTCTATGGTGGCCATCAAGTGATTAATTTTAGCTCCTTTTATCAACAAATCGCCGACTCAAATTTACAACATTGGCTTGAAACCTTGCCAGCAATCCTCGGTAAATGGCAAAGAGAACACAAACACGGCAACCTCCCGAAATGGGAAAAAGTGCTTAATAAACTGCACTATCCAAGCCCAGATAAAGTCGATTTTGTTGATAGTGTCACGATAGGCACGGGTGAGCAGCTCACGCCAGGCGAAAAGGAAAAACTCGAGAATTTACTGCGGCTCTTTATGCCTTGGCGTAAAGGTCCATTCCATATTCACGGCATTCATATCGACACCGAATGGCGCAGCGATTGGAAATGGGATCGGGTTAAACCGCATATTTCGCCCCTGCAAAACCGTACAGTACTCGATGTAGGTTGCGGTAGCGGCTATCACATGTGGCGTATGTTAGGGGCCGGCGCTAAGCGTGTCGTGGGTATCGACCCTTCCCCGCTGTTTTTATGCCAATTTGAAGCGGTTAAACGCTTGAGTGGTGAGAATCACCCTGTGCACCTGTTGCCACTTGGTATTGAAGAACTTCCGCCATTGGATGCCTTCGATACAGTATTCTCCATGGGCGTCTTGTATCACAGACGCTCACCCATTGATCACTTGTTGCAATTACGCGATCAGTTACGTATGGGGGGAGAATTAGTATTAGAGACGTTAGTGATTGATGGTGATGAAAACGCCGTACTCGTCCCGCAAGATAGGTATGGCAAAATGAATAACGTTTGGTTTATTCCATCCGTTGCGGCACTGATGCTCTGGCTTAAAAAATGTGATTTCACCGACATACGTTGTGTCGATACCGATATTACCGCCCTTGCCGAGCAGCGCCGAACCGATTGGATGCCAAATGAATCACTGGTTGAATATCTTGATCCTAACGATATCACTAAAACTATCGAGGGTTACCCTGCGCCAAAACGCGCAACGATTATTGCTGTGAAAAATCAACCGAATCAAGATTTGAACTAGAGCATGATACACTTAGGCATGTTAAAGCCATGTCATCCCATACCATGAGGGTCACAGCCCCGTTGCCTATGCCAAAAACATTGTTTACGGCTAGCCTGTTTGGCTGGTGTTTATTATCCTCTATTGGTGCAGCCTCTGCTGCACCAAGCCCTGTACCTCTGCTGGTGGAACAGTGTTTACGTCATCCTAATATTGACTTGACTAGCGCCTTTAGCCGCTATGCCAATACACATAATTTGCCCACTTTAATGCTCTCAGATAAAGCCTTGGTATTAGAGCAACACACCATAGGGCTTAATAACATTAATGATAGACTCAACTACTATCGAGGTTTATCTCTCTCGGGCGAAGAACGCCAAGGACTACTGCAATGTCAGTTGCGCCTTGCCGATATCCTAAACGACCTGCTGAGCCAAGCTGCATTCAACCAACTTGTCGATGAGCTCACTGATGCGGCTGATAAACATAGCAATGATGAGCATCTCACCCAAGATCAACTCTTATTCGGTGAACAATTAGTCGCATTACTACGTCAGCATCAATCCCCCCTTGATAAGGCCAAACTGCACACAGCACAAGCCACTATTCGACAAGGATTAGGCAGTCAACAATTTCATTTAGCGGTTCAAGCAACCCAATGCCAACTGCCAACTGAGGTTACTACTGCCAACACAGAAAATGTCGCCGTTGATGCAGCCGACAACGCCACAGAAACATCAAATACAACGTTTTCCGGCACGATTGTCGGTTATCTCTTAAAACAACCCGATCGCCACTGTCGGCAAATTCTGTGGCAGGCCTATCAAGGTCGTGCCCGCGAGCATAACCAACTCGCATTGCATCGTATTGCAGAATTGCGTCAACAAATGGCAAATGACGCAAACTTTATCGATTTTGCCAGTTACAGCTTGGCTGAACAGCAACTCAATTCTCCTGCGTTAGTAAAACAGTTTCTCGACAGCCAAACTGAATCAATTGGAGTCGCACCTTGGGATGTCGGCCGTAAATTATCGCAGCTAAGTAGTGCCAAACAGATTTCCTTACACACTGGCGAAGTGCTCGATAATGCTTTTGCTATTCTCGGTGAGTATGGATTGAGTTTTGAAGTGATAGATGGGCATATTGCATCAACCGCGGCTCAACGGCAGCAACAAATCATCCGGGTTTACCACCAACATCGTTTGCTTGGTGAAGTGTATCTTGACGTAAATAGTCGGCATGCCAGTGCCAGTCAACATACCCTCAGACAAAGTGTAATTGGCCAACAGTTTGGTCAACAGGCACTCGAGCTTAATCCCACACTCAACAGTGACAAAGATATTGAACGTTTTTGCAATGCGTTAGCCCAAGCTGTTGTAGCACTTGCACGGGGAAGCCATTTTTATCTAAACAATACCTTAGGCCCGAGTCTCGATTCAAATCAGTTACCAAGCCTTTGGCTAGCCAATGTATTACACGAAACACTCTTTCCAAAATATGATATTCAACATATAGCGCCAAGGGAGATACTCGCCAAGGCCTATACCAAACAACTTAATGTGTTTCGCGCTAAAGTGGCGCTTAATTTTTATCAGTCTTTAAAACAGAAAAGCTATCCCGATCTACAAGCAGAGTTCAGTAAGAGTTTTGGCGCAAATTGGGAACAACCAATTGACTATGCATATAGTTTCAATGCAATCGCTAATGAAGGCCCACGCTATTATCAATCCCTGTGGCAAACGCAATTAGCTAAATTTGTCTATTTATCCACACAAGACTGCCAAGATAAACTTGGGCTTTTTAATCTGTTGGTAGTCAATGAGGCTGCACTCACCTTAAGTGAGCAACTACACGCTACTATTGGCGATCCCGTTGATGCGGCATCGCTTATCCAGAGGATTATCGTTGTCTTAGGATCGCACGCTAACGCAAGCAATTGTGCTTTTTAGCGGCTTAACACAATGGGAACGGTGATTTGCACACACCAGCAAACAATATCCACGCGTAATCTTACCGTCAGTAATAATCATACCGCTGCACATCGCCGCGATTATCGTCTCCCAATTAAATCACCGATACTATTGAATAAACGATCATGACTCGCCACTATAGGGCTAAACCTATCGTTTTTTTAGAAAACTGTCGTTAGACATTAGGATCTCCATGACTCGCGCTAAATCCACCCTTGAGCAATGGCGTATTTTACAGGCCGTCGTCGATTATGGCGGCTATGCGCAGGCGGCAGAAAAACTCAACAAGAGCCAATCGTCTCTCAACCATGCTGTCGCCAAGTTGCAACATCAATTGGGAATTGAGCTACTCGAAGTTCGAGGCCGCAAAGCTTACCTAACACCACAGGGCGAAGTGTTACTGCGACGTTCACGCCATGTCACTCAATCTGTGAATGAATTAGAACAACTTGCTAGCAACCTAGAGCAAGGTTGGGAGCCAACGCTGACCATTGCCCGTGAAATTGTCTATCCGATGGAAAGCCTTGTATGTGCGCTAAGTGACTTTCTGCCCCATAGCCGTGGTACTCGCATTATTATGCTTGATTCAGTGATCACTGGGACGCAGGAGCTGATCTTGCAGAATAAAGTCGATATCGCCATTTGTGCAGGCATCCCACCCAAAGGCTATTTATCCGAGCCTCTATGTGAACAAGAGCTGCATCTGGTTTGCCACCCGAGCCATCCCTTAGCCGACATTGGCACTTTAGATGACGACAAACTGTTGGCACAGCATCTGCAATTAGTGATCAAAGACACGGGCGTGCAATCTAACATTGATATCGGCTGGCTCAAAGCCGAGCAGCGCTGGACAGTATCTAACTTCCATGAGGCGAAAGTTATTTTAAACCAGGGAATTGGTTTTTGTTGGATCCCATCCTTCCTTATCCAAGAAGAATTAGCCGCGAGTAAACTGGTGCGTTTACACCTGCAAGGCAGCCAGAAACGACGGATAATGCTTAGCCTTGTGATACCCAACCGCGATCACCAAGGCCCCGCCTCGAAACTGCTGGCCTCTTATATCCTAAAGCACCATGGTGTGAGCACTACCGATTGATAACGCTAAGGTTGTTTCCTCTAGCACGGCAAAATGAGTGCTTGGCAAATCGAGAATCACTGTTATTTGATTTATAGCTACAAACTTGCAAACAGAGCACGATTAAGCGATAGGCCTTAATGGGCAAACGCTACTCGGTTAATATTTGCGAGAATATCGAGAATTAGAGGCTAGGGCGTGTTGACGTTTTAGGGGTATTTTTGCAGCAATTTGGCGGGCTTTTATGCAAGGCAAAGTCCGTGCTGTGTAGTTATTCTACATAAACGGACGATAACGCGGCAGAAAAGCCAGCCAAATGCTGCCCGAAGGGTTCGCCTAGCAAGCACTTGCTCTTACTTTCTGTCATAAGAGCCGCTCGTCATTTGAGTAGAATAACTACACATCATTCCTCGTTTCGCGAGCACGTGCTTGCCAGAACGAACAAAATCTAATCTCGAAACGTCAACACGCCCTAGACATTCACATCTAAGAAACGCGGACGATGCAGTGCTAAAGTTTGAGGGTTGAACAGGCCGCGAGTGTCTTGGCGGTTTGATGAGTCAAGTGTTAATCCATTGGAAATAAGACTATTCTCCCCATAAACAGTCGAGCTAGACGCCAATGCAGAATCGTCTATTGGTTCTGCTATCTCCCCACGATGTGCATCAACACTCGACTCATTGTGCACTAGTGTTGAGTTTTGATTACTGGCTAGCGCTGCTACGGCTACCGCATCATAGAAACGAACCGCATTGCTGTCCCTTTGGTTAAGATTCAATGCACCCTTGTTGAATAAGCGAGCGGATGATTCGAGTCGCTGTGAGGAAATCTGCGGATTTTCAGCTTGGTTTGATTGCACAGAACCAACGGCCAAGGTTGCTGTTGGAGGTTCAATTGTATCGCTATTTTCAACCTCTATGGCATTTACGGCATCAGAGGTATCACTCGATGCAACCTGCGCCGCAATAGCTTGCTTAATCTTATCAATCACTTCGGTAACAGGAGCCGATGGCTCGTCTTGGGGGACCGTGATATTACCATCGGCATCAACCTTACCCGTGACTTGAATTTGACGTTCTTTGAGCGGTGGCAAGTTTTCAAGTTGCGCCTCGGCACCTACTAAGGTTTCCGTTGTGGACTGGTCAACAATCTGCTGTTGACGTTCTTCAGCAAGTTTAGCCTTGGCCTCATTCATTTTCTGCAGTGCTTGCGCCGCCACGCGAATATCGGCAGAAGATGGGTCAACTGGCGCCATCGCGGCCGCATAGACTTGCTTCATTTTATTGATGGTCGCCAGAGGATCGCCTGGTACTGTCGACACATCGATTTGTACTTCACCGTCGGTGGCATAGCGTTGGCCATCAGCACCTTTTTCATACTTGAAACTGGGGCTTTGGGCATATTGACCACCCACGCTGGCATGAGCGTGCTCGTGAGCTTTGACTTCTGTGTCCCTTGCTTTTAATTCATCAATTTGGGCTTTTTGTTGCTCTATCGCCTTTTCTTGTGTCTGTTTGACTTGCTCTTTCGCTAAGTCTTGCTGGCGAGTTTGTTCGACCTGTGTCTGCTGAGCTTGTTGGCTATTATCGGCTTTAGCAAAGGCTTCGGCTAATGCTTGTTGTTTTTGCTCCTGCTCTTGTATAGCCTTTTCCCTTGCTTGCTTAGCTTGCTCATCACGAACTTGTTCAGCTTGATTTTGCTGAATGTGAGAAAGTTCGCCTGCTACCGATTCACTCCCAACTGGTTCCTTGGTCGCGGCAGGTTGGCCAAAGATATGACTAAACTGCTCACTCAAACTGTTTGCCTGAGGCGAGGTTCTATCACCAACGTTAGCCACCACCGAATCGCGGGTCCCCGAAGAAAACTCAGTAGCAAAAGGACTCATTGCTGTACTAGTGGCCTTTTGTTGTCCCAAAGGTGCAACACTCGTTGTGATGGGATCTGAAGTCGGGAATATATTGGCGAAATCCGAATTTGACGAAGTAATACTACCGATATCGCTTTCAGTTGAGTAAGCGGTTGTGCTTGGCGCCAAAGAAACCAGAGGATTAACGGCACCATTCAATGCTGAAAGCCCCATATCAGGAGCACTCAACACTGACACGGCTGTCTGAGAGGCAGCAATTTGCCCACCTCTCATTCCACCTATGGAACGAGGTCCTGTGAGTAAACTAAAACTTTTATTAGTTGAAAACTGTGAAGTCGAATCTATCAGTTTTGGAGCAGAGGGGTTTGAATGTAATTGAGCAGAAGCGTTTACGCCTAAATCTACAATAGCTTTCTGTATCGCACTCGCATCAACATTATTCGCGCTAGAAGAAAGGCTCGCATAACTCGATTTAGTGCCTGCCAATAACTCAGGCCGAGTCCCAGTGAAAGGCAAAGTTTGGTTGGAAGCAGCAGTAAAGCTACTTAAAGACGGTTCAAGTGCCCCACTCACTTCGGATTTTGGTGCATGAAGGCTAGCCGTTGAAGCGCTATGGTTAGCAACCGTCTGACTATTGTCACCTTGATAAACCAGTCCACTTTGAGGTTTTGCTCCTTTTAGCGGCTCAATCGGCTTATCAGCACTCAAAAACGAATTGGATGGCGCGCCAACCTGAGATGACAGCGCCATGACCGACATAGTTACACCTTGATGTTAATAATCGAACCTATAGTTTCAGATTCTCTCTCTAGTACCTCAGTCGATGCTTCGCCTTGTCGCAATGATGAATTGGCAGCAACTAATGCTGAAGTTTTATCGGTTTCATCTACCGCCTTAGCGGTTTCTGTGGGTGCAGCGCTTTGCGAAGGACTCGGTTTAGCCACATCAATCGTAGCCTGTGTTAAGCCTGATTGAGCCGTTTGCAAGCCTTGCAGACCGGAAGCATAAGCAGATTGGATTTGCATAAAGGGATTCCTGCATCTGGTGAACACTAGGTTAATTATTGACCAAACCTACCTTGATGTACAGATTTATCCCTCTTATGGACAGCTTTTTTGCTCATTTTCAGCTCCTTTTTTAACAGGCTATCCAAGCCGATTCCCAATCCTTAAAGACGGGGTTAAATCCCTTGAGTCGCATTTGACTGATGACCTGCTCAACAGTTCGCTCATCGCTGATCTCAAACTGATCGAGCTGACTATCAGGTGCTTGGTAACCTCCGGGCTGAGTTGAACTGCCCGCACTCATTTGCGTTATCCCAAGAGGCAGTAAATTGTCCCGAAGCGATGGTGCCTCGCGGGTCGATAAACTGATATCAAGTTGTTGATTAAAAAGTCTAAAGGCACAGATCATTTGCACCAGTCCAAGATCGGTTAAATGCACTTTTGGTGTTATGCCACCAGTACAAGGCCGCAAACGTGGTAGAGAAATACTAAAACGAGTACGCCAGTAATGTCGTTCTAAATAGTCCAAATGGTGGCCCATCAGTAAGGCATCGAGCCGCCAGTCATCTAATCCTAGTAACACACCGAGGCCTATCTTATCGATACCCGCACGGGCAACGCGATCGGGCGTGGCAAGCCGATAGGCAAAGTCCTGTTTTTTGCCCCGGGTGTGATGTTTAGCATAAGTTGCGGCTTGGTAGGTTTCTTGATACACCATCACAGCATCCAGCCCTTGCTCAACAAGCTGGCGATAATCAATCTCCTCAAGCGGCTGCACCTCCATAGCCACATAACTAAACTGCTGTTTTACCAACGGTAAAACCCGCTGAAAGTAATCCATTCCAACCTTAGTTTCATGCTCTCCCGACACTAGCAAGATAGAATCAAAGCCGCGGGATTTTATAATCGCCATTTCGGCAGCAAGTTCCTGCTCATTGAGCACTTTACGCTTGAGCTTATTGCTCATGCTAAAACCACAGTAATCACATTCGTTAGCGCAAAGATTGGACAAGTACAGTGGTAAGTACAATCCGATATTGGCCCCAAAGCGTTGCCGAGTGAGCGCTGCCGAGCGCTGTGCCATCTCTTCGATATAGGGCTCGGCCGCAGGAGACAGCAAGGCGAGTAAACTCCGTAGGTTACCCTCGGGTTGCATCAGGGCACGCTCAACCTCCACCGCCGTGCAGGAATATAACGCCAGCAATAACTTATCCCGTTCAATACGGGTAAATTGATCGACAAAACTCATTGCTGCAAAAATCCCGTTAATGGGCTGGTATGCACAGCCTGGGTTTGCACCCGGCCAAGCCCAGCTTCAAAGGCGCGTCGCCCGCAATCTACCGCATCCTTAAAGCACAACGCCATTTCAATGGGAGATGCGCTGCTGGCAATGGCGGTATTAACCAGCACGGCATCGGCACCTAACTCCATCGCGTGCGCTGCATGGGATGGCGCGCCAATTCCCGCATCAATCACCACCGGCACCCTTGCTTGCTCGATAATCATCTTGATGAAAGGCTCCGTCACCAGCCCCTGATTGGTGCCAATTGGGCTTGCCAGAGGCATCACAGCGGCGCAGCCAACATCCTCTAAACGCCGGCACAGCACGGGATCGGCATGCACGTAGGGCATCACAATAAAGCCACGTTCACAGAGGATTTTGGCTGCGGCTAACGTCTCGACTGCATCGGGCATCAGGTATTTGGGATCGGGATGAATTTCAAGTTTAACCCATTGTGTTCCCAGCATTTCCTGCGCTAATTCCGCGGCGAATATCGCTTCCTTAGCATTACGCGCGCCCGAGGTATTAGGCAAGAGTCGCACGCCCGCTTGCCGAAGTGGCGAGAGCAAATCATCAGCCCCTGTTTTTAAATCAATTCTTTTCATCGCAACGGTCACCAACTGCGACTGAGACGCCTTAATTGACTCCAGCATCAGCTGACTTGAGCTGAATTTTCCCGTGCCCGTAAATAATCGTGACTCAAATTCCACACCTGCAATCGTTAACATCTTAACCTCCCGCGACCACGGCAAATACATCAATCTTATCCTCATGGTGGCAGAGGATAGATGACCATCTATGCCTTGGCACTACGGCCTCATTTAGCACTAATGCGACTGATTGTTGATTAATATTTTGTGCTTCTAACAAGGCTTGTAAACTGAGCGGTTGTTGAAGTGTTTGGGGCACATTATTGAGATGAATTAAAATCATAACAAACCTCGATTAGGGACAGATTTGAATGAAGCAGCTGTGGTTGATTGCATTAATGCACTCGGCTTTAATCCGCACACCTTGCACTCGGGATCACGGGTTAATGCGGCCGAATGCCATTGGAGTAACTTAGCATCGAAACGCCAAAATCGGCCAAGTAGCGCTCTCGTGGAGGTGACTGGGTGACTTGTCTCTTCGAAAGACTGATTACCCGTTTGTTTTGTTGTAGAAGTTGGCGGCGTGGCTAAGAGCAACAATTGCATCGCTAGCAGCGCCTGCATCGATGCCATCACGCCGACACTGGGGCCGAGCACTCCTTGACTGCTACAGTTTTGTGGCGCGCGAGTATTCGAGGGGAAGATACAGTGATAACAGCCTCCCATAGGGAAACGCTGTTGATCAACGGCAAACAGTTGGCCGTTAAAGGCTGCAATCGAGGCGCTCACCAAAGGCAAGGCATGCTCGATACACAGCCGATTGATACAATGGCGCGCAGTAAGATTATCCGTGCAATCAAGTACTAACCGAGTTTCTTCGCTATGGGTTAACAGGTGAGCTAATACATCGCTCGCAGACTCTAGAGTCAATTGCTCGGCAAAGGCATCAATCTCACAACCTTGCGCCAACACGGCTAATTTCTGTTTAGCAATGAGGGCTTTGTGATGGTCAATATCGTCGTCATTAAAGAGTAATTGCCTTGGCAGATTGGACAATTCCACCCTATCACCGTCGACAAGCGTTAAGCGCCCAACACCGGCGCAGGCTAAATACTGCGCAGCCAATTGCCCAAGGCCGCCGAGGCCTACGATAAGGACATGAGCCTGTTTAAGCTGCAACTGGCCAGTCTCGCCGACCTCAGGTAAAAATATTTGCCGCGAATAACGAATAAAGTCTTTATCGGCAAGGGATTGCGCCTGCTCTTGTGTCATGCTCATAAGCTTGACTCCCAAGCTCGCGTCAATTCGGCAAAGGCAATTATTGGATCGCTTGATTCGGTAATCGCCCGCACCACGGCAATATTGTTCACCCCAGAGGCTTTGACTTGGGCAAGATTCGAAGGCCCGATGCCGCCAATTGCCACTAAGGGATAATGCGCTTTTAACAGTTCAACATAATGCGCTAACTTGAATAACCCTTGTGGCACCGATGGCATTTGCTTGGTCGTCGTCGGGAAAATATGCCCAAGGGCGATGTAAGATGGCGCATGTTGATGGGCACGCAGCAACTCGAAATAACCGTGGCTAGAGATGCCAAGCGCCAATCCCGCGCCATGAATGGCGTTTAGATCCGTCACCGCTAGATCTTCTTGTCCAAGATGTACCCCAAATGCGCCATGCTTTATCGCTAACTGCCAATGATCATTGATAAAAAGCTGCGCATCATAGTGTTTACCTAAGGCAATCGCGGTTTGGATTTGTGCCTCAAGTTCGTCCGACGCCAGCACATTAGACTTTAGCGCATTAGACTTTATCCTGAGCTGTACCGTCTTCACGCCCCCCGCCAATAATTGTTCGAGTAACAGTAAGTTATCGACAACGGGATAAATCCCTAAGTCAGGATCAAGGCGCTTAAACGCGCCGCATTGCAAATCACTGGATTCATTCAAGCTATTTTTAGTGTAAGAAGTGACGTAAGGATACGCCATTAAGCTGTGCGGCCATGCGGTACGCGCGAGTGGTCCGGGGCCTTGGCCAATCCCGACTGCATAAGTTAAGCCTTGATTGACATAGGCTTTTGCTACCACAACCGCATCCTGCAATACAAAGCCAAAGGCTAGCACCGAGGCGATGGCTGAAGACAGAGTACAACCACTGCCGTGGTTATGGCGCGTGTTTATCCGCGCACTACTGAGCCAAAAACCACCATTCTCGTCAAGCGGTGAGCAGCCAGTAACCTGATGACAAATCAACAAATCCTCCGCCAAACGCTGATTCTCTGTAGCGATGCGATGACTTGTGATATCGCTTTTTTGATCGCTTAAGACATCACTGGTGTTAATGCCAGCACTTGCCTGAGCCGCAAAATCAATATCGCCGCCCTTGGCTAATACGCTGCACGCTAATTGCGCAGAGAGTTGCATTGCCGCACCGGCGAATTCTGCTTTTGTATGAATGGCTGACGCTCGTTTGTCTGTGGCGACAGTAAGCCTTGCCAACTCCTGCACATTCGGCGTTATCAGGCTAATCAACCCCTTAAAGGGTGCAAAATCCAGAGGTTTACTTGCAGTGCTCTTATCGCCGAGCTCATCCCCACAGCTGGCAACCATTACAGGGTCGAGAATAACGGGGACGAGTGGAAATTGGGTTTTAAAACCAGCCAACCAATCGGCAACTAAGTGCACTTGCTGCTGATTTGCGAGTAAGCCAATTTTAATCGCCTGAGGCGGTAAATCAGCTAACAGGGTCGAAAGCTGTGTGAGTAACATTGCCTCACTCACAGGCTCAACTAACGCTACCACCACCGAACTTTGGGCCGTTAACGTGGTGATCACGCTGCATCCATGGCCGCCCAAATCCTTGATGGTGGCCAAGTCGGCTTGGATCCCCGCGCCGCCACCGCTGTCTGAACCCGCAATGGTCCAGACGATAGGTTTAGGCGCCACCTGGCTAATATCTTTAGCAAAGGTCATTATCAAACCTCCGCAACCTGTGCTGTTGGTTTGAGCTCTGCCCCATCCTGATGCTTTGCCGCTTCATTGGCAGTTTTAGCTGTATTAGCATCGCCCAGCGGCAGATACAGTTTGGCGCCCGAGGCCGCAAACTCAGCCGATTTTTGCGCCATGGCCACCGCTAATTCATCTTGAGTTTTGACTCTGATCTGCTGGATTGCTTCTGTGTTTGATTGCCCTTGTTGAGCAGGGTTTATCGATGCAAGCGCTTCAGCGCTCACAACATTTTGGCTTGACGAAGCCACTGACAACGTACCCGCCGCTAAACTTGCCGCATAGTCGCGCACATCTTGGGTGATCTTCATTGAGCAGAACTTAGGGCCACACATAGAGCAAAAATGCGCGACCTTGGCCGACTCCTGTGGCAGGGATTCATCGTGATAGGCTCGGGCGGTATCAGGGTCGAGCCCTAGGTTATATTGATCTTCCCAGCGGAATTCAAAACGCGCCTTGGATAATGCATTGTCGCGGATCTGCGCGCCTGGGTGGCCTTTGGCAATATCAGCAGCGTGGGCGGCAATCTTGTAGGCAATCAGCCCTTGTTTGACATCCTGCTTATTGGGCAAACCTAAGTGCTCCTTCGGCGTCACATAGCAGAGCATGGCGCAGCCATACCATGCGATCATCGCCGCACCGACCCCGGAGGTGAAATGATCGTAACCCGGCGCAATATCGGTAATTTGAGGCCCTAGGGTATAAAACGGCGCCTCGGCGCAGTGGATAAGCTGCTTATCCATATTCTCTTTGATAAGTTGCATCGGGATATGCCCAGGCCCTTCGATAATGGTCTGCACATCGTATTCCCAGGCGATGTTGACCAGCTCGCCTAAGGTTTCAAGCTCGGCAAACTGCGCCTCATCATTGGCATCGGCAATGGAGCCTGGTCGCATACCGTCGCCTAATGACAGCGATACATCGTAGGCCACGCACAGCTCGCAAATCTCACGAAAATGGGTATAGAGGAAGTTTTCTTGATGGTGGCTCAAGCACCATTTGGCCATGATTGAGCCGCCGCGGGACACAATCCCTGTCACCCGTTTAGCGGTCATGGGCACATAGCGCAATAACACGCCCGCGTGGATGGTAAAGTAATCGACGCCCTGCTCCGCTTGCTCAATCAAGGTATCGCGAAATACTTCCCAGGTCAGGTGTTCAGCAACACCATTCACTTTTTCCAGTGCTTGATAAATCGGCACTGTGCCAATCGGCACTGGCGAGTTACGGATAATCCATTCACGGGTTTCATGGATATACCGGCCAGTGGACAAGTCCATCACAGTGTCCGCGCCCCAACGGGTTGACCAAACAAGCTTTTCCACTTCCTCCTCGATGGAAGACGTGACCGCCGAGTTACCGATATTGGCGTTCACTTTGACTAAAAAGTTACGGCCAATAATCATAGGCTCAGCTTCTGGATGATTGATATTTAACGGAATAATGGCGCGTCCACGGGCAATTTCATCGCGGACAAATTCAGGGGTAATCGGTTTACCTATTACCGCGCCGAAGGATTCACCTTGGCCGCGGCGGTTTAAGATTTCATCTTGCACCTCGGCGAGCGCCATATTTTCCCGAATCGCCACATACTCCATTTCAGGGGTAATAATCCCTTGGCGGGCATAGTGTAATTGGCTCACGCGTTTACCCAGTAAGGCGCGGCGAGGACGAACAATCGCACTTGAGCCGGTCTCGAAACGCAGATGATCGAGCCCATCATCTTTCAGGCGTTGCTGGGTAAAATCTGAGGTTGCACAATCGAGCACTTCGGTATCTTGGCGCTCAATAATCCACGGTAATCTGAGTTTGGCTAGTCCTTGACGCACGTTAATTTGCGCAGCCGGATCGGAATACGGGCCAGCGCAGTCGTACACCGGAATGGGAGGATTTTTCTCGACTATCGGCGCGGTCGCAGTGCCGCCAATCCGCGTATCGGTTTGCAGAATTTGCCGCATTCCTACACGGAGATCCTCGCGGCTTCCCTGCAAATACAACTTTTGCGAATTAGGATGTTGTAATGGTTTAAGAGTATCGATAAAGGCTTGTGCCTCGGCGCGCGCCGCACGGCGGCTAGTTTGCCCATGAGTGTTCACGGCAAGTGATTCTGAGGACGATTCTAAACTGGACATAAGCAATCTCACTTTAACTAAAAATGGGGTTGCTTGTCTGGAGGCTTGAGTGTTGAGAGCTGAGCCTTGTAAACCTTAAGTGGATTTACTGACTCAATAACGACTAAATCGATGGGTTAATAGACGGCAAAAGATTGCCGCTGATACGATTTAATGGAAGTTATTATGCTTGTTTCCTTCGCAGGTTTTAACCTGATCAGGTTCAACGGATCCCGAATAAACGGTCTCAGCCAAGAGGCACTCCGACAAGATGGGCAAAAGTATAGGCAGAAGCGCTGCGAACAAACAAGCGTAATTTAAGGACAAAAACCTAGATATCAATCAAAAATAAAGAATTCATAAATCACTGTATATTATAGCATTCAATGTTATTAAACTTTTAAAATCATTATTTTGAGTGAAAATTTATCATCGTTATTTTTTAGCCTTTTGGCCGCTTTACCATCATTTTATTAAGCTGCGCCTTAATGGCATCGTCAATTTCTTGGTTCATTTTCTTGCCACTGCAATCGAAGGGGAAACCTAAGTTCTCAGCATAGGGATTAATTGGGGTGCCTACTTTGACGACCCGATAACAGGTATTACCTTGACGAACGATACGATTCGGATCCAGTTCTAAATCCAAACTGGTGGGGCCGCTAAAATCGTCGGCATTGGGCACAATCAGTACCTCCATCTCAGGGCTCATTTCAGACATATTCGACCGTTTAGAGTAATGATTTGCTTGCTCTAACACTAAATCATCTAAAGCTTGCTCACGCTGTCGTTCAAAATAACGCTGGGTAAATAATCCCACACTGCCCGCCCCACCGCTTTGCCCACTAGCCGCAGACTGCTCAGTACTTGCCGCTTGAACCGAGCTTGATTGGGTTTCTGCCTTTTTCGGTTTAACAGCCTCTTTTGCACTCTGCTGGGTTTGGCCCTGAGTTGAGGTGTTCGGCGTTGAGGTGTTAGGCACAGATGTGTTTGGTACTGATGCTTTTGATTCTGTTACTTTTGATTCTTGGGCGCTGACTTCTGGAGGTTTGGCTATCTGCTCCATGGGTTTTGGCGTCAGCTTTACTGCGACTTTTGGTGACACTTTCGCTGACTGCTCAATATCAGCTGCCGGCTTTACGGTATTAGGCGGTGAGGTTATCGGCTCGCTAGTGTTAATAAACTCTTCCACTGAGATATCTTGAGCAGAATCCGCTGGAGCAGTTTGCGTTGGCGGCGCATAAATAAAATATGCCTTTAACGCTTTGGTTGTAGTCCGTGCGTTAGCAGATGATTCAGTAAAATGCAGCCCTAAGTGTTCCGACTGGGTTCGCCATAAAAAAATTAATAAAAACAGCAGTAAGCCATGGCCAAACATGACCCAAAGCAATAGCTTAAGATTGAAATAATGTGGCCGCTCTAGCCCGCTTAGATTTGAAGATGTTTTAAATGCGCTATCGATTGATCTTTGGTCTGCTTTACTTAAATTGAGGTGTAGATTGTTATCACAAGACTCGACATGAACACTTAAAGCGCTAAAAGGCTTAGTGTTCAAATCTGTAGCGCCTTGGGCTGTAGCACTTAAAAACGTTGCACAAAAAGGCAAAGCGGAAAATGGTGCGGTCTCATCGTTTGTAACGCGGCCGAGCACATCAACACTAAGATCATCTTCTGGGGCTATATTCGATCGAACAGGCAAAATCAATCCCTTAGTACTTAATGAATAAAGTACTTAACAAATCCATGACATCTTACGGAGAATTAGAGAAAGTGAGTCGAACAAAGTTCCAAAGCAGTGACATTATTCAGTTGTAAACCAGTACCATAATCTTGTACAAGGACAACAGAACTCATCAGTGTTATAGCCAATGGCAAGAACACGCAAAACAAATCAGCTTACACGTGTAAGCCAATTGTAGCTTTCCCTTTTATCTACTGATAGACTCAATCATTATCGTCATCGAGTGGATCAACAGCATGCCAAGCCAGAGTTTGATAGAGCCGCAAATGAGTCATGAAAAACCATTGAACATCAGTAGCTATAGCCTTAGTGAAGAGATTGCCAATAGTATCAGCCATGGCCTAGGGGTGATTGCAGGTGTAGTGGGCTTAATCTTTATGCTACTTAAGGGCGCAGATCATCTCACCAATATTCAACTTACAGGTGTTATTATTTATGGTACAAGCCTTATCCTGTTGTTTTTAAGTTCTACCCTGTATCACAGCGTGACGCATGTAGGCTGGAAACATAAACTTAAGATTGCCGACCATTGTGCTATCTACTGCTTAATTGCGGGCACCTACACCCCACTGATGTTAATCAGCCTGCATGGACAGCTTTCAACCATTATCCTGACGGCGATTTGGTCTTTGGCTATTGGTGGGATTTTATTTAAGACCTTATTTATTCACCGATTTAAAAAACTCAGTCTTGTGTTATATCTGGCGATGGGTTGGCTTTGTATGACGGTGATTGGCGATTTGACAGCAGCAATGTCACCGCTTGGATTTAATCTACTGCTATTGGGCGGGTTGTTTTACACCCTTGGAGTGATCTTTTATGTCGGCAAACGTATTCCGTACAATCACGCGATTTGGCATCTGTTTGTGCTAGCTGGCGCGATGAGTCATTTCTTCTGTATTTATTTAACAGTGATCTAGCATCTCACGCACTCTGAGTCACACAAGCCATTCTCTGGGTGGCTTTTTTATATCAATGCTTTGAGACTGAGTTTTATGGCTAAGTGATAAAGTCGCCAGCCAAGCGTTATCTACAATAATTCTGCAACTATCTGTTTCAGCAAAAAGGTTTCCCTGTCGATAGATTGGCCTTTGTTGGCGAAGGTGCGCTGAATTTCTTCATTATGGGCAATGGCTTGATGGATATTGATCCACTCAGGGCGCATACCGTTTTTCACTTCATGGGCTTCAAGCTTTGGCTCACCTAAGCCACGGTTACCTAAAGTCATATCGATTTCACACAGGTAGCAATAGGAATCCATATGTACTATGTTGGCGCCTTCGCGAAACCAAGGTCGATATTCTTCATAGCGGCCAAAGGGTGCAATAACGTTAGCTGCAATGGCGCCGGTTTCTTCCTGTAACTCACGAATAAGCCCAACCTCGATGCTCTCGCCCTTATCCACACCACCGCCGGGCAAGCCGTAATCTCGATATTTTTGGGTATAGAGCAGCAAAATATCTTCCCCCGACAGCACAATGGCGCGGGCGGCTTGGCGATAAAAGATCCTTGCCTGTTTTAAATTAATATTGGCAGCTTTGGTGGACTTCAATAAACGCATAGAAAAACTCAAGATTAACGGCCTATTAGCATAAACCAACTTTATGGATTTATAGAGCAAAACCGTTTTCAAGCAACACGCACAACAATACGTACACTTGAAACGGGTTAATTCAGTTGCTTAGTTGCCGCAAGATTTGCTGATAGGCCGCAACTATTTGCGCCTTATTTGGCAAGCGGCTCTCGGGGATACGTTGGTAATGGCTGATTGTCTGCACAAGATAACGCTTAGCCTGGCTGGTTTTATCCGCATCTAACCCTTGCCACATAATTGAGCCAGTCGAACTTAAGGGTGCCACGTCATTGCGCTTCGAAGCTGTACTCGAATGGGTTAAATGCAATATCTCATAGAAGCGCTGATTTTCTTCGAGTAAATATTCCTGCTTAAGGGATAATCCCAACTCTGCAAGTGAGCTGCGCACATGATAATTATGATGCACGGGACACAAAATAAACTCGAGCGGGCTGGAATGATAAGAATGGTTGTGATTGTCGCTGTGATACTGGCCATAACACGACACTATGCTGCGCACCAGTTCAACCAATAACTCACCCCCCACACCCGCAATAATCACTAAGTGCTTGGCTTGCTTGCCGTAATGCGCCAGTGGCAACGCCGCCACATCCAGACAATGCACTTGCCATTCACTCTGGGCATGGGTGGTTTGCTCTTTTTCGTTTTGAGCGTTTGAGATAGGCTGCCGGGGGAAAAACCGAGCTAACTCAAGGCTGAGTTGCTGCATTAAGGGCGCCACACAATCGACAAAATGCACTTTAGGCGCGGCATTTCTTTGCAGTAACAGCATGCCGAGTAAACCATGATCGCAGCAGCAGTCCCAAATATGATCGTATCCTTGCTCTACCATCTGATTGATCTGCTGTAATCGCTGACTGATTTTCACCGCTGACGCCTCAAAAATCGCGCCCATACATGCTTGAGCGCCATAAGCCGCGCATTCTACCCGAGTCAGCGGTTAAAACCCATCTCTTTAGGTTTGACTATCAGGCTGCCAGCCTCTAGGCCACACCGGTGAATACGTATGCAACCCATTGCGAGTAAAAAGCCATCACCACTAGTATGCATTGACCCATATTCACTATAAAAACAAGGATCAGGGAATGTTCAGCAATCTTCTTACCCACGCACGCCACATCAACTCGCCAACGCGAAATCGACACACTTTATTCACGCCCAGCTTGCTAGCACTCAGCATTAGCAGCCTGTTGAGTACAGGTGCCACGGCGCAAACCCTCAACCTGAGCTCCCCCGATAAGCAAATCGTCTTGAGTCTGAGTGATGATACGGGCCGCCCCGAATACCAAATCCATTTTCATGGCAAAACCGTTATCGAACCGAGCCGCTTAGGGTTAGTCTTTGCCTCACTGGGCGAATTAGGCCAAGGTCTACGTATCAAATCGAGCCACCCCGCCAGTGCCAATAAAAAATGGAAGCAACCTTGGGGTGAGCAAGAGTGGATTAAGGATCAACACAATCAACTGAGCGTGGTATTAACCGACGGTAAAATCGACTTAAACCTCGAGTTTAAAGCCTTTGACGATGGCATCGGCTTTCGTTATCACTTAGCGACTCAAAACGCCCTACCAGCGAATACACCGCTTGCCATCACCGATGAACTTACCGAATTTAATATTGGTCAGAGTGATAAGGCCACCGCCTGGTGGATCCCTTCTCGCGGATGGAACCGCTACGAATATCTGTATCGCACCAGCGCGCTCAATCAGGTCGACCGAGCCCATACTCCTTTTACCTTTAAACTGATCGATGGCACCCATTTAAGCATTCACGAGGCAGCGTTAGTTGATTTTGCCTCGATGACCCTCGATCAACAGCGCGATGGCAAGCTTAAGGCCGATCTCACCCCTTGGTCAGATGGTATTCGCGTTAAAACCCAAGCGGGCTTTTATACCCCATGGCGCACGATTCAAATCGCCGACAAGGCCACGGGGCTGCTTAATTCTCACCTTATACTCAACCTGAATGAACCCAATAAACTGGGGGATGTCTCTTGGGTTAAACCGGGTAAATATGTCGGCATTTGGTGGGGGATGCACCTCAATGAAAACACTTGGGGCTCGGGTCCAACACACGGCGCAACCACCAGCTGTGCGAGTAGAATAAAGTATCATACTGAGTAATAAAGATTCATACTAAGTATTAAAGTATCATACTAAAATGGCAGCGTTGACATCGGTACGCTGCCATTTTTAATATAAAAATACTTGAGAGTATTAAGGAATGAATCGCCACTGATTTCCTAGACGCCTTTTAGTTAGACTTGTATTGGGAAAACTCTAAAACCGTGGCCAAATTTAGTTGACCACTACAAAGCTCTACACAACGAAAACACCAATCACCGCAGCAGATGTTGAATGATAAGGTTCTGCCGTTCTTCGAGGCTCATGAGCTGCCAATGTTGCGAATCTTAACTGACCGAGGCACTGAATACTGTGGTCGTGTTGAACAGCATGATTACCAGCTCTATCTGGCCATTAATGATATCGATCACACTAAGACTAAAGCGATGTCGCCACAGACAAATGGTATTTGCGAACGCTTTCACAAGACCATATTGAATGAGTTCTACCAAGTAACATTCAGAAAGAAACTGTATGGATCAATGGAAGAGTTACAGAAAGATCTGGACGAATGGATGGACTACTATAACAATCATCCAAAAAGTTATCAGTCATATTGGAGCTGCGATAATCAGTAGGGTAATGGGGTTGATTTTAGTGGCAATTACGTTAAATAACCTTCTGCTAGGTGTTAAAGATTTTTATTTGTCTTAAATTTAATTAACCTGAGCTGCGCATAAGAAATGAACTAAATGCCCAAGTCGCGATCTGATCGTTTGACTAGAACCATCAATTGCATAAGGACTTGGGCATGAATAACTTAGATTCTATTTTCGTTGATATCGATGACCTTTGTCTTAATTTTTACCCGCATGGGAAAACACCTTATTTCTTCAGGAGTTGCACTTTTCTAAATAACAACTGATTTTAATCTCAAACTCCTTTGTTAGCAGATACAGCTATAAAGCATCTACACCTGAAATTATTACACATTCGTAATAATAATTTACAAAACCCACCGATAGTTATTAGATATATAGTTAATATAATAGCCAGCCGAACAACACTCTCCAAGTTTGAAGTACCAGTACTACTAACTTGACAAAATGTCTTATCACAGAGGAGTTATTATGGCTTGGTTTTATCTATTAATGGGTGTCTTAACTGAAGCTGTCTCTCATGTGGCCCTGAAAGTGACTGACGGTTTCACACGTCCTGTACCTGCAGCGATTGTTGTTCTTGGGCACATAGCGGCATTTTTATTTCTTTCACAGGCAATGAGAGACTTACCTGTTGGCATTGTTCATGCGGTATGGGCTGGCTCGGCGATTATCTTAGTTAGTCTGCTGTCTATGGTTATTTACAAGCAACACCTGGATATAACCGTTTGGATTGGCATTTCATTTATCGCTTTTGGTGTCATGGTGATAAATTTGTCGGCTGCACACTCTCATTAATCAATTGTAACCTTGGTAGCATTGGCTGGCATACGAACCCAGCATTTGCGTTGCTTCTCCAAACATATTTTTCAGAAAGCAAGATGATCACATTCAAATTTAAACTCGATGGCTATGAAAAGGAATTATCAGTTCAGAAACCAGATTCGACACAGCGGCTCAGAGATCATTATACGGTAGCCAGCAGGTCTTATTTTCTGGATGAGCTGCTCCTTATGCTTGGAGGTAGTGGAAAACAGTTATCTATTAATCACTCAAACCGCACTCTTAAGCAAATAGCTGAATTAAATAATCTATCCAATGTATCTATTTCATTTGACAATAATCCGTTTAAAAAAATTGTTTAAATTAGATAAAGTGAATCGGCCAGCCTCCTGTAGACCAGCGATTAGTTGTAAATTCCAAGCTTCTCATACACTAGTGGAGGCATATTATCAGCGTGGCTGGCCGATTCACCGGGGTTGGATTCATGATTTTAGGAGCTCTGAGCGTTGGCGTGTCTTTTGGTTACGCCAAACGTTTTATCACTCCTTTGAGATTGTCCCCGCTGGCTCTAACAACATACCAGTTAAGAGCCAGACTTGTGATACTGGTTTTAATAACCGACTTTACTGATATAACGAATATTTCTTCAGAAATAACTACTCTACTTGCTAACTTGATTGGCCTTGGATTGCTGGGAACAGGAGCCGCCTATCTTTGCTACTATTTCATCATCGAAAAATTAAGCGTTTTAGGAGCGTCAACGGTGGCCTACATTCCACCCGTGATTGCCCTTTTAATTGGAACGGCCTTGTTGATCAGTTTGAAGGTCAACGCATGCCATATGCGGCTCATCGTTAGCTTCGAACAGGCATGCCTAGTCCTATGACTTTGTTTATCGCTTTGACATTCGCCATGATTTCACCCACTTCTGGCATTACTATTGTCACAATTACCAACAAAAAGAGGCTTTGATGTGATGGATTTAAGTCTATCCTGACTTATCCAGGAGGTCGCATTAAATCTAAGCACAAACCTCAACCCTATTGCGTCCATTATTTTTTGCTGTGTACAAAGCATCATCAGCCCTTTTAACCAGAGTTGATATGTTATCTGATGAGATAACGGCCGATACACCAAAAGAACATGTGACTGCGGGATAATCGGATGTGCTACTTCCTATAGTTCTTTCCTCAATAGCTCCCCTAATTCTCTCTGCAATTTCCTTTGCATCTATAATACTTGTTTCTGGCAAAAACAAGATAAATTCCTCACCACCATATCTAGCAAATACATCACTTTCTCTGATTTCTGAGCTCACAATTTGAGAAACAACCTGCAACACTTTATCGCCAACCAAGTGGCCACAGTTATCATTAACTTTCTTAAAAAAATCAATATCCATTATTATGAGCGATGAATTTGTTCTATATCTACTACTTTTACTTAATTCATAATCGAGGTGTGTGTTAAATGCTTTTCTATTCAATACACCAGTAAGAAAATCAATTCTAGAGCTTTTCTCAAGTTCTTGATTGGCAAGTTCCAATTCGCTCGTCACTTTTGACATAAAATGCATGAGCTTAGACGTTCTTTTTGCATTTGGAGATACATAAAATGGCGTAGGTTCCAATGGTTTTTTCGCATCTTTTGACGACAATTCCTTCAAGCCAAGAGTCAAATAAGCTGCATTCAAGGTATTCATGGAACCACAATCAGAAGATATCTCACATTGACTGAGAAACCCAACAGTTGGAGCTAACTTCTCGAAAGGCTTAATTTCATGCTCCATATCTTCTTTTAAGTACGTTTTTCTACTTATACACGGAAACAGAAATATCGAGTCTGGTTGAAAACGGGTTAGCTTATCAATTGCCGAGCACGTTTCTTGAGCCATTGTGTCGATATCTCCATAGCCTAAACGAACTGATTCACCTTCATATACATCGGTAAGAAAAGATATACTTCCATCACTATGGACTTTGTTCGAAACTCTAGCTATCTCATTACCACCTCGTTTAAATATCAATGGAAATACTTGACTATCAGTTGCGAGACTTTCTTTGTCTGAACCAATATAATATTCGTATAGCACTTCTGCTGGTTTATTATCAATTTCATACACACGATTATTCTTGGCAGAAGTTATGCTTAAAGATCGACCTATCGGCTTCCAGCCTAGGATTGTGTTGAGCTCAGATTTTAAGCGGTCTCCCTTAAGAATTATAGCAACAGAGGCACTTTTTGATATTTTGTCATTACACAGCAGAAAACTTGAGCTTGAATCATCAGTACCTGCACCAACAAACTTTATGTCTTTCAGGTGGTTCCCCATTGCTTGGATAAATTTATAACTCTGTACTTGTCCCGGCGTAATAAAAAAGAGGATACATTTTATCTTATCTTTGTTTGACGTTATTGTTCGCCCAAACTTATCACCTTCCTTGATCTCATGTCCTGGGATAAGTTCTGTATAATGGGTATCAATTTTTGAATTATCGAATCTCGTTATGGACGCAACCGAGCCTACATCTTTTATAGTGCCATCAACGATAACATCGCAACTTGAAGAACAAACGACAAAACAATTACATAAACTTTCCCTAGTAATTCGGGCTATGGACAAAGCATCTTCTTTATCCAATCCTACGCAATAAATCTGAACCAAAACACTTTTAGAGTGCCGATTAATCTCCTTTTTTATACAATCAATTTCTACTTTGTAGTCATTTAATGACTGAAAATTAAAGATATATTGCTTCATATTAAATTAGTACCTAGTTTAACATCGTCCACAAAAATAATCGTTATTTAGCAAGTAGTAAGTAACCCTAAATTTTAAGTATAGCACCCACTCTAAGGGCGCGAACGTACTTTGTTAAGCTGATGTAAAGAGAACTTTTGCTCTATAATCTTTGTCCTACGTAGCCTTATTCATCTTCCTTGGTACAGACACGCTCCCTTCTGACTTCCTGAAGAGGTTCTGATCTGCTCCAGCAGTTTTGGACACCGAGTTAAGTGAGTACAATCACTAACGAGGTGAACAATGACAAGCAAGAATACAAGAATCAAACACACTCCTGAATTTAAAGCTGAAACCCTTAAATTAGCTGAAAAAATTGGTGTGGCTGCCACTGCAAAACAGTTATCGCTGCATGAATCTCAAATTTATGCATGGCGAAAGGCTTCGAAGAAAGATACCAATATCAGTGATCGAGAAAGAGAGCTGGCTACTGAAAATGCCAAGCTTAAAAGGTTACTTGCTGAGCAAGCAGAGGAGCTAGAAATCGTAAAAAAGGCCGCCACCTATTTAGCGAAGCATCTAAAATAGATTGCTATGAATTTATGTTCGAACACTTATTAAACTTCCGTATAACCAGTATGGTTAAAGTGTTCGATGTTTCACGAAGTGGGTTTTATTACTGGATTAAGCACCGTCACAAGACAACGAATCGTGAGACATTTCGTCAACAGCTTGATTGTAAGGTTAAGAAAGCTTTTGATAGCAGCAAGGCACGAGACGGCTCCAGACGAATTCAAAAGGAACTGGCTGATAACGGTGATGAGCACGACGTAAAAACCATTGCAGCCAGTATGAAGCGGCAGGATTTAACGCCGAAAGCTGCCCGAAAATTCAAATGCACGACAGACAGTAAGCATGACATGCCTGTAGCCCCGAATCTGCTTGCTCAGAACTTTGACGCTTCAGCCCCAAATCAGAAGTGGGCTGGTGATATCACCTATCTAGCGACGAGTGAAGGCTGGCTGTATTTGGCGGTAATTATCGACCTTTACTCAAGACAAGTGATTGGCTGGTCTATGGATACTCGCATGACGGCAAAACTAGTCTGTGATGCTCTATCAATGGCATTGTTCCGACGGGGATTCCCAGAACAAGTTATCATCCATAGTGACCGTGGTAGCCAGTACTGCTCGAAAGATTATAGAGATCAGATAACCGCTTATAATTTAAAGCAAAGTATGAGTAGAAAAGGAAATTGTTGGGACACTGCTTGTGTCGAGAGCTTCTTCCATTCAATGAAAGTTGAAGCCATTCAATATGAGCCAATAATGACAAGAAGCGAGATGCGTCAAACGATCTTCGAGTACATAGAGGTTGATTATAATCGGACAAGAAGGCACAGTGCTCTTGGGTATCTAAGCCCAGTTACTTTGAACAGCAAAATGTTGGACTGCCCCCAATATCCTTGACAGTTTTCAGCCTCATTTTGAGGCTGCTTCAAACGCCTCTGGGCTAACTCCTCGGAGGTGGGTATGTCGCCTTATTCGATTGTAGAATAATTCGATGTAGTCAAACACATCTGCACGGGCCATTTCTCGTGTTTTGTAGATCCGCTTCTTGATTTTTTCCTTCTTCAGACTACTAAAGAAGGATTCTGCGACCGCATTATCCCAGCAATTTCCTCGTCTGCTCATGCTCGGAATTAAGTTATGTTTTTGGCAAAATTTTTGCCAATCTCCACTACTATACTGGGAACCTTGATCTGAATGTATAATTACATTTCCCTCAGGTCTACGTCGCCATACCGCCATGAGAAGGGCATCGAGAACGATGTCTTTTGCTAATGTTGGCTTCATTGACCAACCGATAACTTTTCGTGAATAGAGGTCGATGACGACAGCCAGATAAAGCCAGCCTTGCCAGGTTCGGATATATGTAATATCGGTTACCCATGATTTGTCTGGAGCACTAACCTTAAATTCTCGGTTCAAATGATTGGGCATAATAATTGGGGGACGGCCATAACCGTAACTTCGGTTTTTCTTATAGCCTCTGATCGCCTTTATACCATTATTTTTCATGATCTTAAGCACGCGGTTAGGCCCACAGCATTCGCCTAGTTCTTTGAGGTCTAAAGTGATGCGTCGATAACCGTATATTCCGTAGCTGGCATCATAGGAAGTACGGATCAACTTGAGTAGTCGCCGATCTTCAATTGCACTCTGTGATTCTGGTTCATGCAGCCATGCGTAATAGCCAGCTCTTGCTAGTTGCAACACACGACACATTGTCATGATTTTAAACATCTTAGAGTGCGCTAGAATAAACTGATACTTTACTCTGGCAGGCTTGCAAAGTATCTGGCGGCCTTTTTTAAAATATCGCGCTCTTCTTCAGTCTGCTTTAAAAGCCCCTTAAGTCGGAGTATTTCCTTTTTCGCTTCTAATAACTCATTTTCATCTTTAGGTCGAGACAGTGGTTGAGCTGCTTTGATCCACTTATAGATGCTGTGTTGCGATACGCCTAAACGGTTGGATACATCAGCAGCAGAATAGCCACGTTCTAACACCAATTTTACTGCTTCATCTTTAAATTCTGGGGTATATCTTTGTCCACTCATAATCAACTCTCCTATGCAAAAAGAATAGGCTAAATTTGTCTAGGAGAGTGGTGGCAGTCCAAGAATAGGCTAAATTTGTCTAGGAGAGTGGTGGCAGTCCACTTCTAGTAAATTGTTTGAGAGTTTCCCAGATCTCAAAAGAAGGTACTGGGGGCGTCATTTTTGGGCGAGAGGGTACTTTTGTGTCACTTCGGGTGAACTAACTCAAACAATGATCGAAGAATATCTAGAGCATCATTTTGAGCCGAAGGTCGAAGATAACTTTCGAACTGAAAGCGATTAACAACGGGTCTTTGCCCCGTATCCGGACTTTCAGTCCGCAATACTAACCCACCTACTTTAGTAGGTGGTTGTTAAGTTTCAGTGGTTAAAGTTCGATCCCGCCCTTGTCGGAATGTCTACCGCTTTTAATGCCACAATTCTGCTTTGCTTAGCAGAGATGTGCTTAGTTTGTGAAATATGAATAGGTATTGTACCTATTCATATTTCACCGCCCAAAGAAAAGCAAATTGTTTAATTTATATGGTAAAAGAACCCCATCCGATAATTAATATTTATTTCGTTTATCCTGTATTTTCTGGCACTCTATGCATAGCCGTACACCTTTAATTGCCCGTCTTCTTGCCTCTGGTATAGGTGCATCACACTCTTCGCAGAAGCTAAGGCTTTGGCTGTTTGAATGCAGCTTATTTCTCACTAGTGCTATTGCATCATCAATGCTATTTTCGATTTGCTCTTGCACCATTCCATCTTTAGACCAGCCAATAGCCATCAATTCCTCCTACTCTCTACTATGTTTAGATGAAAATATAAATACTCATGAGCTGTTGATTCTGGCAGATAAATTTCACCTGGTTCTGTATTGGTGACCACATCATAAAAAACGCCAGTAAAACATACCGGCGCTCTTCTTATTAGCTCTGAAAAAATGAATATAAAGGATATTTATTTGTTATTTTTGACTTTTTCTTCAATTGCATCCATTAGTTTACCCGTGATGGAGATATCAAATGCCGCTTCTATCTCACGGATGCAGGTGGGGCTAGTTACGTTTATTTCAGTGAGTTTGTCACCAATCACATCCAGGCCAACAAAGATAAGTCCCTTTTCCTTAAGGGTGGGGGCAACAGCGTTCGCAATCTTAAGATCTGTTTCACTTAATGGTCTTGGTTCGCCTCTGCCGCCAGCAGCAAGGTTGCCTCGGGTTTCTCCTTTGGCTGGAATTCGGGCAAGGCAGTAAGGCATTGGTTCACCGTCAACAATCAGTATCCGCTTGTCACCATTACTGATATCCGGAACAAAAGTCTGTCCCATGGCATAGTATTCGCCGTGGTTGGTCAGCGCTTCAATGATGACTGAAACATTCGGATCGCCTTGCTTTACACGGAAGATGGACGCCCCCCCCATACCATCCAGCGGCTTAAGGATAATATCGCCATGTTCATCCTGAAACTCGCGGATCCTTTTTGCTTTACGGGTAACAATCGTTGTCGGAGTCAGCTCAGGGAACCAGGCGGTAAACAGCTTCTCGTTGCAGTCGCGAAGGCTCTGAGGTTTATTGACGATTAGCGTGCCTTTCTCTTCTGCGCGCTCAAGGATATAGGTTGCGTAGATATACTCCGTATCGAACGGGGGATCTTTACGCATCAATATGGCATCCAATTCAGAAAGAACAATAGTCTGCTCGGATTTGAATTCGCACCAGCCGTTTGGATCTTCCTTTAGCTCTATGACCTTTGTCTCTGCTATGGCAACGCCTTGTTCCAAGCTAAGGAAGGTGCGAATAAGTCCGAGATATGAGATCATCGTGTTGTAACCTGACCCCTGAATGAGTAACCGGATGAGCCAGCAACTGACTTTTGCCGACAGTGAGTTTTCCAGTAAACGCCGCCAGACCCGCAAAGAAATCTTCCTTGGCAGAATGGATAACTTGCTTCCCTGGGACAAATTACTTGGCGTTATCGAGCCTGTGTATCCCAAGGCCGGTAATGGTCGCAGGCCCTATCCGCTGGAAACCATGCTGTGTATTCACTGCATGCAGCAATGGTACAACCTGAGCGATGAGGCCATGGAAGATGCCCTCTATGAAATCGCCTCCATGCGCCAATTTGCTCGCCTGTCACTGGATAAAGCCATTCCAGACCGCACTACCATCATGAATTTCCGGCATTTGCTGGAGCAGCATGAACTGGCCCGCAAAATCTTCAGTACCGTTAATCACTGGCTAGCAGAGTGTGGCGTTCTAATGACCCAGGGCACCTTGGTGGATGCCACCATCATTCAAGCCCCCAGCTCTACCAAAAACAAACACAATAGCCGTGATGAAGACATGCACCAGACCAAGAAAGGTAACCAGTGGTACTTCGGCATGAAAGCGCACATTGGCGTGGACGCCAAAAGTGGCCTGACCCACAGTCTGGTGACCACGGCGGCTAACGAGCACGACCTCAATCAGGTTGGCAAGTTACTGCATGGCGATGAAGAATTTATCTCAGCCGATGCTGGTTATCAGGGGGCCGAAAAGCGCGATGAGCTCAGCGATGTCAGCGCAGACTGGCTTATCGCCAAGCGTCCCGGCAAAGTGAATGCATTGAAGCAACACCCGCGCAAGAACAAGCTGGCCATCCGTTACGAATACCTGAAAGCGAGTATCCGAGCGAAGGTTGAGCATCCATTTCGGATAGTAAAATGTCAGTTTGGTTTCGTCAAAGCCAGGTACAAGGGGCTGGCTAAAAATGACAGTCAACTGGCGATGTTATTCACCCTGGCGAACCTGGTTCGAGTTGACCAATTGATACGGGCACAGGCGAGATCTACCTGAAATGAGGAAATTGGCCTGAAACAGGGCCAAAATCAGCCACGAAGAGACGATTTTGGGCTGAAAATTGGAAAATTGAGCCACAGGACGTCGATAAAGGACGGTTTGGGGCGTCATATTGGGAGCTGCGAACCACTTAATCGCAGCTTCCCTAAGGTCCTGCATTTCCATATAATGAATTTCATAACCGCGTTTTTGCGCTTCAAGCAGCATGGCGAAGCTTGAATCTTTTTTTATGTTAATGGATGAAATTGGATCCATTACTATGCCAAGTTTAATCATTATTTACCCCGATTAATCAGGTTCATCAAAGAAAACATACCTTAGGAATTTGCAGCAAGAAAAGCATCAAAATCTAATACATCGGACTTTTCTGATGCCTCTTGTTCATGCAATGAACGAGCGACTTCATTTTCCATGTCTTGTGCTTTATAGAAGCGGTAGCGATGCTTTAGATGTGAGCGCGTATGCTTTGTTCCCATCTCATGACCGAATTGCCCGATCCCTCCCGCCTTTTCAATATCAGCCTGTAGCAGACCGGCCGTCGTGAATTCAGGATAGTGGATTGCTGCAGCCAGTTTATGACACACGGATTGATACTTTATGTCTCCGTTTGCTTTATCCATCGCCTTTGCAACCGCGATAATTTCTTTGATTATCGACATGGCCCACTCCTTCAGCGTCTGCGCATTTTCACTAGAGCAACACTCAAGCTGCAGTCCGGGTTTCCTTCCCTGATGGATAACTTTATTCCAGTTACTTAAGCTGATGTCCTTTTCTTGCTTTGTCATCAAGTCGGAATCTTTTAATACTGCCCATACCAAAAATAAGTCCAGGAACCGGACCTGATCTTCACTTATGCCCACAGCGCTATATGGATTGATGTCCAGTGCGCGAACTTCAACATATTCAACGCCCCGCTGACTCAAGGCCTCATAGACTTTCTCATTCTCTTCAGGAACTCGTTTAGGTCTGATTGGTGCATAAAGCTCATTTTCCATTTGCAGAATATTGCTGTTGAGCTGTTGATATTCTCCACTAACTTTTACACCCATTTGTTCAAAGGCAGGCGAAGATGTACGTATCGCCTTTTTCAGACCAGACAAATAATCGTCCAGGCTATTGAGACCGATATTAAGTTGCTCCTGATTGCTATTGGAATAGCCAATATCGCTTAAACGCAGAGATGTTGCGTGAGGCAGATATAACATGTCTTCAGCTTTAAGGAACATCTTATCCGTCTTCAGATCTTTTATGTATGAAGAGCACACCGCCGGAGATGCACCAAAAAAATATGGTATCAGCCATCCAAACCGGTAGTAATTTCTGATCAGCCCTAAGTAAGCGTTGGATTTGGCTTCTTGCCTTTCTTGTTTGTGCTGCTTCCCAAATAATTCATCCCAAAAGGATTCAGGAAATGAAAAATTGTAATGGACACCTGAGATGATCTGCATCTTACTGCCATACCTGTGCTTAAGGCCTTTTCTGTAAAGAGTCTTAAGCCTTCCCGCATTGCATGTCCCATACTGCCCGAGAACGATATCACTTTCATTCACCTTGTAAGGCATCGACATTGGCCACATATATTCGTTGCCCAGATTGGTCTGGGTGAAATGATGGATATCTTCCAGTTGTGCGAATAACGTCTCAATAGATGTCGAAACGGGTGTCACTAGTTCAAGTTGTGACTCCGAAAAATCGGTTGTGATCCATTTATTTGCATAGGCGGAGCCCAGCGCTTTGGGATGAGGTGTCTTGGCAAGTCTGCTTTCCTCACTATAACGCAAAGCCTCTCGTTCAATGCCACGTTTTAGGTTATTCAATACACTGGGCTTTTGGGATATCCGGGCTAACTTCAAAGAAAAACTAGTCATAAAACAACCACATATAGAGGTAACCCAGGACTCATGCACCTGGGTTCATTTCGTACAGTTAACCGCCGGTCTTCAGGTCAATTACGCGACAAATCCGGACTGTTAAATTTATTTAAGTTTATTCAAACAGTTAAATGTTTAGCATGAAATTCCAGATGGTCGTCTATAAAGCTTGAGATAAAGAAATAGCTATGGTCATAGCCAGGTTGCATTCTCAGTTTAAGTGAGGAGCCACTGGTTTCTGCGGCTTTAAGCAGTTGCTCTGGTTTGAGTTGCTCTACCATAAATTCGTCTGCATCCCCCTGATCGACCAGAATTGGCAGGCCGGACATTTTTTGCGCCAGTAGTTCACATGCGTCGTAGGTTTTCCAGGTAGAAAAATCATTGCCCAGATATGCCATGAGCGCTTTTTTTCCCCAAGGAGATTGCATCGGATTTCCAATTGGACTAAAGGCTGAAATAGATTGATACTGCTCAGCATTATTAAGCCCGATGACCAGTGCGCCATGCCCGCCCATGCTATGGCCCGAGACCGATTTTATCCCCGATACCGGAAAATTCTTTTCAATGATCTGAGGGAGCTCTTTAAGAACGTAAGAGTACATGTGGTAATGCTCCGACCAGGGTTTTTGAGTCGCATCGACATAAAAGCCGGCGCCTTGGCCCAAATCATAGCCTTCGTCGTCAGCAACGTCATCGCCACGAGGGCTGGTATCAGGGGTAACAATCGCAATACCCAGCTCAGCCGCTTTTTTAAAAGCCCCGGCTTTTTGCATAAAGTTTTCATCGGTACATGTCAGGCCTGACAGCCAGTACAGGACCGGTACAGGGTTTGCTTTTGAAGCGTCTGGCGGCAAAAATATCGCGAAGCGCATATTGCAGCCTAAGGTGCGGGAGTCGTGGGTATACTGCTTGTGCCACCCCCCGGCAACTTTATTCTGACTTATGTTTACAAGTGTCATAGTCTTTAATCTTTTACGTTGGTGATGACAACCGCCGTGTCAATGAGAAAGCACAGCGATTGTCATCGGATTATTGAGGTTACTTATCCATATGGATAACAGTACGAATACTCTTACCTTCATGCATCAGGTCAAAGGCTTCGTTGATATCTTCCAGCCCCATGGTGTGAGTAATAAACTCCTGCAGGCCAAACTCACCCGCCATGTAGCGCTCTACGATTTCAGGAAGCTCAGATCGGCCTTTAACGCCACCGAATGCGCTGCCACGCCATACACGGCCCGTTACCAGCTGGAACGGGCGAGTGGAGATTTCCTGGCCAGCACCGGCAACACCGATGATGACAGATTCTCCCCAGCCTTTATGGCAGCACTCAAGTGCCTGGCGCATCACATTCACGTTACCGATACATTCAAATGAGTAATCCACACCACCGTCGGTCATTTCAACGATGACTTCCTGAATTGGTTTATCGAACTTTTGAGGGTTGATAACGTCAGTCGCACCTAGCTGTTGAGCCAGCTCAAACTTGCTTTCGTTAATATCAACACCAATGATTCGGCTTGCACCCGCCATACGGGCACCAATGATTGCCGACAAACCAATGCCGCCCAGACCGAAGATAGCGACTGTGTCACCTTCTTTTACTTTTGCCGTATTAAGAACCGCACCCATACCGGTGGTCACACCACAACCTAACAGGCAAACCTCTTCAAGTGGCGCGTCTTTGTTTACTTTCGCCAGAGAAATCTCCGGCAGCACAGTGTATTCAGAGAAAGTAGAGCAACCCATGTAGTGGTAGATAGGCTGGCCATCTTTATAGAAACGGGTCGTGCCATCGGGCATCAGGCCTTTACCTTGAGTTTCACGTACGGCCTGGCAAAGGTTGGTTTTGCCCGACTTACAGAACTTACATTCACCACATTCTGCAGTGTAAAGCGGAATAACGTGATCACCCACTTCAACGCTGGTCACACCTTCACCGACCATTTCGACGATACCGCCACCTTCATGGCCAAGGATTGAAGGGAAAATGCCTTCCGGATCGTCACCGGAAAGAGTGAAAGCATCGGTATGACATACGCCGGTGGCAAGAATACGAACTAACACTTCTCCTTTCTTAGGCAGTTGAACATCCACCTCTTCCATTTTCAGTGGCTCGCCCGCAGCCCATGCAACCGCTGCTTTTGATTTGATAAATTCCTGACCCGGTTTGATATCTAATGACATAGTTAATTCCTTAGAATTCAGTACAAGATAAAGTCCTAAAGATGAAAACGTTTAGAACTCGTGAACATTTAAGTTAGGCATATTTTAAATGTTTCCTATCAATTGATAATCCGGTGAAATTTAAAATATCTTTTACGTATACGTAATAATTGCTAAACTGTTAATGAACTAATTAATGAGAATAAGGCATGGCAAATTGGGAAGGTGTCACGGAATTTGTAGCGGTGGCAGATACACAATCATTCACTAAAGCGGCGAAAAAACTGAATACATCTGTTGCTCAGATAAGCCGACGGGTTTCAATGCTGGAAGAGAGGCTGGCAGTAAAATTGCTGCTCAGAACAACCAGAAAAGTATACGTCACAGAAGCAGGGCAGATCTACTACCTTCATTGCCGCAGCCTGGTAGAAGGGCTTGAAACCGCAGAGCTTGCCGTAACCCAGATGCAATCGACGCCGAAAGGGCTGCTAAAAGTAACCGCGCCTGTCGCTTATGGTGAATCCCATATTGCTCCATTGCTTTATGATTTTCTGGAGCTTTATCCTCAGATTAATCTCGAACTCAACCTGACTAACCTAACGGTTGATCTTATTGAATCTGGTATGGATGTCGCTATTCGTCTGGGTCGTCTTAAAGATTCCAGCCTGATCGCAAAAAGGTTAGCCTCCCGGCAATTGTTTGTCTGTGCCACACCGGGTTACCTGGAAAAATATGGCATCCCCCATACTTTGTCCGAACTGGAAAAACATAATTGTCTTGTTGGCTCTTCTGAATATTGGCGTTTTAAAGAAAATAAAACAGAAAAATCCGTTAAAGTGACTGGACGTATTCATTGCAACTCGGGGTTTGCACTGTTAAATGCGGCCTGTCGTGGTTTAGGCTTGGTTCAATTGCCGGAGTATTATGTTCAGGATGCTTTAGATTCCGGGAAATTAGTTGAAGTATTAAGCGACTACAGGGATGAAAAAGAGGGTATCTGGGCTGTTTACCCTCATAATAGAAACCTGTCACCTAAAGTCCGGTTACTTGTTGATTTTATGTCAGAAAAGCTGAATTAGCTTTGTTGCCATACACAAACTTGGAAAACACTTTTGCTAAATCGATACTAACAACTTTAATATTCATGATGGACGATCCTTTTCTTGAATTAAGTGGTAACAACTTAATTCTGGCGCATTGAAGCCGTTGGAGGGGCGTCCATCACATTACTACAGTTGCCTGTACCAACGCATTTTCTGCTCCGGCTCGGCTACGGCAGAATATCAGGATATCATCTGCGTAGCGTACGATTCGATGTCCTCGAGTTCGCATCGCCTGGTCAAACGTATCCAGATAGATATTCGCTATCAGTGGACTTATCACGCCACCTTCCGGACTCCCTAACTCTGTCGCCTGCTAATGTCCGTCAACCATCACCCCGCTTTTCAGGAACAGATTTAACAGTTCCAACACGCTACCATCGGTGACCCGTTTTCTGATGCTACTTATGATGAGCTCGTGGTCGAGTTTATCGAAGCATTTCGACAAGTCCATATCAACTAAATGTTGGCGTCCGTATCGACGGATGAACATCGTGGCCTTGTTGATGACATCATGACAACTTCGATTCGGCCGATATCCAAAACTTGATGGATGGAACTGCTCTTCGAAGATAGGGCTAAACAGGTCGTTCAGGGTTTGTTGGATCACTTTGTTCCGAACGGTCGGGATGCCAAGCAATCTGACTCCACCGCCTTCTTTCGGGATTTCTACCCGTCTGACTGGTTGTGGTTGGTATTGCTTAGTTTTGAGTTCGAGAAGAAGTTGGTAAAGATTATCACTCAGATTTGAGGCGAAGTCGCTCAGGCTCTGCCTATCTATTCCGGCCGCGCCTTTCGCTTTCCACACGTTTTTAAATCCTTTGTATAACTGTGCCTTATTGAGCAAACGGCCATACAAGCTGTAATAGCCTTTCAACGTCTTCCTTTAGGTTGTGTGCTGCGTGAGGACTGGATGCTTTCTTTTCGTGTCGGTCTGTTTCGCTCTGCTATCTAGCCTTCTAGCACAATGGCAATATACTAAAGTGAGTCAAAGCTACTCCCATGTACGGTTTTCCGTTTCCGCTCCCTCCCTTCGCAACACCAAAACGCTTTTGGCAAGTTGGTGCTCCATCAGACACCGTGTTGATGGTCAGCTCAGTATTCTCCTCCACACCATTACTGGGCTTCTCAGGCCGAGCCTTACTCACTACTACGGATTCATCTGCCACCTCACACCAACACCAGCCTTGGCTTTCACCTTGTCACTTGTGCTTCCGGCATTTGACCGGATGTGGTGCCAGGCTTCCCCAGTTACTGCACTGGCTCCCTGTCAGTAACGCCACCCTCAATCACTCAAACAGGTCTGACTTTGCGCTATTGTGCACGCTTACCCACCTGTAGAGCCGAATCAGGTTCACTTGCGTTGTGTGTCTCTGACTTCTTATGGCTTCCTTCAGACCTTGCCGTTGGCCAGCAACGCCCTTGCGATTCGGATTATCTTCCCCTCAGTCGGGGCGATTCAGGTTTCTTTCAACCTGACGTGTTTGCCAGCTTCGCTGGGCAAACACAAAAAAGCCGCACGAGGCGGCTTTTAGTAAGAAATAAAGCTTACATTACTTTTTTGAAAATATTGATAATTTCTTCAGTTGAAGCTTTTCTTGGGTTAGTCAGAGAGCAAGCATCATTCAGAGCATTAATTGCCATGAACTCCATTTTTTCTTCTTTAACGCCCAGATCAGCAAGTTTTTGTGCAGTACCAACTTTTGCTGAAAGTGCTTCAATAGCCTGAATACCAGCTTCTGCGGCTTCAATATCATTCAAACCAGTGGTATCCACACCCATAGCTTTAGCAATATCTGCAAATCGGGATGTTTTCTCTATCGCATTAAAGCGTGATACTTCTGGAAGTAGAATAGCATTACACAAGCCATGAGCTAGATCGTAAACTCCGCCTAGCTGGTGTGCCATTGAGTGAACATAACCAAGAGAAGCATTTGAGAACGCCATGCCCGCAAGGTATTCAGCATATTGCATTGCATCACGTGCTTCGCGATCCTGCCCATCTTTTACCACAGCTTCCAGGTTCTGAGCGATAAGCTCAATGGCTTTGATTGCGGATGCGTCAGTTACCGGTGTTGCAATGGTTGAAACATAAGCTTCTACAGCATGGGTTAGTGCATCCATACCAGTTGCCGCTGTAAGGAACTTAGGCATTGCAACCATGAGTTCAGAATCGTTTACAGCAATCATTGGCAGAATGTTCTTATCAACAACCGGGTATTTAGTTTCACCTTTAGTGTCGGTCACAATTGCAAATACCGTCATTTCTGATGCTGTACCGGCAGTAGTATTAACTGTAACTAGCGGTAATTGCGGCTTTTTAGATACATGTACGCCTTTTGAGTAATCGCGGATATGACCACCATTTGTAGCAACAAGCGCAATACCTTTGGCACAATCGTGAGAAGATCCACCACCAAATGAAACAACAAAATCACACTCTTTTTCTTTTAACAGAGCCAGGCCATCTTCGATATTTTCTTCAGTTGGGTTAGGTTTTACACCATCAAAGATACTGTAAGAGATAGCGAATGCGTCCAGCTCGTTTGTTAAAGCATCAACCAGATTCAGGTCAACCAAGCCTTTGTCTGTGACAATCAGAGCTTTTTTCAGATCTCTGGCTTGCAGCTCTGCACCTAAGTTTTTAATCGCACCTTTTCCCATCAGGGTCATTGGAGGCATATAAAAAACATTGCTCATTATTTTCTTCCTTATATGAATGAAAAGTGGTTATCAGTGAATTCCAAAACATTTTATTTTGTTGCTCCTTAGTTGATAATCCGCTTTTTTTAAGAAATTCTTTTACAGAATGAGCAATAATCAATGTAATGGATTATTGATATAGTGGTGACTTAATAATGGATAAACCAAAGGACGCTTAATTTTTGCAGGTGGACAATCATGTCGAAGAGCTTTAGCCCTTATTTTGAAAGAAACAAGAGACCGATTTTGGATCAACTATCCAAATATTTTAAATCCAGTAGACATGTTCTGGAGATCGGTTCCGGTACCGGACAACATGCAGTGTTTTTTGCCTCTCGAATGCCTCATTTGAACTGGCACACCAGCGATATGTCTGAAAATCATACCAGCATTAATGCATGGATAGCCGAATCTTCCTTGAAGAACATTCATACTTCGTTGGAATTTATGATAGGTCGAGATACCTGGCCTGATATAGATGTTGATGCGGTATTTACAGCAAACACGACTCACATTATGCAACCCTCTGAAGCCAAAAAAATGATGGAGTTAGTTTCAGAAAAACTCCCTGAAGGCGGTATCTTTTGTCAGTATGGGCCAATGAAAGTGGATGATGAGTTCACAACTCAAAGCAACAGGGAGTTTGATGAGTATCTTAAACAGAACGGGTTCGGAGGGATTCTCGATATTGAACAACTGAACTTATGGGCAACTGACTTAAAATTAACGGCTAAAGTAGCAATGCCTGCTAATAATTTTTTATTGGTCTGGAGAAAAAATTCAGCGAGTTAGAGTCTGTGTTCAAACAATCTTTCTTCAGGTATCCGTAGAAGCAGTAGTGGCTCATTCTGTCTGTGGCGTGAGCCGGTTACAATTTTGAAGGGTTCTTTTTCAAAACAATAGAGAAGTCGTTATTGTCATTATTTTCAATAATATAGCTAGTTGATGTTAAACTTTTACAATGGTTTAGCACGTAATCAGGATAATACGCTGTCAAAAGCTCACCTCCGGAAAAGGTTTCTGTATTGAGTAAGTTCAAGATCACGAATTCATTTGCCGTCTGATACATCTTATCTATCATTCTGAATAGATGGTTGTATTGACTGCTGTGGTAATTCAGAGAGCCGCTAGCTACGACAATATCGCATTTTGTCAACGTTTGCCTGGCAAAGTCCGCGTGAATAAACTGGCTGTTCTTCAATTGCCGTTTTCGGGCAGCCTTAATGAAAAACTCTAGTTGGTCTACTCCAGTGTAGTGAGTAATATCATAGTACTGATCAAGGTAGGGTTTAAGGTCGCTATAGCCACAACCCAGGTCAAGAACACTCTTATTGTTAAAGTCAGTTTGTCTGGCGATAACACCAAAGCGCGACAACTGGGATTCTTCGCTTTTCCAGCCAAGAATCTTATGTGGCTGGTTCGCCCACTCTTTGCATCGTTTTGTGTGGTACAAGTAGATGTTTAAACGATCGAAGAAATTCACACATGCCCCTACTGTATCCAAGAGGGCTGATATTATACACATTACATTGTAAGAGCCTAGCGCAATGAAAGTAATACTTGAGCTTTGAGGTGAAAGCAAAAGAGGTCAGGCAGTACTGAAACATAGAATTCTAATTCTAGAAGATGGCCTTTCTTTATTGATTCAAAACACCTCAGAAACTCTTTACAACCTGCAATTAAGCAAAACTTGATACGTAGAAATGTCCTTGATGTCCACTGTCGTCAGCTCATCAAGCAACGTCTTTCTGTGGACTTGCATAATCACGTATACGAAGGATGCTTGTTTAGGACACCATGTTTTTAATATAATGTCCATTTCCGAGCACGGACGGCACCATATCAACCGGTGCCATTCTGCTTTTTGCAATATCAAAAGTTATGCGAAGGGTAGATCCAAGCTAAAGCTCCCAACTCTCTGTCCTGATTCGTGTTATAGCACTTCAATCCCAACACTTAAGTAACAACGGCTCATCGTGAGCAAGATACTGGCATTTCAGTTGTCAGTACTATGAATAAATTCGCCAAGTGAAATTGATTAGTAATAAAGTTGCACACTAAATGCATTGTGTTTATGCTTGTTTTATAAGTAAAATGTGGTGGTTTATATGGCAAAAAGCAAGTATGCCCCGTCAGAGACAAAATATAAACGCTGGATAAAAGAAGGCCGTGGTAATGGCTGCGGATCCGATTATCTGCCTTGGATAACGGTTCGCGATGTGCCATCCGATGGCCGTTCTCATCGTGTATTCGGTCATAAAAGCCAGCGTACTCATCATTTGCTATCCGATTTGGAGCTTGCCGTATTCTTAACCCTCGAATGGAACTCCCAAACAACTGATATTCGCGAGCAGTTTCCACTTAGGCGCGAAGAAACACTTGATATTGCCCTTGATAGTGGAATCAAACATCCAGCCGAAGCCGGTGTAAAGACGTACATGTCATCCGATTTTTTGGTTGATGGCTTAGATCTCGAACTTCCACAGTATGTCATTCAAGCGAAGTACACTAATGTTTTAAAAGATCCCCGTGTTATTGAAAAACTGGAAATTGAACGCCGTTATTGGCTACTGAAAAAGGTTCCTTGGTTTCTGGTCACGGAAAACGACGTATCCCCAACGCTTGTCCAGAATATTAGCTGGATATACCCGGCTGAGCAGGATGAGATTGAGGATGAAGTCTTGTTAGACAGAACGGCGTATTACAGTGACCTTTTTCAGCAAAATTCCAATAAAACTGTCACTGATATCTGTAAGTTGACTGATCGTACTTACAATCAGCCTGATGGTTCTTCTATTTATGAAATCAGGCAATTACTGGCTAATCGCTGTTTCTACTTTGATATGTTGTCCCAACCGTTCCATCTACTAAAAGGTAAGGATTTCGTTGTTGAGAATATGGGGAACTTAATAGGAGCTCGTCATGTTTCGAATCAATGAGGTTCTGGAGTACGAAAACGAGCGATTCCGGATTTTGAGCCGATTCGGAAACAATTTTGTTTGGATATCGATCGATAATAAAAGCGCCTTCCCCAGCATTATTGATTTATATTCGCTGGATTTGGCGATACAAGATGAATCGTTACACCGAGTCGAAGATCCCTATTCCTATTTGATCATGCTCTCGCCTGAAGATGGCAGTACAGCTCAAGTAAAAAGAGACCAAAACTATAAACTGATAAGCCCTATCATCCATCTTGAAGAATACTATCAACCGAAACAGCGCGCTAAAGCCATTGATTTGGTCATGGCTAATCACAAAACAACCAAACAAACACTGTATCGTCTAATCCGACAATACTGGCAGAGGGGGCAGATTGTTAACGCGCTTCTTCCTGACTACAAAAATTCCGGCGCGAAAGGCAAAAAGCGCACTCCAGGCAAAACAAAGTTAGGGCGGCCCAGAAAGTATGATCCGGGCTCTGGGGTCAATGTTGACGAGTTCATCGAGAAGCTATTCAGGATTGCTATTCAGAAGTATTTGCTAACTGAAAAAGGTTATTCATTTCCTTATGCTCATCGGCGTTTTAAAGATATGTATGAAACCTATTTCCCGGATGTACCCGAGGCAGAAATTCCAACCAATTGGCAGATGAAGCACTTCTATCAGCGTGAATATACCCAGGTAGAAAAAATCAAAAGCCGGGCAAGTAAAAATTCCTATAACAAAGATATTCGACCTTTGACCGGAACGGCGACTATGCACGCTTTGGGGCCGGGCTCCCGTTTTGAAATTGATGCGACCATCGCCGATATTTACGTGGTTTCCGATGTGAACCGAGGCTGGATAGTTGGACGTCCGGTTGTTTATATCGTTATCGACGTATTCAGTCGTTTGATAGTTGGATGTTACATCGGTTTTGAAAATCCCTCTTATGTAGCTGCTATGCAGGCTTTACAAGTTGCCATGACCGATAAAGTCGAACTATGTCGCCAATATGGGATAGAAATCGAATCTCAAGATTGGCCCGCAATAGGATTTCCAGATGCCATTTTGGCAGACAGAGGTGAATTACTGGGCTATCAGATAGAAAATCTCGAAAAAAGCTTCTCAGTGCGAATTGAAAATACACCGCCGTTTCGAGGCGACGCCAAGGGTATTGTTGAGCGCAATTTCAAGACGCTGCAAGCTGACTTTACTCCATTTGCTCCTGGTGTAGTGACGGGAACCATCGTTAAAAAACGGGGTGGTAAGGATTATCGTCTTGATGCCAAGTTATCTATTTCGGATTTTAAAGAGATTATCCTGTCCTCAATTCTATATCACAATCTGTACCATGTGATGAAGACCTATGACAGATCTGCCGATATGCCGGTTGATTTGCCTTCCGTGCCATTAGAACTGTGGAACTGGGGGATTCAGCATCGTACTGGCCGCTTGCGCTCAGCTCCTGAAGAAGCCGTAAGATTAAGTTTACTTCCCAGAGTAGATGCAACAGTCTCTGATTTGGGGATTTGCATTTTTGGTATCTACTACACCTGCCAAGAGGCGATTGTCGAAGGTTGGATGCATCGAGCCCAAGAAGTGACTCGTCCGCAAAAAGTCTTGGTGGCATATGATCCCAACCTTGCCGATGAAATTTATCTGTTTCCTAGTCGAAACAGTGCCGAGCACTGGGTTTGTAAACTCTCCGGACGATCCAGGGAGTTTGTTAATTGCACTTTCTGGGAAGTGTGGCAGCGACAAGAGCAGAAAAAATTCACTCATGCTGAAAGTAAAGTCAGAGCTGATAAGCACATACGAAAGCATGAGCAACGAGTGATTGACAAAATCAAACAAGCAGAGAAATTAAGTCCGGATACCTCAAGTATCCCGAATACTGAACGCATCGGTGAGATTAGGTCGAACCGAAAGGCTGAACTACAAAATGAACGCGACAGCAGAAAACCGAAAATACAAACAGATGTGAAAGACACGGCAGATATCATTCCTTTACGTGGTGTTCCAGAGGAAGATTATGACTACCCGAGTTATGTCGATGAGTTATTCGATGATGAGGATGATAACGAATGAGTTTGCCAAGTGAATATGTCACTGCCATTTATCAGGATACCGGCAATCCCTCCTACAACGGGAATCCGTTTATCGAGGCGTTGCCGCCAATCATGGAAATTAAGCAATTAAAAGAAGGATTGGAAGGCAAAGTTACTTTCTCGTTAAATAACCTGCAGGACAAACCACGACAACGGGCACATATGGTCGCTGCATTGCTTCATGATTTCTTTCAGCCTTTGTCCCAACATGTATTACTGGAAGAACGTATTTCAATCATGATGCGGCGTGGTTACGTTGGTCGAAACCTGTTGGATGGATCACTTAATAAGCATCTGCAAAATGGTTACCAGAGAGTAATGAGTGGTGATCTACAAAGTTATAAATTCAGAGATGTGTCAACGACAGCGCTCTGTCTGTCTCTTATCGGATGCTCAGGTAGTGGTAAAAGTTCAACCCTTGAGCGCATTCTGGCTACCTACCCTCAGGTCATCTATCACGAACAACATAACTTTTTTCAACTCAGCTATCTGAAAATCGAATGCCCGAATAATGGGTCGCAACAAAGTTTGTGTTTGAATTTTTTCCGTGAGGTGGATAAGCGGCTAGGTACTAATTATGAAAATACGCATGGCCGAAGTCGTCTCGGGGTGCCAACGTTACTGGCTCTAATGAGCCAGGTTGCGAATGAACGTGCTATAGGTGTCCTGGTTATTGATGAAATTCAACGCTTGAAAATTCGCAAGGCGGTTGGCCGAGAGCAAATGTTGGAGTTTTTCGTCGAACTGGTTAATACGGTCGGTATTCCTGTGATATTGGTTGGTACGCCGAAAGCTCGCCCTTTGTTTGAAGTCGAATTGCAGTCTGCAAGGCGAACTACCGGCATTGGCTCTGTTTATTGGCAACCTATGCCGCAATATCCAGAAAATCCGAACGCCAGAAGTGAATGGGTTGCTTTTACGAATAAGCTTTGGAAATACCAGTTGCTTAATCGGCGTGATGAAGTGCTTACCGAGGAAATCAGAGATTGTTGGTATGAGCTATCTCAAGGTGTTTTGGATATTGTGGTTAAGTTGTTTGTCCTGGCTCAGCTACGAGCCATAGCATCAAAACTGGAGCGTATAACGGTTAACGTTTTACGCTCAGTTTACGACGATGAACTTAAACCGGTACACCCTATGCTGAATGCTATTCGCCGGGGTAACCCGACCTTGATAGCCAAATACTCTGATCTCCGAGTCGAGGATATCGACAAACGAGTGCTTAGCCTTCACCAAAAAATCAATCAGATCCCAGATGAGCCGGAATTACCTTTCAGTAATAACGAACAAGCGATGCGGCTTTACAAGCTACTCGTTCAAACCGATTGTCAGTCTGAAATTCTCATTCCGTTGGTTGAAAAAATCTTCCGTGAACAACCCAAACTGACGATGCGCGAAATGATGCCGGTTGTACTTGATTGGTATGACGAAAGTAAGCAGTTTGTCGATCAGCAACCGAAGGCACCAAAAGCGACCGTAGTTAAACGTGCAGATTGGTCAAGCCTTGAAACTGGCGATTTGCGATTTGTGTATTCACAACTGACCAAGAAAGAAGATATGTACAGTGTGCTTAAGGCCAATAAACTTATCTTGGATTTAAAAAAGGTCAGTTAAATGCTCGGTTTCCCCGTTCCGTATCCAAATGAGTTGATTTACAGCTTGGTTGCTAGGGCTGGGGTTCATAGCGGAACCATATCGCCTAAGCAGCTATTGGATGAGGTTTATGGAGACCGGAAGGTTATCGCTACGGTCGACCTACCGAGTCACCTGGCTCAAATTTCCGGGCAATATCCATCGGTTTTAAATATTACTACGGCTTCACTGATATACCAGCACACGCTTTTCCCTATTTATGCACCTTTTATTGAAGAAAGAAAAAGACAGGCTGGTATGCGCTGGATGGCAAATCAATCCAAAGGGCTCATACACTTGGTTTTCGGAATTGCCGCTTCAATTGTTAAGCAGCCGAAGCTACTCAGATATTGTCCCCAGTGTTTTGAAGAGCAACTAGCCCAATATGGTGAGCGGTATTGGATGCGTGCCTGGCAAGCGTCAGGAGCCACATGGTGCCAAAAACACTCAACCCCTTTGTGTGAATTTTCTATTCAACCACATTACGAACATCGCCATGAATTTTATGCAGCGGACACAACACCAGATGACAGACCATTAAGACATCATAAAAGGGAAGCTTTACGCATCAGCCATGTTGTCGAACAACTTCTGCAAGTGGAACCACAAAAATCGCCAACTTTTTATCAATGGAGCTGCTATTACCGCGATTTGGTCGTGTTAGCCGGTTGTAACCGAGGTTCCAATGTAAAGCATGATGAAATTCGGGAGCGTATCCATTCATTCTGGAGTAGAAATTGGTTGGCGGATAACCAACTAACTTTGACGAAGCGAGATACCTGCTGGGCCAGAACTATTTTACGAAAGCACCGAAAATCGTTCAGTTTTATGCAACACCTGATCATTCAGTCCAGTTTACTAGACCGAGATATTTCACCATCTGACATTTTGGCTAACGTAAAGCGTTATCCGAAAAAGCAAAGAAATGTCCATTCGATGGTTTTGCCGAAGCAGATTAATAGAGATAAGAGAACCCAATGGCTGAGGCTATTGAAAGAGTATGGGTGCAAACACGCTCGATTACATGGCTCGCAAGGTTTGTACATGTGGTTGTACCGGCATGATTACGAATGGCTGATGAAAATTAACCGACGCTATGAGCGTCCGATCATATATGAAGATAGGCGTGTCGATTGGCCTAAACGAGATCGTTCGCTCGTTCGTCGATTATGTCAGTTGCGACAGAAATGTGAACAAGATGATTCTTCTCCCCGTATGACGAGTACGTTCTTGCTGTCAAAACTAAAGATTGGGGCTATGCCAGAGAGGAAATTTCGGTATTTACCTTTAACTAAGCAATTTCTTACCAAGTATTCGGAATCGGTTGCTCAATACCAAATCCGACGATTGGGCAATCAGTACAGGCTTTGTTTCCTAAATCAGTTGAACTAAAACCATAGCTGGTGATCTAATCGACATAACCCATCAACTCGCCCATCAATCGTGTCAAAACCTCAATATAAAACAATCAACTGGAAGCAATACAATCAAG
>Ga0247725_1000212_pt1 | contig 59922 bp, 76 predicted proteins | sample OKSTACKMCFT3sol_FD_183021 | JGI IMG/M metagenome (GOLD analysis project Ga0247725, IMG submission 183021) | Subsurface sediment microbial communities from gas well in Oklahoma, United States - OK STACK MC-FT3-sol | ecosystem: Environmental > Terrestrial > Deep subsurface > Rock core/Sediment...
ACGTATTAAGGGCGGGACACGCCCGATTAGCCTGTGAAGTGAGTGGTGCAACAATGCCGCCAGCAGCAGGAACCCACCGAAGCGAGCCAGGCGTTTACGCTTAACCGCAGTAGGAATCCTCGTCGTTGTTGGCGAGGAGGATGTCAAATGAAAGCTGTTGCATCAGACACGAATTGTAAGTCAGTTTAAAAAGGCAAATCTATAGTAAGGGACACAGACAATGAACAAAGCACAATTGGTAGCAAAAATTGCTTATGACGCTGATATTAAAACCTCTGAAGCTCAAGATTGCGTTGCAAGCATCATTAGCGCCATCACTGGCGAGCTCAAAACTGGTGGCTCAGTGTCATTGGTTGGTTTCGGTACTTTTACGGTAGATAGCCGAGCGGCGCGGCAAGGGCGTAACCCAAAAACTGGGGAACCGATGGAGATTAAAGCCAGAAATCGCCCCGCCTTCAAAGCAGGTAAAGGACTGAAAGACGCGGTAAACAGCTAATTCTGTCGAATTCAGACATTATTCCTGGGTGCACATATAAAGCGTTCCAGCAAGGCCATAGCGTTACATACAAAGATCCAGCTACAAAACAATTTTTAAAAATGTTTCAAAAGGCCGTAACCAAAAGTAGCGGCCTTTTTTAATCATGTTGAAATGACCTCATTGCACTACCAATGGGATCAGAACATGTCTGTTTTAAATCAACAAAATCAACAAAACCAATCATCAAGCAAGCATGCTGTTTTGTCAGCCTTGCAGGGATCTGACTGGCTATTGGATGATGATTTCGAATCTGAACCTTTAGTAGACGTCGAAGAGGAAATAAACACTCCTTCGACAGCGAAAGCTAAAAAGCCATCAGCAAAAGCTAAAAAGCAGGTGAAACCAGTTACTTGGGCAGATTCAGCTAAACCAGCTTACGACGTGTCTGGTGCGCCGAGTTTTCTGACACCGCTCGGGGAGCTGATAGAAGGCATTTATTTAAACATGCCGAATGATGTCTATCACAGCTTAAATGCCCTGAGCTCAACAGGTGCAAAGACGTTCATTGAAAGCCCTGCAGAGTATTACCGCGATTACCTGTCAGACATCAGTCGGAAAAAGACCACCGCACAGCGAGACACCTTTGATACGGGCACTTACATTCATGAGCTGTGCTTGGAACCTGAAGGGTTTAATGACCGCTATTTTCGTGATGTGGTACCCGCTGACCTGCCGGACGCAATTAGCACGATTGCACAGATGGATGCAGAGCTGGCCAAGCTCGGCTTGCCAGTAGGGGAGGGTAAGGATGAAAAGCTACAGAGATTGCTGCGCTATGCCCCAAAAACAAATACGGTGACATTAAAGACTATCAAAGATATTGACGCTGAGTTGGAAAAATTAGGCCTTAGTAAAACAGAGTCCAAACTGGATAAAGCTTTCCGCTTACGTGCCGCCAATCCATGCATTGAGATTTTCGACCTGATCCAACATGAGCGTCGCCTAAAACAAGGTAAACCGACGACAGTTGTGATTGATGAGCAGGAAGTAACTTTGTATGGCGGGAAGCGCCCAATATGCGGCGTCATTTGGGATGATGCCCACAGAGCAATGAACACAGTCAGAAATCACAGAGAAGCAGATGCCTACCTACAAAATGGTTTACCAGAAGTAGCCATCATAGCTCGGTGCCCGCGCACCGGAATGATGCTTAAGGCGAAGTTCGACTGGCTTCGATTCGACAACATGGCGTGCGATGTGAAAAGCACCCGAGACACCAAGCCATCAAAGTTTAAACATCAAATGGAGGACTTAAACTACCCGATACAGCAGGAGTTTTACAAATACACAGCCTCGCTGGTGGGGATCGAAATAGAAGTATTTGTATTCATAGCGGTTGAATTCATCAAGGCAGATATTTGCCAGCCGTATGAACTAAGCGCTAAACGGAGTCACTTAGCCCGTGTTGAGCTTATGAAAGCTCTGGATAACTTCGTTCAATGCCGCAGTTCAAACCGTTGGTATGGATGGAGTAAGGAGGATTGCACAATGGTATTAGATTAACTCCCAATTAAGGCGTGAGATTTAAACCCCCTTAACAGGCCGGGGCAGCGGTTAAGACCTGTAAAATTTAATGAAATACATTGAAGGAAATCATTTTATGAACCTGAACAAAATCACATTAAGCGTTTTTGCTGCACTGGCAATCTCAGCTTGCTCGTCTTCACCAGATACAGAAATGGCAAAACGCCTATTAGATCTGGAAGAAGCTCAAAAGGAAATTGTGGCAAACCAAAAGGCAGAAGCTCAGGAGTTGCGCGAGAAAGAAATGGATGCGATGCCTGGCTGGTTCCTGGAACCGCCAAAGCCGGATGAGACTGGTTTTTACGGTGTCGGCTACATGAAGTCAAAGCACATGGGGCACGCTGTTAAAGGAGCTCGATTGAACGCGGAGGCTGACTTGGCCAAACAGTACAAGCAAGAGCTTTCTGGTTCAGAGCGCTCGTTTGAGCAAGGAAATAACTCAGGCGATGTCGCCATCCAAACAACATTCTTGATCGACAAAATCATGGACTCAGTGCCGGTAGTCGGTTACACGGTTGTTGAACAGGTGATGGTTCCGATCGATGGAACCTATGAAACTTTTGCATTGTTGAAATTACCATACGATGAATTCAACCGCGTTCTTCAGAGCGTTAAAGCGGAGTCTTTCGACAAAAAAGTGCGAGGCGAGTTCGATGATTTAGAGCGTCGCCTAAAAGACCGACGCAAAGAAAGCAGCCAGGCAGAACAAGAAAAATTCAACCGGGAACAGGAAGCTCTTAAGAACCGTGCAGACATCCTGAACTCACAAACTGAAAATGCAGTGGCGACACCGTTAAAAGATGGGGTTGAATTAAAAACTGAACAGCCATCAAAACTGAGTTCGTCGCTAGACTTTTTACTGCGCGGTGAATAAGCCATGATGTTTTATAGCCATTTAATCGTTGCAGCCGCTGGGTTCGGGGTTTACGTGAAATGCGTCACAGGGCAATCGCTATTAGAAGCGCAATCACCAGAACTGTGGGCAGGCTTAGCGGGCGTTTTGCTAGGTGCTGCGCTCCCGGACATTGACCATCCAGAAAGCACAGTAGGGCGCCGTGTTAAGTGGCTATCTTATCCGATCAGAATGGTATTTGGGCATCGTGGGATCACCCATTCATTGCTGGCTGTACTTGGCTTTGCGTGGGTTGCTTTTAACTTCAATAGCCCGTTTATTTCGTGGTTGGGACTTGGTTATTTACTTCACCTTTTGGGCGATTATCTGACTAATAGTGGCATACCGCTCTTTTATCCATCTTCAAAACGGTATCGATTTTTCGTAACGGCTGGAACTAATAGCTTAAGTGAGCCATTAATGGTGGCTGCGGTAGTAATCAGCTCGTTTTTCATCATGAATTTGTAAGGCCTTAGACATGCACACACAAAGCGCTACAGCATTTAGTGAAATCTTGGTAATGAGAGAAAACAAAGGAAACGCATCAAACATGGTCAGCTCAGTAACCCCAGCTGAATTAATGGATATTATCAATCCGATTTGTTACAAGAAGCCAGTCATGAAAGTTGGCGAGCGCAGCTGCATTGAGATACCCCTTAATTATGGAATATTGAAGGTCCATTCTGATGTTGGGCAGTGGAACTCTGAGTTTGAGACCGAGTTGCTGGATGTCTATGTTGAGTACAAAGACATTTACTTCAACAATCACGCACTGATTCCAGCGCTCAACGCCAAGACTCGCTGCTCGACACCAATTGTCATGGACGGCAAACTGATGCTAAGAGGCCTGGTGTCGCTTCGGGGTAGCAATTCCGTTGAAAACATACAAATGCTCTTCGTAGGCATCAACCAAGATGCAGAGCGAGTCTATGAACATCTGATGGAAACATTTAAACAAACTTAATCAATGTGCATTCACTCACCAGCTGCGCTCAGACTCCCGGGCGCAGCATCTGATCCTCTCTTTTTGGTCTCTTCCTAATAGCGCTTAACCTTATAGACAGCATTGGTCAATTTCATTGCAACGAGTGGTAACGTTCGCCTGCAATTGGCTGGTGAATTAAATAACTTAACCGCATTACTAAGGGAAAACATCGAAATCCTGCTTAAGGGACCATATTTTCTCCTTCTTAATGCCAAAACTAAGAGTCAGTTCATAGCAAAATAGTCACCAGTGTTTGTTGGTTGACTATCTACTATGAAAAAGCTTACTCAAATTTCACTTTTAGCTGCAATTTTGATTGACTCATCTTTGGCTGTAGCCGGTGGATGGGACATTGCGCTTGTCCAGACTCAGGAAGCGGCCAAAAAAGCAGAAAGCATGAAGACTTTGCCTGCTAATGGCATTGTTTCCTCTGGCTTCGGAACTCGCATTCATCCTGTAACTGATGAAGAAAAAGAACATAAAGGCATCGACATCGCGGCCGGATTGGGTGAGCCGATTCATGCAGCTGAAATGGGGCGGATTCAATTTGTCGGAGATAAAGGCTCTTTTGGTCTGACAGTTGAAGTTATTCATTTGGATGGTTCTGTGACTCGCTATGCTCATGCGTCAGCTACTTATGTTAAGCAAGGGCAGAGAGTCCATAAAAATGAAATGATCGCTGCAGTTGGCAGCACCGGCCTTGTAACCGGACCTCACTTACATTTTGAGCATATCATCGATGGCGAACATATCGACCCTTTGAAACACGTACAGCTTTCCAAAAAGAGTGGCCAGGTAGAGCAAGAGGCAAACAATCAAGAAGTAATGACAGCGTGGCGATTGACTCTAGATCAATCAAGGATTGTAGCTCCATCAAAACTGGATGCAGTGACAACTCAATCTGTTATGGAAAGTTTAGAAACACAGATAAATACAGACTTAGAACAGGCTCTAGCTCTTACGGCAACGTTTGATGTCGGGCCGTTAGAGCATATCTAAACGCCAGGGGCAAAATTAACTAATTGGCAGCTTCTAATTAAGCTATACGGTCAAATGTGGAACAAGAAGATTATTAATGAAAAACATATTCAATATTGCAGATGAAAAAGTGGAAGTATGTATTAGAAGGGCCCAAGACATACACTCTTCGAACCCCAATATATACACCTTAGCGCAAGAACTAGACATATTCGTACAGTATAGAGCCTACTTCGAGCGCTGGTACGGCAGCACATCTAATGAGTTGATGCTTGTGCAAGCCTTAGTCAGCTTGTGTCATATGATTAGTTCTACAGTAGCAATCAAAGAGTCAGCCAAAGCTAAACCGGAATTTCTAAGCGACTGGATTGGTGAGCAACCGATCAGAAATGCTATGAAAAAACGTATCAGTCGGCTAATTGAAAATTTGTCCGCTACTTAAATAAAAGCCCCAAACTAATACTGGGGCGAATTAATAGTCTTGATGCCTGGACTGCGAGCTGGCATTGGTTTTTTAAAGCTGTTGGAACCTGATTGCACCATGGCGCCGATAGCTTGTAGGGCAGCGTTCCCATCCAAACAAGGAAAGTTTCTCAAGTACTGATTAATGGAAAGCGAACCAAAAAGGGCTAGGTCAGTGTAAGGTATTGGAGTTGCAGTCATTTTGTGATGCGTAGAACCAGCCTTGGTATAGCAATGCTTGTCCTGCCTGATAAATTCAATCCATTTCTTAGCATCGCCACCATGTAAATCAAACCTGATCTCATGAATCCAACCGAGGCAAAAGGATATAAAGATTGGAAGTTCATTTTGTGTGAGCTGAATGGACAGCTTGTTTTTCCAGTCGAATTCCTTTTGCCCCTTCGCATGAGCGATATCGAAACACAGCGTATGAAAGCCAGACTTTGTTTTCGATTCCTCGCATTGAACGGCTGAAGATGTTCCATAAGCCACAAACTTCAAAGCGATTTGAGCTACAGGATGTTCAAAAGGTTGAGGGGCATGCAAAGGCTCAGGCCGGTAATTGCCAGTAGTGTTTGAATGAGGGGACTGCCTACTGCGACCTAGAAAGTTGTCCATAAATATTCCTTTCGGTTGAATTAACCTAGTCAATTTATCAGGTCTTGAATATTGAGCAGTAAATAGTATTAACAGCCCACCAAATTATATTTATCTTAGAATTCAAAATTTAATTTGTACTGCACATCTCTATTTTGTGCTAAAGCCCTGGACGTTTCCCCCATGGCCAACGTGTCTTTGAGCTGGCTATGCTCCACATGCGACACTTTCAGCGTGAATATGAACAACCCGGGGTATTTGCAAAATGTCTGGCCGGACATTTGCTGTTGCAGTCCGCATCCGGCCGAAATCGAAATTCGTCGGTGCGTGAAGTAAATTTCGAAAATATGGACACCGACGAATAAAAGGTTCGATACAACGAAAAAAGGAGAGTAGCACCGATAGCCCTAGTTCTAGCGCTTAAGTGCTCTCTGATGGTAATGCAGATACTAGCATCAGCTCACGTAGTTTATCGCCGTCTGGCGACTGATGCCCATTTGGGTCATGATTAATCTGATCGCATTTTCTCGGACTATTAGCTGATGGTCGAACATGAATGCGTGAGTTTTAGGCCGCTTTGAGGATTTAAGAAGGCGAGCGAAAATAGCATCTTCTTCGGGTGATTCGACCGCTTGAAATGGAGGTTGAATGTGAGGGTGTGCAACTTTAAACAAAGACATGGCATGTACAGACGATCCAATGCTTAATGCAATATCGCATAGAATGCTTTGATTCGTAATCACGCCTTCGGTATCTTTGTTATGTTCGCAAACCTCTATGCCTGCAACGGCATACATTACCGCCTTTTGGATTTGACCTGCATATAGAGCCACACGGGCGATAGGGCCATAAAAAAAGCTTAAGGCTTCCAGTATGCAGTTTGTTTTTTCAAAATTTTCCAGCTTTTGCAGCAGGTCTATGTAAACGGTGACATCGTAACTTGGGTGATTGAACCCTCGAAACAATAGAAGCTGCGTTTGGACCTCTTCGTGCAGAATTTTTCCCTGTCTTATCTCGTGAAGCTGTACGGAATTCAAAAAACCGTCGAAACCAAAAGTTAAATTTTGATCCATTCCAGTGATCCATTAAGTGGCTACCTGTTCATCCATAGGGCAATTTACAAACTATGTCTACTTAGGAATGCTCAGGAAGCCAGTTTGACATTTACACCAGTTGCTTAAGTCCTGCCAGTAGTAGCTTGGTGGATAGCGTATTGTGAATCCCAAAGTTAATTTGTACTGGACATTGCAATTTTGTACTCCACATCAATCTTATGTACTTACTCCCTGGACGTTTCCTATCTGCCCGTATTTTTAGCGCTCTGTAGACGGGCGCTTTATTTTTAAGCTACTATGTAGGAAATTAATATTCCTATATGGTATTGATGGACGATATAAAAGAATTTAAGTGGATATGGGAAGTACCTGATCTGCGTGATGTAAAGCAGCCAGACACAGTAACGCCTGATGAGTTTATGTCATTAATACTTCGCATCGACAATGAGCGCGTTGACCCGTTCATAGCACGACGAAATCAAGCTATGTTATGGATGACATACGGTAGCTTATTCAGAGCCGTAGAGGTCGCAAAGTGGACAGTTAAGGCCGCGCTATATCCGAATGGTGATTTAGTCAGGATAACGCGACTACGAGCTGAGCAGACAAAAGGTAATTATCCCGCTTTAGCCCCTATCGTCATTGCAGAGCAGCGGCAGATAGTCAGCGACTGGCTGGATATGCGCGTAAAGCATCGTATAGGGCTGGATAAGCAAGGCCGTGACAAATATCGCGGGTTAGACCCTGACAGCCCCGTGTTTATGAGCTTTCATCATGGCGTCTGGAAGCCATTTTCGCTGACCCGCAAAGTTACAAAGGGTAAAGAGTATTTTGTGGCTACGGTTGTGCAGAACCTGCTTACGAAATTGTATAAAGACTATGGCCATACGAAATGCAGCAGCCATACCGGCAGGCACTCTATGGCCAGATTTGCAGAGCGCATGTATAAGCGCCGTAACGACCATGACGCGCAGCGTATTGTGCAGCAGCTGTTGCATCATCGTGATCCTGAATCCCAGCGTGACTACACTGACATTGATTTTGACCACATCAGAGCGTGCGCGGCCCGTATGATGCCAGAACCTAAAAAGAAAGGTAGACCAGTTAAAAATGGATGACAAAAGAAGTAAATCACAGGTGGCAGCTGACGAACGATATGAAGCCAAACGGGCCGCTGCGCCCCGTTTTGGTGGTCGCTGCTCGGTTGAAGAAAAGCAGCTGCTGGCAAGACTGTCAGAGGCCGAAGGCATTAGCGAAAAAGATTTAATATTCAAAGCATTAAAATATTTTGAAGAAAACAGCTGAATTAACTTGATATATCGGACGTCCGATATATACTGTATTCATCATTTGAATGAATACGGATAAATAATATGGATTGCGCAGCTGAACGTACTTACACAGAGCTGGAAAAATTACTGATTCAGTTTGGATTTACTGAAATGTTCGGAATTGGGCTTTTTGCTGTATCTGAGAAGTCTGTGGTGGCAGATACTAATTCCGGAATGGTGAAATTAAGAACATCACGCCGCCCGAGACAGTGAAAAACGCCATGGAAATGCAAGTGAATGCCGAGCGCGAGCGCCGTGCATTGCTGGCAAAGAGTGAGGGTGATAAGCAGAGTAAGATCAATCGCTCCGAAGGTATTAAAGCGGAAACCGTTAACCGCTCTGAAGGTGAAATGCAGCGCCGTATCAATGAGGCCGAAGGTAAAGCGGAGGAGATTTTAACCCTGTCGCGAGCCACTGCGGAATCGATTGAGCGTTTAGCTGCGGTGATTGCGGCGCCAGGCGGCCACAACGCACTGCGGATGCAGCTCGGTGAGCAGTACTTTAAGCAGCTCGATGGTTTAAGCCAAAAGTCTAGCCGTGTGGTGCTGCCCGGTAATATGGTCGATTTCGATTACTGGATGAATAGCATAGGCTTAAAAGAGAAAGCTTAAGAATCCTAACTGAGCGAGTACTCAACTTAAGTGAATGAACTTAAGTGCAAATAAACTTAAGGCCAAATAGTGATATTTGGCCTTATTTTTGGGTGTTTCATGGGGTTGAGAGTAACGACTGGTTAATAAAGCGCAGCACTTTAACTGGTGTGCCTAAAACATTTCCCAAATGGATTAACTCCTGATTTTGAAGGGGTGTAACCAAAAATTGAAAGCTGTTTTTATCAGTCACATACAATGAAAAAGAGCACCACTTGGGTGCTCTCTAATTTTCAAACCAACTCAGCTTAGAGCTGCACATTCACTTTTGGGAAGTCGATGTCGGTATCAGCCACATGGTTGGCGTAGTTAGTGAAAGTATTGGCACTCACTTGTGCTAATACTTCAAATACTAAACCTTCATCAACGCCATGTGTACGTGCGTCAGACAGCTGTTCATCGGTGATCACGCCACGTTGTTTTACTAGGATTACGGCCAGCTTCACCAAAGCATTGTCTAGTGTATTTTCTGCCGTTCCCTGACGCGCAGTAATGATTTGCTCATCAGAAAGACCTGCGCCGCGGCTAATCATGGTATGAGCAGACAGGCAATATTGGCATTCGTTAGCCTGACCAACCGCCAGAGCAATCAGTTCACGTTGTTTAGCAGACAAACGACCTTGGTTTAGCGCTTCGCTGAATGCTAGGTAAGCATTCAGTACCGTTGATGAATGCGCGACAGTCGCATACAGATTCGGCACCATGCCAATTTTTTGTTTAATGGCATTAAGGGTTGCTGCAGCTTCACCTTGTGGGTTTGATACTGGAGTAATACGGCTCATGATAAGCTCCTTTATGTTTGTGATTTATGTGTTTCAGTGAATTTACGCTGTGCATATTGACACAATGGAAAATACGAATTATCACTAAATATCCACAAATACACACAATACGTCTTATCTTATGGATGCACTATCAAGCTTAATTCAACATGCGGCGCCGAAAGCCAGCCTATTTATCTCGGGCAATCTTTGCCAAAGTGCAGAGAGTGAGGAGCACGCGAATGGTGGGCAGCTCCACTTATTACGCCGGGGTGAATTGGGGCTACATCAAACCGGCAGCGCAGTACAAACTATCAGTGAACCCACACTCATCGTTTACCCTCGCGGTCGCCATCATAGACTTCAGCCTCTGCATTTCAGCGGTTGTGATTTGGTCTGTGCTCGCTTAACTTTTCGAGATTCTCCACTATTTCGTGCGTTACCTGACGCCTTAATCATTCCCTTAACCAAGCTTGAAGGGCTGGCACCAACCATCAACTTACTTTTTGATGAAGCCTTTTCCCAGCGCTATGCCCATAATGCCGTTGTCGCCAGTTTGTTGGATTTACTCTTGCTGCTACTTTTGCGTCATATGGTCGAACACAATTTGTGTGAGTCGGGCTTACTTGCGGCCATGACGGATCCCAAACTCGCCAAAGCTATCGAGGCTATCCATGCTAGCCCAGATACGCCGTGGACCATTGCAGAATTAGCCAAGCTCGCAGGAATGTCGAGGGCGCAGTTTGCCGCTCGCTTTCATCAAGTGATAGGTCAGCCACCGCTAGGCTACGTGACTGAGTCACGTTTATTACTTGCACAGCAGCTATTGTTGGCGGGTCAGCCAGTTAAATTCATTGCGTTAGAAGTGGGATACAGCGGTGGCGTTGCTTTTTCTCGTGCTTTTGAGCGTCAGTTTGGTTTGACGCCGACACGCTGGTTACAACAACAGAAAAGCATGGGGACGGAGGCAATTGAACCAACAAAGTAACCTCATGTTCTCAGTGAAACTCTCGGATTTCTAGGGATGGAGTGTTAGTTGTTGAACTTATTCTGCAATGTAGATATCCCTAACCATTCAGGCGCTAACAACCGTTTTACCCGTTAGATATTTATAAAGAGTGGGGACTATTATGCGCAGTTTGCAATGCTGTTAGGTTAGGCTCGATGGAGCGCTCCAAAAACCGAGAAACGCATTTTTCAAATAACGTTTAACAGGACAGCGTCCTAAGGTCTTGGTGTCATAGTTCATATCTGTATGTCGGAAGAAGTTAATTCCTCACATAGATGCTTCTGCTGACGACTTCTTTGGCTTTTATGACGAAAGTGAAATAGGGCAGCTTGAGTTGAAACTTGAAGCCCTTAAAGTAACGGGCTTTATTTCTTAACCGGATTATCAAAGGAAACAGGTGATTATTATGGAAAAAGCATTACAAGCGTTTGATGCAAAAGTTGAATTTTATGGCGATGATGAAAGCTCTTATTTCGGCAGTATTGCGGATGATTGCACGGGTGCTGAAGTGGGCTTGCGTGAGTGTCAATTTTGTAAAGGCACACATCAGCGAGTTCAGAACACCAGTACCGATATTTATTCGATTGAGTGCGCCTGTGGAATTGAGCTGAACTCTACTCATATTACGGAAGATGGCGAAAGTTATTGTGACCATGAGTGCGGGGGTTCGTTTAGCTCATTGGAAGCTTGCCGCGAATCTCACAAAACGGCCTTCCTGCATGTGATCAACAAATGGAATTCATTAGGGGTATAGCGGTGGATTTTGAGGCAGCAAAAGCGCTACTTATTGAGAATGCTCTTGGCCATAACAGCTATGAACACCTGACTACTTGGGCTGAGCTGGGCGAGGCCGCAGACTTTGAAAGGCAATGTGCAACCGACAGAATTCGCCAACTTGGTCGCGTAGAGTCAGCGGTCAATGAAAATACAGCTGACAGTTGATTTATCCGCTGGCCCTGAATGTCAGAGCCAGTCACTAAATCAATTTTTAACAGGAAACAGCACATGGCAGCAGAACCGTTAATAGACACTCGGATCGATAGTCTTACAGAAGTTAAAGAGGCTGCATATTTGGAGTATATAAGACGGATGCAGCCATCTTTTGACTCCTTGACAATTGATAACTGTCACGATTACTTAAAGCATAACCATTTAGCTTTTGTCCAAATCCCTCACTCTGAATTTTGCAAAAAACCTACTAGATTTGGAGACGAAATCGCCCTAAGAGTACATTTCAATTTTCGAAGCTCATGGAATGGCATACCTGTTTCACTTTGCAAGAGGGAGGACGGCTATTTTATGACGGTCGGAATGCATTATTCCTCGAATGGATATATTGGTACATACGTGATATCTGAAAATCATTACACAAGGTTATTTATATTAGCCTATGGCAGTGACTACCAGGACAAATTGAAAGAATTGTTCGCTGACACTATTGATTTTGTGGGTTTTTCTCGTCGTTTAGATGAAGCAACGTTAAGGGTTAATTCAGACCTATCAGTGTCGGTTTTTTTTAAAAAGTATTTTGGATTAGATGACACCTTTATAAAGAAGATAATCTCAGATATATACTTTTGGGCTGGCTCATGACAGCCCGAATGGTTCAATCAACCAGTACAGGAAACACCAGAATGGCAGACATCGAGGTCGAGCGTATTTGTGATATGCGAGCTGGTTACAAGCTGCACTTATTAAAGTCAGGTGTCGACGGTGATATTCATATTACCGTCATGCCAGTTGGTGATCGGGTATCATTTCAGGATGTTGAATTCTGCGCTTCTGCCTCGCAAAGCCCACACACATTCAAAGCGCTTTGTGATCTGGTTAAAGCGATGCAATTAGATGAACAAGAAAGGCCTCAGGGCAGATAGGAGTATTAGGATGGGTGTTTGGTTTAATTTTCAGGTATGGCTTGGGAAGAAACTTAAGGTTAATGGCGCACCTGTTTGCAGGGTGTTTAACGACGTCGGCACTGAGCATTACACCCTAACCAATGACGGCTGGGTTCTGATACAAGGCGTCCAATCCAAATCGGTTTCAGCTATCCCAATACAATTAGCAAGCGCAAATTTAGTAAGCAAATTTGAAGCGGCTTTAGCCAAGAATTGTTAAGAGGAGTATTAGGATGATGCTTGAACTAAGTCGTGAAGAAGCGTTGCAGCTTGTGCAGCACCTGACTTCTGAGCTGGCAAACCCTTCGCGCAAGACGGTTAGCGTCCCTGGTCTTGTCAAAGAGCCGAGCAAACCTGCGGAAGTGGAACAGATAGCCGAGCAAGATCCTGAAGAAAATCCTCATCGTATTAGCCTGCGGGCAAAATTGAAATCCATTGGTAGCGAACGGTTCGATGCAATGACTGAGGATGAATATGGCGATTGGATTGATAGCCTGACATTTGAAGAGTTCTTAGAGCTACACGAACTTTGCAACGGCAGCGAAAAAGCGGCATAGGAATACTATGAATGGACGTAATACAGCAAATTATGAAGACAGAGGCTGAACTGCTCGTTGGTAAAAAGTGCTGTTTTGCGGACTGTAGTAACAAAGCCGTCATTTTTGACGAAATGGATAACCCGATGTGCGATGACTGCTACGAGCAGGATCAGAATGGAACGTTAAATAGTGCGGTATGAGTAAAAGGAAAAAGAACATGAAATCAGCAGAAAAATTGCAAGACGTCATTAACGAACTGCAGGGTAAAGTACCTGCGTTGCACCTGCAAAGCATAGCTGTCCGAATTGCCAGCGCCGAAGAAAAAGCCGAATCGTTGGAACATGCTTTAACTCAGGTTAAGCAGCTGGCAGAGAACGATTCTGAAAATTTTGGGTCAGCACGGAAAGACATTGCTGAACGTGCCCAAGAAACCTTAAAAACAATGTAGGACTCAGGCCATGACCCTGAGTTTTTGGGATTTTTTAATCATTGCGCTCATAGTGCGTTGGCCTGAGTTGCTGCGCCTGGTTGCGGAGCTTATAGAGTTCAGTAGTCGGCTTGATAATGCGCAGCACGCACTGGCCTGTGATGATCATGCAAATGATCACTACAAACAAACTCCTTGCCCGTGGTTCAGGGCGAAGCTGGCCACAAAAGCATTTTTTCTAAATAAATAACAGGAAACTCGATGGTTGAAGCGGTAATGAAAAATTTGGCAGACCACGACGTTTCCGTCTTTTTATTTAAGTTTGTGCTTCAAGAAGGTGGCATCAACTTTGTGGTCAATGAAGGTGTTGCTGAAGATTTTTATCCTCAGACTGGTTTCAAGCTCCAACCGCTGTTACAAGCCTGTGGCGAAACTCTGATGCGTTACAAGGGGTTTTGTAACGAAAAAGTCATCATGGATGGCAATATATTGATGGACGGTAACTTCGAGGTCATGCTTTCTCCGGGGCTTGGCAAGTATTTTGCGGAGCGCGAAAAGCAGAGTCTTTTCAGTGACGCACATAAAATAGCTAAAATCCTTATTGATGTCATGGAAAGGCGAACGCAGGAAATTAAATTAGGTACTTACCTTGGCCCGCAAGCACCCCCACACAAAGGGTTTGGAATGACAGGTGAGGGACTTGAGTCTCTGGGTAAAGAGCGTCTGCATGCGGGCAAGTTAGGTGATCAACGGTTGGATCTAAAACAATTAACAGCCGCTGATTTACCTGCAGGCGTAGTTGCAACGCTGAGTTACGATCATCGTGGCTACTGCCTCGGCTTTACCCATAAGGATTTTGGCTATCTTGGAAAAATAGTCATCTCCGGTATTGGAGATAGAACATTAATGGAGACAGAGCTTTCTATAGAAAACCAGCAACATTTAGATGAAAAAAAAGAAGTGCTGAAGAATATTGTCGCAGTGCTTGAAGCTGGTATCAGGAACAGAAATAGCCTTAATTAACAGCACACCGCTGTTCAACCAGATAATGAATCAGCACGCTGACTTGTTAGAAAAGCAGTTCAGATTGCTCAATGAAGAATTATATAACCGGATGCCGTAATGACAGTTTATAAAGATCCGAACCAAAAGAATCATGACGTTATTGTCGCCAATTCTGTGAAAATCTTTTCCTTGGTAGGAAAGAAGTGCGCTGTAGCATCAAGCTATGACGTCACTGTTCATGCTGAAGACAAAGCAGCTGCAATCACACGCTTGGCAATTAATGAAGCATCCAGAACCTAATAGGACTTAGCAGACATGGCCGGATTTTTAGCTGAGCTGACGAAAGACGCTGATAAATCTCAGTGGGTGCAAGTTAATTTCTGTGTCTCAATCATGGACGGCGAAATTGAAAGGCGGGTTAAAACCTATCTGAAGAAAGGTATCGCTAAAAGAGAGATCAGCAAGTGGCTGAAGCGTTCACCGCACAATTTTTGTCGGTACTATGAGTACGACACTGATAAATGGTTTATTCAGGCAACCTTATAAGGAGTGGCAAGTATGCTCGGTAAAACAGCTTATTTGGCTATCGTTGGCAAACCGCATGAGGGATATTGGTTAGCAAGGTATCCGTCTATTTCATCCAACAAGCCGGAGCTATTACGGCCTGTGACAAAACAGACCGTAGCCATGTACCAACGCAAAAAAATGCTCTGCAGGATAGGTCTTGGTAGTGACAAGGTTTTATGGCACACGATGCCGTTTTCAAGTCGCAATGAAGCTGAGAACTACAGGCCGCTTGGCTGTTCAATGACAGCCAGAATTATTCAATAAACCAGACAGGAATCCCGCATGTTAAAAGCACATCAACCGAGGCCTGGAACAAAATTAGTAAGCATCACTCAAAATCTGCCCGAATATCAGCGCTTAGCTGGTAAATGTGCAGCCTTTAGAGAGTGGCAGTACAAATTGAGTCGTGGTGACAAGTTGCCACGAGGTAAGTATTTCAATGGAAAGAAAGCCGGTAGACCAATAGTGATCATTGATGAAGCATGGTCGTTTTTGAGTAGTAAGTAGATATGGGAAAAAGCATGTTAAGACCAAACTACGAAGCTATTGATCAGTCTGGCCGGACTTACATTCGACCAGCACTGACAGTCGATGAATTGCCGTTAGCAGAAAGGCTGAATGCTCTTGTCGATATGCGCCCCGTGATCAGTGAGATTGTTGGTATCGAGCCATTAGGGAAGTTTTCTTATGGCTTACCTATATACACGGCTTTTCGCATGACTTTAGGGCAAGCAAAGCAGCATGTTCACTCAAAAATATTGCTACTTAAAGGGTGTGATTTGAATCTCAATTTTCACCCTAAGTATGTGGCGATAAATTCAATTTAACAGCACAGGAAACAGGCCATGACCCTGAGTTTTTGGGATTTTTTAATCATTGCGCTCATAGTTCGTTGGCCTGAGCTCCTGGCCCTGGCGGCAAAACTTGTTCAGTTTTGGGAGCGAGTTGATCAAGCGCAGTACGCGCTGGCCTGCGATGAAGAGGCGTGTGAACACTACAAAACAACGCCTTGCCCTTGGTTCAGGGCTAAGCTGGCCACAAAAACAACAAATTTGATATAGGACACAGATCATGAGTCTAATTCGTTCCGCATTATTAGTTAAAAGTCTTTTTCTTGCTTCATTCTTGGGTGGTTGCACTGACGATTCTAGTGTGTATTTTTTGAATAAGAATGCCGGTGTTTATGTATCCGCTGATGAAAAAGGTGAGCGATGGATCAGAGTAGATAATTTTGTTCATGATGACATCTGTGGCTCCAACGAAGTAAAAATAGGCGATACATGCAAAATAGCCATTAATGTTGGTGAGCTAGCGAGTGATGGCTGGATAATATCGACCGATGCAAAAGACTCAACTGGTGCCGTAAAACTCACTATCTACAAGAAATAGGAAAACCCGATGGAACGTGATTTAACTATAAGTGGATTCAAAGTCATTGCCCACAAATGGGTTCATGATGTTGAGCGAACGTTTGATTATTCGGAGCATGTGGAGCAAGTAAAAATCCTACTGGAGCACCAACAAGCCAAGCAAAAACCATTACTTATCGTTGTATATGGAGTTACTGGCTGCGGTAAAACTATGCTTGCCCGTGTTTTAGCTGAAAATGGCAACAATGCTGAGTATGTGAATTGTCTGGCGATTTCTCCTTTACAACGAAGTAATGATTTTTCAAACATGCTCACTAATGTAAACACTACTTATTTGCTGGACGAGCCAGATTGTCTGAGTTCAAGTATCTGGGTTTCAGTTGATACCCATGTTTCGAAAGGCGGAATTTGTATCGTATTTTTGCAAGATAGGCAGGGCTGGCAAGGTCAGTCAGAATGTAAATATCTTAATTTAATGCGGAATGGGTTTTCCTGGCATTAATTTAGGTTCAGTCACTAAACCAATTAACCAAGCAGGAAACAAGCTAAGACCTATGAGCATTGCCAATCCGCATCAGTTGGAGCCAGTAGCTGAAGGCTTGTATTGCTGGCGTGTAAATCAGCAAAATGGCTGGAATGCTAAGTTGTATCCTTGTGAGGATAGCGCCTTACTGGCCGCCCAAGAATATTGCAAAAGCAATTTAGGTATTGGCAAGCATACAATTTACTTGGGTGTGACAAGAAATGACCCAGTTGATTGTAGCGCTCTAATCCAACGTTATATAGAAACGGCATCACAAGCTTGGGAATACGACAGCCTTTTCAGGGTAATGCGTTTACCTAAATCTAAATGGGCCGAGACAGCCAAGGCCATCGGACGAGCAGTAGCAACTGAATTAATTAATGCAACGAAAGCATGTGTAGGCACTCACATTCTAAAGGTGCGGCATGTGTTTTTCACGTTAACCCCTGCGGTTGTAGGTATTGAGTCCTTTAATATTGAGCTGTTGGTGGCAGACATCAGGACTGAATACAAATTGATGTCGCCAGATTGGTTAAAAGTTTCCAGACTGCAGCAGCTTCTTTGTACTCACGCAAATGAAGTACTAGAGCGATACAGTTTGCCGTTATACATACAATCAATGCGTATTTGGCAGGGATTTGACCGGACGAAAGATAGGCTGCATATCGTTTGCGGAGCGCCTTGTGAGTTAGGCCGGTTTGAACGTTCCGAAGGGGATACTCTTTGTCAGAAATCACCAAAGAAAGATGGTGAGGCGCAAGAAACCGATCTGCCTTGCCTGGTCTGCATGGATAGGCTAGTTAAGATTGAAAAAAGCTTGAATAACTAAAAGGCTATGTTAAAAGGAGCACAGGGCAATGGGCAAAGATATGAAAAAACATGATAAACAAGAGAGTTGATTCAGACGCTGGCCGCCTCGCTTTGAATAAATTAGCTGATTAACCCCCAAAATCCGTTAAGCCCCGCGAAATACCATCCCTTAACGGGAATTTTGCATCTTAGCTAGTATTAATATGCCCTTACTAAGAGAGGGCGTTATGAAACTAAAAGAACTTTGGCCAGTATGTTTACTGATGATCATCATTGGTATCTATTTTTACTATTTCAATTCCCGATACATCATTGCCTCGAACTCCACAGCAAGTAACTGCTTACAGGCCTCTGTATTCTTGGTCGACACTTGGGATAAAGAAGTCGGTGTAAACGATTTGGCCGCATTTGTGATGAACAAACCAAATAAAGTTTATCCACTTGGCGGGAAGTGGATAAAACAAGTCGTCGCGACACAAGGAATGACGGTGCATGTCTTTGAAGACAAGGTGACAATAAGCGATGGTCGAACCATCCAAAACAGCATGACGCACGTCTTGAGCTTTTTACAACAGACCATCGCTGATATCGAGCCTGTACACACATTAAGTACTGGGCAGCTCTTTATGATGGGTGACACGAAAACTACATACGACTCCCGCTACTGGGGGGCAATAACAACGCAAAACGTTTTGGGTAAGGCATATGCGATCTTTTAAAACTCTGTCAGCTGTAGTTCTTTTGTTGGTTCTTCAGGTGGGGCATGCACAATCCACAGAAAATAAGGCTGTAACTGTTGTTCAAAAGGATTCATGGGATCAACTGGTCAATCCTGATCAGGCCAAAAAGATGGCGGATAACCTGAAATCATCTGGTGCATTTACTCCGAATGAAAATATTGCAGACCAGGATGGCTCATTTGCGCGGGACACTGGCAAAGAGGTTCAGGGCTACATCAAGAAAAACAAAGACAATCTTAGTAGTTTTTCTGCTGAAGCTGTCCAAAATCAAACCGCGAAATTCATGACTGAAGCACAGGAACTGTCAAATGCAGCTCTGGCTGGAGCCAGAAAAGGTATGCAAAACCTTGGAATGTCACAGGAGCAGGCCAGCAACTTTGGCGGTGTTCCAACAGCACAGAAACAGGAAGATTTTGCGATCCTAATATCGTTCTCAATGTCAGATGCGGAAATTAAAGACGCACTGCAAACAGCTGCTGAAGCAGGTGGCCGGGTTTACTTAAAAGGTCTGAAAAAAGGGCATACATCAATTACGCAAACCATGAAAATCCTTCGCGGGCTTGCCGTTGATCTGAAATCACAGCCGGAAGCGAACTTTAATCCGACTGTCTTTGATGACTACAGTGTAACGCAGGTTCCATTCATTATTTACCGCAAAGGAAAGGATAGCTACACGGCCAAGGGCATCATGAATTTACGCTGGATCAAAGGCAAATCGCTTGATGGTGAAAAGCCTGGTGATTTTGGCGTCATGGGACCTACTTATCCGGTTGAGGAAGTTTCGTTGATTGAAACTATGAAACAACGGATGGCGCAATACGATTGGGAAGGCCAAAAGAAAAAGACACTTCAAACTTTCTGGAGCCGGCAGGCATTTGAAGTGCTGCCTCCTGCAGTGGTTGATCAGGTCTGGTTTATTAACCCGACAGTCAAAGTGACCTCTGATGTCAAAAATCCAAGAGGCGATATTCTGGCGCGTGCTGGCGATATTATCAATCCTCTGGATAACCCTGTTATGGCCCAAAATTTTGTAGTCTTTGATGCGACAGATCTAAGGCAGGTTGAGTGGGCAACTAAGGTGATCTCATCAAAAAACAATGTAGGTCAAATGGTTCTGATGACAAGTCGTGTCGATCAGAAAAAGGGTTGGGAACACATGGACGCCCTGCGGTTGCATTTCAAATCTGAGGTGTATGTCATGCCAAAAGAAATAGTAAAACGCTTTAAGTTGGGTGCTCTGCCCGTGTTTATTAGTCCGGACATGAAGAAAAAAGTATTCAAGGTCGAGCAATACAGTATGGAGGATGGAGAATGAAAATTTTAACTGGGGTTGCTTGTATTGCTTTCGGCATATGGCTAATGCAGAACCACCCGGATTTTGCGCTGTCGTTTTTGAATTACGTGATCAATCTAGCAAACCAGGCAGTCTCATATGTCACTCTCACTTTGGCGCAATCCTAAGATGAAGGAGAGAATAGCTGCAGCGATGCGTAAATTACTCATGGTCGTTATTTTGACTGTCTTTGCACAGGCAGCTTCTGCACAAGAGACTGCGACGACGAATCCAGCCTGTCCCGATGCCAACGTGTTCAGTAAAGTGTTTACCCAAATCTGTTGGGACTGTTTCTTAGATAGTCTGAACATCTTAGGGATAGGAAAGAAGCCCGCTGGCGCAAGCAATAAAGTTCTAGCTTGTACATGTCAGGATGAATTAGGTGTACCAGAGTTTGGCACTCCTACGGGTTTTTGGTCGCCCACAAAAATCAATGAAGTGGTCACGTTACCATGGTGTTCACCAAGTCTCGGCGGAGTGAAACTACAGAACTCTATTACTGGTATGGGGATTAATCAAGGGGGGGGGCAATCAAGTGGCGGCCAAACAGCGCAGGCTTTTTACCAGTACCACTATTTCAGCTATCCGATAATGGCCATGCTCGGCATGATGTTGCTACCAGACTGTTCTGATGGCTTTGTTGATATGGACCTGTTGTATATCTCAGAAATTGACCCGCTGTGGAATAACGACCTATTAGCTCTTGTTCTTAATCCTGAAGCCGTAATATTTGCAAACCCTGCAGCAATGGCTTGGTGTGCGGCAGACTGTGTGCAAACAACTGCGGATGATCAACGTGAAGAGGCTTACGGCTGCGCTGGTTGCGACGGTAGCCTGTATCCTCTAACTGGAAATATCTACCCACAACCTGACCCTGTTGCTGGTTCATCGCTAATTACGCAACGAGTATTGGCGTCACTTCACAGAAAAGGTCTTGCTCACAAGACCATAGGGGATGAGGCAATGTGTAAGCCTGAGTTCTTCCCGACCATTCCTCGCAGCCAGTACAGGTTTTCAATGCTATATCCGGTACCAGAAGCAACAAAAGGTCCAGACAAAGCTACCAGCATTCCGTTTATCGGATCCCCAGCCGACGCTGAAGATGTGAAACAAAATTCAGTAGACAATGACGCTGGTTCTGTAGGTGATCAAGCAGAAGTGTTTGAGGATTGCTGTCATCCTATGGGCATGTCGACAGCAAGATGGTGTACACCTGTAGGAGGAAGAACACGACCAGGAAAGGATATGGCATATGTGTACCTAATATGGAACTACAGAAACTGCTGTGTGAGGTCGTATTAATTTAGTCAATTCTACTTTAATTGGCTGCATAAGAGGTGTGAATTTTGAAGATATTGACCCTTTTTTGTATCAGTAAAAAAGAGGCGTATACCTTCAAGGTATCAGACATAAAGGGCGAAATTTTGCACAAACATCGTAATAAGATGGCAGAGCACAGTAAAAGTTTAAATAAGGAGACACCATGGTAGGGACTAAGGTTGAATTTCCTATCAGTTTTGCAGCGTGGGATGTAGGTATCGTCACTCATTATGATGAACAAACAGGCCAAATTACAGTGCAGAATGATGAAGGGGAAGCATTCGTCGGTTGTGAAAGCCTGGTAACTAATTTCGATTCTTGATAGTCCATCCTAAATGGCTAGGGTACTCCCTGCGAAAGAGCAGGGAGGGGAATAGCCAAAGGTGCGATAGCACCTTAATGCGGTCTATCCTGTTGTTCGATGTACTGGCGAATAACAGTTAGTGGCGCACCTCCGCATGTTCCAGCAAAGTAAGAACGACTCCAAAGAACATTCTTACCAAACGCCCCTGCCACATCATTAAACTCTCTACGAATCCTGCGTGAACTGGTTGCTTTTAACGAGTTAACCAGTTTTGCAACGCTAGGTGTTTTCGGGGATGTTGATATTAATAAGTGAACATGATCAGGCTCTCCGTTAAATTCCTTTAACTCCGCATCAAAACCCAAGCAAAGCTCTCTAAAAGTCACCTCAAGGCTTTGTAAGTGCAAATCTCCAAATACTTTTTTCCTGTATTTTGTTACGAAAACGATGTGTAAATGTAGTGAATAACAACTGTGCCGACCTTTATTAAATTCTTCACTCACTGATATTGCCTTTTCATTGCAAATAGTTAATATAAATACATTATCATTCTACACACTGATTGTCATGTTGATACGTAAAGCATACAAGTTTCGACTAGAGCCTACTGCTACTCAAGCGGCTAGGCTTGCTGTGCTTTGCGGTCATGCTCGATTTGTGTGGAACCAAGGCTTGCGTTACTGCGTAGATAAGCTGGAGTCTGGCGAGAAGATCCCAAGTGCTTTTGAGCTTAATAAACTGGTGACGCAGTGGAAAAAAGAAGAAGACCTTACTTGGCTCAAAGAGGCGTACACCGATAACCTACAGCAAAAACTTAAAGATTTGCATGGTGCTTGGATGCGATGCTTCGACAAGTCACTAGCGGCTGATAAGCCTAGATTTAAGAAAAAAGGCAAAAACCAAGACTCAATTCGCTTTGTTAACTTCAACAAATACTGCGAGCTAGACGGCAAGCGAGTGAAACTACCAAGCAAGCTCGGTTGGTTGAAGTTTCGCAAGTCTCAAGAAGTGCAAGGCAACATCAAGAACTGCACCGTGAGCTTTAAATCAGGTCACTGGTATATCTCGTTCCAAGTAGAGCAAGATATTGATGAGCCTAAGCATAACACTACATCTGCCGTTGGTATTGATATGGGCGTTGCCAAGTTCATCACGCTGTCTGACGGCTCGCACCTAAAACCGCTTAACGCATTTCGCAAGCATGAAAAACGCTTGGCTATCGAGCAGCGCAAGCTATCAAGAAAAGTTAAATTTTCCGCCAACTGGCTGAAGCAGAAAGCCAAAATTCAAAAGCTACACACTCTCATTGCGAATTGCCGCAAGGACTACCTACACAAAGCCACAAATCAAATCAGCAAGAATCACGCAATGATAGCGATTGAGGACTTACGTGTATCTAATATGTCTAAATCATCGAAAGGCAATGCAGAAGAACACGGCAAGAACGTGAAAGCCAAGTCAGGGCTGAACAAATCAATACTCGATCAAGGTTGGTATGAGTTCAGAAGACAACTTGAGTATAAGCAGTTATGGAATGGCGGCTTAGTTGTTGCTGTACCAGCTCAATACACAAGCCAAACCTGCCCTTGCTGTAGTCATGTATCGAGAGAAAACCGCAAGACACAAGCTCATTTTGAGTGTGTCGAGTGTGGTTACATCAACAATGCGGATATTGTTGGTGCATTAAATATTTTAGAGCGGGGACACCGCTTGTTAGCCTGTGGAGAGTCGGCATTAGCCGCTTGATGAATCAGGAACTTGCACCTAAAGCAATTTAGCGTGCGCCCTAGTAATGGGAATCCCCCTGCGACTTAGCAGGGGGAGGATGTCAAAACAGTTCATTTTAATGTTCTCGGCTTGGTTTTAGGTGGCCAGCCGTTTTCAATTCGATCATTTGCGGTAAGTTGAGTTCGCAGCACAACGCCGGAGGCAAGTCTTTGAAAATAAGTTACGGGTTGTCAGCCCTCGGTTCACCTGTGCACATCGATAGCCTGGGCCTTGAACGCGGTCTGGCTTGCGGGTGTACGTGTCCAAGCTGCGGAACACCGTTAGTTGCAAGACAGGGTGACGAACGAGTACACCATATAGACATCGGCACAAGAACCATGATGCCTACGTTGGCTCCACTCAAAAAATAGAGTCCACTCAGAATAGAAAGTAATATTTCAACTATTAAGACCCCAGATTTAGACCGCCTTAACGGGAAAACTCGATTTTTACTACAGGTACCATATGCCAACTTCCGGTCGTATCTGTGGTTATATGATGCTCAAAAAAATATCTGTCTACTCAGTCCTCTTAGTTTATTTCCTAAACCTGTCGTCTATCTATGTTCGGTTGGTGTTCAGCGGTGCAGCTGTCGTTACATCGGCGGTGTCTATGAGTGTCTTTGCTGAACCTATCAAAAGTGATACTCCACGGCTGGATGAACTGAAAGAAAAGTACGATTTAGATAATCCGAACCGGAACCACTCTAACAATGATTTAAGAAATGACATCAAAGAACAGATGAACCGCCCCGGGCGAAACATGAATGATGTGATCAACCACCAAATCAATACAGCAAGCCCAAGTAGAACTGTTGACCTGACTGGACAAAGCTCAGGCAAGACACAGGCTCAAATGGCATCTGAAAGTAACGCTTTTGGTAAATCCATTGGAACGCGGTTGGGGCAACCCGCATTAAATAATTCCGGCGGTGTCGAATCGGAGTACTCAAAACAAGGGACGCGGGAGTTTTACCGTGATTCGGACGGAAAACTCAAAATCAGAACAAAAGACGGCGGTGGGCGCGTGTCTGATGTCGGAAGCGCCGATCTGTACTCAGCTGAAAAAGATAATACACAATATGATTTCAAAGCCGATACTATGTACGGTGATGATGAAGCCATCAGAAAGGATGGGTTAAAAAATCACAATTCGTTAAAAAGTGGATCAACTGGGGCAGCCCGAGGATACCAGGTTATTGCTGGGTCATCTCAGCAGGTATTAAACACGGGTATTAACGAAAATGACGCATGGCTCCAACCCGGCTTCAATGCAGTCAACAAAGCTCAAAATGAAAACGGTGAATTCTTTAAAAGCTGCTCTAATGTAACTATCAAGAAAAATCAGGATCTGAACTACACCACTACTACAGAACACACTTGCTCAGACAACAAAAACGCTAACTTACAAAGCTGCCAAATCGAAAGAACCTATGTCAGTGCTTACGTCGCAAGCGGTCACTCTAATGCTACAGTGACATCCTGTGGACCAAACTGTGCAGAAATCACGATTGGTAAAAATGCTGATAACACATGGGCATCTAACTGTGGGATATTCAGCTCTAGCGTCGTGTTAGACCTGCATCCAGATATCATCCTCAATAGCATTACAAATTTTCAGGGTGTAATAGACGACCATGCTGTTTTTAAAATAAACGGTGAAACAGCTTGGTCATTTATAAATGGCGTGCCTGGGTCCTCAGGTGAGTTAGCTTCCGTAACAAATTGCGACATGGAAACTAACTATACCGTTACCCACCAGGGCAATATTCTGAACGCTCTAAAGACAGAACAAGCTAAAAGAGCTCCGATTTTACTTAAGCTTGACGTTAAAGTGGGCGATGTAGGTGAGGGTCAGATAAAGTTCCGACTTAACTATACAGCTCCTGATGGGTATGGCGTGAAGTTAAAGCAATTTCCAGAAGGTTGTTTTGATTCTGTCAGAAAAGCAGAACGAGACAGCAAACCGCTGAATGGGTATTCAAATAATTCTGAAAGCACAAGCACCGCATTCTGCTCCTTTGATAGCTACAAAACTGTCGTTGATGGAAGCGGCGGCCTTCCCCCAAACCTGCTCAGTACAATCCCAGACTTTTTCAGCGGCGACACGGGTAATAAAACTTGGCGGGTGAACTTAGAAGGGTATGGCTGTGACCCGACTGGTGGAAAAATCATGTGTCGGGCAAACCCTGAAACAGGCCAAGAAGAATGTGTCAATTGGAAAGATGTGCAAAAAGCTCCAAACCAATGCCAAATCTATTTGGATAATACCCAATGCCGCGAGGTGGCTAGAGTTTGTCCTGACGGGTGGGTTGATGAGCAAACTGGCCAATGCTTGATTGAAGATGTTACTTTCCGATGTGATAAGCCCAATGAAACTGAACTTGAATTTGAAGAAACGACCAATGTATGTGATGCCGCCATTCCGTGCGCTGATGGTAATTGTGTAGATGATACAACCGAGGGTAATACCAAGTTTATTGACGCAATGGTTGCCGGCTCCATTATGGATGGCATGCAGAACGACGCAACCTGTTCCGACCCGGCAGACCCCAGCACCTGCAGAGTGTTCGACGGCGAGTACAAATATTGCTCATGGGAAGTAACAGGCCTTGGAACTGATTGCTGTGAACAGCCTAAAGGAATAAGTATTCTTTCATATATTGCCATGGCCAGACAAATGATGAAAGTAACTCAAATGGCCGGAACCGGGGCTTTTGGTACGACTGCTCAGGGTACGTATAACACTTTAGCTGAGCCAATCACTAGCGCAGCTGATGCAATCTCAGGTTGGGCAAACACAGCATACAAGTCAGCAACAGAGAGTTTAATGGGGAACAGTACAGGTAAGATTGCCAATACTACTGTGAGTGCGGGAGCTAGCAAAAGTGCAATTGGTGCAGCAATTGCTGAATTGCAGCAGAAAGTATACGGCTACGTCTATGACATGATGCCTGAATCGTTGGCCAAATTGATCTTTACAGAATCTGCGACGGCAGGCGGCGCGAGTCAATTGGCCCTAAGCGAAGGGCTGACAAATGGCTTCAGCAACGTGATGGCTGTGTATACAGCCTATCAGATGGTAAAATTGGCCCTTACCTTGCTGACATCGTGTGATGATATTGAAGTAGACATGGGCGTCAAGTTGGCCCAGCGCAGTTGTTTTAAAGTTGGAGGCTCTTACTGCTCTAAAAAATTCTTGGGAATCTGTTATCAGAAGAGGCAAAACTATTGTTGTTACAGCTCTATATTAAGTCGGATCATCATGAAAGAGTCTTATGCTCAGCTTGGTATTAACCCTGTTAATGATTCGCTGCCCCGCGAAGAATCGTGCCGTGGTTTGAATCTTGAGCAAATTGGACAGGTAGATTTTGCGGCGCCATCTATGACAAGCGCTTTACAGGAATGGGTAGGGCTTTTAGCAGCTTCTGGTGAAATTCCTAATAAAACAAGTGAGCAGTCTTTGACTGGTGATGCTCAAAGTGAAACAACGTCATGCTCAGAGGTGGAAGAGGTGGTCACGAATCCGGTCACTGGTGAGGTCATGAAAAATTCTGACGGCTCTGTACAGTATCGCAAGACAGGAAAAACTGAGTGCTGGAAGAAAAATACTGCAGGCCAAATATGGAATCCTGGTAATCGCGACACTGCCAGTCAACGGACGAAGGACATGACTAAAACTGCAGATGACAGAGTACAGGAATCCAAAGACCGGATGAAAGATGCTACTAACGAACTGGATTGTTCTGAAACGCCCGAAATTCCGATCTGCAAATTCGCCTTCGATCCACGTTCATTAGATGACTAAGATATAGTGAAGGGCCTGACGGCCCTTCTCTTATAGAAATTAGGTCATGGCTTTACGAACGGGTAAACCTTTTCGCCACGTTTAACAAAGGTGTATGGGATTCGCTGATACAGTGTAGCAAGAGAAAATTTGTCCTCTTCAAATTTCGGTACGGTGTAGTAATCTGGGTATATAAAATAACCATCCACATTGGACGCTAGCAAGTCGAGAACTGGCTGACCAACACCACTCTCAGCAACAACAACATAATTTTCTACTCCATCAACCATTGCCTTAGAAGCAATTTCCAACGAGAAACTCAAAAAACAAGATTCCGATGGAAATCCTTGCTTTTCAAAAGTCCGTTCACCACCAAAAGAATTTATAAACTTTTGGTCAGAACCATGAAATTTCAGAATCGTTGCGCAGAAATCACTTTTGAACCCATAAAGCGTATAACTATCAGATCGCTGATTCACAAGAGTTCTATATCCATACCATTCCATTTCATGGTACTTCGCTGCTATAGCCTCTTTAAGCTGCAGACCAAAGCGCTCCTGCAGTTTTTTGTAAGCGTTCGGCTGGTCAATCGGACCGAATTCAGCCACCGGAATAAATTGAACTGCGCTCGGCTTCCAGCTCACAGCATCATTGATTGAACCTGTCATGCTGGAGGCAGAAAAAATACCGAAAATGCCTTGAGACAACCCCATCACGACAGTATCAAACGCCTGAGAACCGTTACCAATATGGCCATTGGTTGCCTGCTCCGCATTGTCGTAGTCCCGCATACCCATACCTACACCCACAGGCTGAGCCATTTGAGCAACATTTAAGGCTACAGACTTACTGTTGTCCCATACATAAGTCGGCAAATCCGTTTTACCAGCTGAAGGGTAGAGGATTTTAGGAGTAGATGCGCAACCAACTAAACCTAAAGCAATAGCTGATAGCGCCAAAAACCGTTTAAATTTCATAGAATTCATTCTCATTGTTCCTGTTTGATTAATAGTGAACAATTGTATTTTATTTTCAAAATCCCGCAATAAATGGTTTTAAGGATGGGTATTTATAGGGGCTTAGTGGAAAACACCAATTAAAGAGACTGGTAAAATAAAGCCACTTTCCTATATGCAGTAACTTTTTTAAAAAAATGCAACTGACTCCAGAACAGGCTTTGCCTACTGAAAATATTGACGAACACAAGTTGATAATCGCCCTTCCCGGCAGTGGAAAAACACATACCTTAATCGCCTTGGTTCACTCAATCCTGACCAGGACAAGCAATTCACAAGTACTTATGGTGACATTTACCAACGCCAGTGCCAGCGAAATGAAGCACAGGTTAGAAAAAAGACTTGGCTCTGCAGCACGAAGAGCCAGGGCCACAACGTTTGCAAGCCTTATGCTGAGTATGTGGCGACCATTGGCAAATGGCCGCAAGATGATTCTCGGTGGAGAGCAAATGACTTACATTCGCCGGGCTGCGCTCAATAACGGATGCGGCACAGATTCATTAGTTGAAATTGCATCGCTACTCGATGAGCGATCTCGCTCAATGAGCCCGCCGACAGGTGATGACTTAATTTCAAGAATATACGCCGACTATCTCAACCTGTTAAGCCAGTTCAATAGAGCTGATTTGAACGTCATAGCCCAAGAAGTGATAGAAGGCGTAAAAAGTGGCGCCATTCCTCCTGTTCCAGAGCGCTACATTCTAATCGACGAATTTCAAGACACTTCATCGAGCGATTTTGCTTGGGTATCAGCTCATATCGAGCGGGGTAAATACGTTTATGCAGTCGGTGATGACGATCAAAGCATTTACTCTTGGCGTGGCGCTGACGGGTACGAGAGCATGCTTATGTTACAAGAAATTTACGGCGCAGTCGGTTACACCCTGTCAACCTGTTTTCGTTGTTCCCCAAAAATACTTGCGGCAGCAAAACGGTTAATAGATTACAACGATGAACGAATAGATAAACAAATGAGGTCCGGTAAAACGACGCCTGGTGTTGTAGACCGGATTTCCATTCCACCAAAAATTGTATCCGGGTGGACAAAAGAGCTGGAGTCGATGGATTCGATTGACTTTGGAGGCAAAAAAAAACAACGCCAGAACCGACCACCTACAAAAGAAGAACTTAAAAAGCAGGAAGAGAATAGGGCGCTGGAGCGGGCTCGATTTATTGTCGAAACCATTATCACAGAAAATCCTTTTGAATGGGCAATACTGGCCAGAACGAATGCTGATCTTGATTTGATAGAAAAAGCCTTAGCGGAACGAAAATATAACTCTGTCCGGTTGGGTGGGCGTTCTGTATTTGATAGCGAGCATGCTGCCGGCATTGTGAAATTGCTTTACGGCATATCTCAAAAAAAACAAATTCTGTGCTTGTCGGAAGGCCTTGGCTGGCTTGGAGAATCAGAAACAGTCATAAGTTACATTTATGCCTCTGCAATGAAGCTTGGCTTTGGCGCAATCAACGGCCTAAATTCGAGCAACTGGTTACAAGAGACAGTTAAGCTGCATGCGTTAGCGACTGAATGGCAGATTGATACGGATAATCAGCAGATCATACAGGAGAGGGTCACTAACTTTATGGCTATCATACAAAGTCGCTTGGAGCGAAGGGCCGATAAAGACGCCAAATTGCAGCTTAGTATTTTAAGAATGATGCTGGACATTCTACTTAGCACGAAGGGAAGTCTTGCAGATCGCATTATGAGCCTCTACGAGAGGGTAATGAAGAACACTCGCAAGAAAGCAGATCACAAAACACCGGATGCAGTGAAGCTGGCCACTCTTACGGGCTCTAAAGGGTTAGAATTCCCCCGAGTCTGGATTATGAGTGTGGATGACGGAAAATTACCTAGCAAAAAAGCGCTGGAATCTATTAATCCGGCAGCTGCTCTGGAGGAAGAGCGGCGATTACTGTATGTCGGCATGACCCGTGCAGAGGAACACTTGCGGATTAGCTATACAGAGGAAAAACACAGCAAATTTGTGACAGAAATCTTCGGTTATGTCTGAATAACCCAATTACAGCACTATTGCTAAAATTGTTGAGCTGCAGAAATAGAGTGGCAACAAAGTGGTTAATTGCATTTAATTTACTACCTCATTGCAACCTGCCTTTACCAGGTGTTGCAAATCAATCGCACCACCACTTTCATGGAAAGTACCACTTAATTGGATAGTGGCTTTGTGCCAAAAGCTGAAATTCACTGAGATTCGACAAAATCGGCGCTTTTCACTGAAAGCGGACATTGCCGTCAAAAACTGAACCAAGCCTCTCGAAAATTTCGAGACCTAATCACTTTGTCAAAACGTTTGAAAAAGTGCGTTGTATTAATAAATTACCAGCCATAAATTTTTTTGCCCCGATATTTAATACAACGTAAATTGAACTCAATGTAAAACAAACTCTATGTAAAGGGTATGATGCTCTAAACAGAGCTACTTAATTGAATTATCATCAGCATTAGATTTATCAGCGCTCACGCAATTACAGATTTAAGATGATTTTGTAGGCAAACGCCTATCAGGGACTAACCATCAATGTTTGAACAAACTTTTAAAAATATCGACGACATACTGCACAAAGATGCTGGATGCTCTAGCGAGCTGGATTACACCGAACAAACCTCTTGGATGCTGTTTTTAAAGTATCTGGATGACCTAGAGTTTGCCAAATCGCAGGAAGCGGAATTGATGGAGCAAGAATACCGCTACATCATCGACGAAGCGCACCGTTGGAGTAAATGGGCAGCACCTAAAAAGGCTGATGGCAGTTTTGATCACGATAACGCCCTAACCGGTGATGACTTAATGGAGTATGTCGACGGCGAGCTGTTCCCTTACCTGAAAGGCTTTAAGCAACGTGCTGAACATCCCAATACCATTGAGTATAAAATTGGCGAGATTTTCGGTGAGATCAAAAACAAAATTCAAAGCGGCTACTCACTGCGTGATGCACTGGAAAAAGTGGATGAGCTGCAATTTCGCTCACAAGAGGCAAAGCATGAGCTGTCGCACCTATATGAAGTAAAAATCAAAAATATGGGCAATGCCGGGCGCAACGGTGGCGAATATTACACACCACGCCCATTAATTCGCGCCATGATAGACGTGATTAAACCGCAAATTGGTGAAACCATTTACGACCCAGCAGCTGGCTCTGCGGGCTTTTTGTGTGAAGCTTTTGATTATTTACGCAAAGGAGGCGCAGAAAAACGCCAGCTTAAATCCAACGATTTAACGGTACTGCAAGAAAGCACTTTCTACGCCAAAGAAAAAAAGTCGCTGGCCTATGTAATCGCCATTATGAATATGATTTTGCATGGTATTGAAGCGCCAAACGTGGTTCACATCAATACCTTGTCGGAGAGCCTGCAAGACATTACCCCAAACAAACAACACGATATCATTTTGGCTAACCCACCCTTTGGTGGTAAAGAACGGCCAGAGGTGCAGCAAAACTTCCCGATCAAAACCGGTGAAACCGCATTCCTGTTTTTGCAGCACTTTATTAAATCACTCAAGCCAGGTGGCCGCGCGGCTATCGTGATTAAAAATACCTTTTTATCCAATACCGATAACGCCGCAGCCATCGCCCTGCGCAAAGAGCTACTGGAAAACTGTAACTTACATACTATTCTCGACTGCCCCGGCGGTACTTTTATTGGCGCCGGCGTTAAAACCGTTGTGTTGTTTTTCACTAAAGGCGAACCAACTCAAAGCATCTGGTTTTATCAGCTGAACGTCGGCCGTAACTTGGGTAAAACCAACCCGCTAAATGACAATGACTTAAAAGAGTTTGTGCAGTTGCAGGCCAGTTTTGCGGATTCTGATAACTCCTGGTCAATAGCGACCAGCACGCTAGATAACAACACCTGGGATTTATCAGTTAAAAACCCCAATGCCAAAGAAGTAACAACCCTGCGTGAACCCAAGGATATTATTGAAGAAATCATCTTACTTGATAAAGAGAGTGAAACGATTTTAGCTAGTATTCAGGAGCTGCTTTGATGGCGTGGGAAAATAGAAAGCTTAGTGATGTTTGTAGGCTGATTAATGGACGAGCATATAAAAAACATGAAATGTTATCTGAAGGACCTTATCCACTATTAAGGGTTGGTAATTTTTTTACCAATAGAGGATGGTACTACTCTGATATGGAGTTGGACCCTGATAAATATTGTGATTATGGTGATCTACTATATGCATGGTCCGCCTCATTCGGACCAAAAATTTGGGACAGCGGCAAAGTTATATACCATTACCATATTTGGAAAATTGAGATAGACGAAGAATTAGTTGATAAGAATTACTTATATTATTTGCTTGATTGGGACAAAGAGCTTATCAAGTCTGAGCAGGGCGCTGGGACCACGATGGTTCATATTACCAAAGGCTCAATGGAAAATCGTATTCTACCGTTTCCGAGCTTGGAGGAACAAAAACGCATCGTCGCTATTCTCGACCAAGCTTTTGTCGATATTGACCAAGCGCGAGCTACTGCTGAAACCAACCTGAAAAACGCCCGTGAATTGTTTGATAGCTACTTGGAGCAGGTGTTTAGTCAGAAGCATGAGGGGTGGGTTCAATATACCATGACAGATATATGCGAGATTACCTCTAAACTGGTAGACCCAAGGGAGAGTCAATATATAGACCTTCCTCATGTTGGCGCAGGAAATATGATTTCTGGAACCGGTGAGTTAATTGATGTCAAAACTGCAAGAGAAGAAGAATTAATTTCAGGTAAGTTTGTTTTTGATAACTCAATGGTACTTTACAGTAAAATTCGTCCCTATCTCATGAAAGTTTGTGTGCCAGGATTTGATGGACTTTGTAGTGCTGACGTTTACCCCTTATCACCAGTCAAAGGCATAGTAGACAAGCACTATCTTTACTTTTTACTGCTAAGTAAAAACTTTACTGATTACGCAATCTTAGGCTCTGGCCGTGCTGGGATGCCTAAAGTAAATCGTGATTATTTATTTAAATATAAAATATCGTTACCAAATATAGAAGAACAGAAAAAATATGTTGATAAGCTAGAGCAAATTTCATATCAATCTCAATTACTTGAAAAACTTTATTCTTCTAAGATTGATAAATTAGACGAATTGAAAAAATCCATCCTGCATAAAGCCTTTACTGGCGAACTAACGAAAAGCAAAGGAATTGCTGCATGACATTTATCCCGAAGAACAAAGCTAACCGCAACGAAGCCGATACCCGTGCCGATTTAATTGACCCGAAATTAAAAAGTGATGGTTGGGGCAAGACTGCTGCAAGCTTTATTCGACGGGAAGTGATTTGTCCGGGGCGCATTCTTACCGGAGGTAAACGCAGCCAAGCGGTAAATAGCGATTATGTGTTGGTGTATAAAGGCCGCAAACTGGCGGCTATTGAAGCAAAAAAAGAAGTGTTAAGTTACACCGAGGGTGTGCGCCAAGCGAAGGATTATGCTCAGCGCCTGCAATGCCGTTTAGCCTATGCCACCAATGGCCATGAGATTTACCAAATTGATATGGTCACCGGTGAAGAACAGCTGGTTGAACGGTATTTGTCGCCAGATGAATTGTGGTCGCTCACCTTCAGTGCTCAAGATCAAACTGCGCCTGATTACAAAAAAGCGTGGCGTGAGCGCTTTGCCGCAATACCATTTGAGCTAAAAGGTGACTGGCAACCGCGTTATTATCAGGAAAACGCCATTAATAATGCGTTGGAAGCCATCGCCGAAGGTAAGCAAAAAATATTGCTTACGTTAGCCACCGGTACTGGTAAAACATGTATTGCGTTTCAAACCGCCTGGAAGTTATTTCAAAGCCGTTGGAGTTTAACAGCCCAAAAAAATCCAGAGTTGGCCAAACGTCGGCCCCGCATTTTGTTTTTAGCCGACCGCAACATATTAGCCAATCAAGCTTTTAATGACTTCGGCCCCTTTGGCGAAGATGCCTTAGTGCGGATTAATCCGGAAGAAATACGCAAAAAAGGCTCTGTACCTAAAAATGCCAGTGTATTTTTTACCATATTCCAAACCTTTATGAGCGGCCCCAAAGATGCCGCGGGCAATGAAACCCCTTATTTTGGTGACTACCCACCTGACTTTTTCGACTTGATTATTATTGATGAGTGTCACCGCGGCGGTGCTAACGATGAGGGGAATTGGCGTAACATTCTTAACCATTTTTCGCCAGCGGTTCAACTGGGTTTAACCGCTACACCAAAACGCACAGACAACGTAGACACCTACAACTACTTTGGTGAGCCGGTTTACAGCTATACCTTAAAACAAGGCATTAACGACGGCTTCTTAACGCCATTTAAGGTTTACCCCATTGTGGGAACGATGGACGAGTATGTCTATACCCCAGGTGACGGTGTGGTAGTAAGTGGTGAGCCTGAGCCGGGTAGGTTATACAAAGAAGGTGATTTTAACCGCATTATCACCATCCCAGAGCGTGAACAGAAGCGCGTGCAGTATTGGATGGATTTCTTTAAACCCCATGAAAAAACCATCGTGTTCTGCGCCACTCAGGAACATGCTGGTATGGTTCGCGATTTCATCAACCAGTACGCCAAACAAAAAGGTTGGACAACTAACACCAACTATTGCGTGCGTGTTACCGCTAACGACGGTGCTGCCGGTGAAAACGACCTTAAAATTTTCCAGGACAACGAAAAAACCATACCAACAGTGTTAACCACATCGCGCAAGCTTTCTACTGGCGTAGATGCCCGCAATGTGCGAAACATCGTACTGATGCGCCCTTGTAACAACATGATCGAGTTTAAACAGATTGTCGGGCGTGGCACTCGCATGTATGAAGGCAAAGACTACTTTACTATTTATGATTTTGTAAAAGCGCACCATAACTTTGCTGATCCGGAGTGGGACGGCGAGCCCTTACCACCTGAGAAAGGTTGTGAAGTTTGTGGTAATTCGCCGTGTAGCTGTGAAAAGGTACCGTGCGGTGTTTGCGACTTTAACCCATGTTGCTGCCCAAAAGCTCCTTGTGCCAAATGTAAAAGCGAGCCTTGTGTGTGTGAAAAGCCTGCCTGCACTGTTTGTGGTACCGCGCCCTGCAGTTGTGAGCAGACAGAATGCCAGGTATGTAACAGCACACCTTGTATTTGCCAAAAAACCGAGAAAATCACCATCAAACTAAGTGACGGGAAAACACGGCAAATTAAGCATATCTCCTCGGTTATGTATTGGTTCGGCGATAAGCCTATTACGGCCAAAGAGTTTGTTGAACGGCTCTTTTCAGACTTGCCGCAGTATTTCGAAAACGAAGATCAGCTGCGCGAAATCTGGAGTGACCCAGCCACTAGGGAAAAACTGCTTTTCAGTCTTTCAGAGGCCGGCTATGACGAAGAAAAGCTCGATGGCATGAAGGAATTAATCGATGCCAAAGACAGCGACGTATACGACGTGCTGCGTTACATTGCCTATGCCAGCGATGCCATGAGTCGTGATCAACGTGCAGCCGTGGCTAAACCACGAATTAACGCGGCGTTTAGTAATGATAAACAGCAACAATTTATCGATTTCGTACTTAGCAAATACGTTGAAGACGGCGTTGCAGAGCTTTCTACCAGTAAAATGCGCAGCCTAATTGAGCTGAAATATCACACCATTGGTGATGCTGTAAAAGAGCTAGGCTCTACGGCCGCCATACGTGAAACGTTTATTGGCTTTCAGCGGCATTTGTATGAGAGATAACTGAACTTGATTTCGATAAATGAATTGGTTTTGGTGCGCTTCGAATTCAAAGCTTAACAAGCTACCCCTCCCAGCAGTGAGGAAACTTTTGGAATGATAAGGATATTATGAAGGTTTACTATGCTAAAAAAATTCCATCACATTAATAAGCTTGGCGTGTTCGACGATTTTTGTTGGGATGATCAAGTAAAAAACAAAGGTGGTGCGGTTCAGAACTTTGTGGATATTAACATCATTTATGGTCGCAATTATTCCGGAAAGACAACACTGTCTCGCATTGCTCGAGCCCTAGAGACTGGAGCCTTATCAGACAAATACGGAACGCCTTCGTTTAAACTTCAATTTACTGACAATTCAGTTGTGACTGCAACCACCTTATCTACCCATGGTAAGAGCATTCGCGTCTTCAACGAAGATTTTATAAGAGAAAACCTGCGTTTTATCACCAATCCTGACGACAGCATCGAGCCATTTGCAATTTTAGGTGATGACAATAATAAAATCGAAAAAGAGATCGAAGCGCTCGAAGTTGAAATAGGTTGTAGTGTGGAAGGGAAAGAAACAGGCTTGTTCTCAGAAAGGAAACAGGCCACAGAAACATACAAGGCCGCCTTTATCACACATAAGCAGGCGAACGACAACCTAGAAAAACAACTAGGTGATAAAGCAACAAACAAGGATATAGGCATTAAATATAAGCCTGAGCGTTTTGGTGACCAGAACTACACGATTATAAAATTAAAAGCAGATATCGCAACAGTAAACACTCCAGATTATAAGCCATTAACGTCAGAGCAAGTTGCCACAAACGAGCAACTAATTGATGAGAAGGTATTGCCTGAAATACCAAAATTTTCTGCCCCAAAACTAAATTTTGCAAACTTAGCACAACAAGTGGAAGCGCTGGTAACCAAGCCAATCAGCGAGTCTGACAAAATTCAAATGTTAGTCAAAGATGCGATACTGCACCGCTGGGTGAATGAAGGGAGAAAACACCACCGGGATAAGCATGACAAGTGTGCGTTTTGCAATAACGAGATTTCAGCTGAGCGATGGGTAGAGCTTGATAAGCACTTTGATGAAGAGTCTGAGTTACTAGAAAAGTCTATTGATGCGCTACTCACTGAGATAGAAACTGAAAAAAGAACTGTTAGTAGCGTATTGACCATTGACCAATCCGCTTTTTATTCAAAGTTTCACTCACAGCTTAAGGTTTTGGATTCAAAGTTAAAAGATTCGACCAAAGACTATCAACTTGTTTTAGATGAGCTGATCAAGCAGTTGAAGGTTAGAAAAGGTGACATTTTAAACGCCAAACAGTACGGCATCTCTGATGACAACACTGAAGCTCTGACGCTAGTTTGGCAGGAATATATCGACCTTTGTACGGAATCCGACTTATTCAGTAGCTCATTAGCTAACGAAAAAATGAAAGCAAAAGCGGACTTGAGATTGAAAGACGTAGCAGACTATTTATTGACGATTGATTATCAAAAACAGTTAGATTCAATTGATAGCTTAGCGAAAATGAGAGACATAGCCCAGCAAACGCAGTCGAGTGTCACGATTAACATTGCCAACAAACAAGCACAAGTTACAGCTAAAAAACGTGAACTGAATGACGAAGAAAAAGGGGCGAAAAAAGTAAATGAGTATTTGAATGATTATTTCGGGCATCAGTTCTTAACGTTAGAGGCAAAAAAAGATGCTGATGCAACGCAAGACATCAAGCGTATCCGATTTGAGGTGATCCGTGACGGAAAGAAGGCTTATCACCTCAGCGAAGGCGAATGCAGTTTGCTTGCTTTTTGCTACTTTTTGGCAAAGTTAGATGATGTTGTAACGAAAGACTCTAAACCCATTATTTGGATTGATGATCCAATTTCATCTCTCGACAGCAACCATATTTTCTTTATTTATAGCCTGTTAAATGCAGAGGTTGTCGAAAAGGGAAAATTCGCTCAGCTCTTTGTATCAACACACAACCTTGATTTTTTGAAATATTTAAGAATGTTGAATGGAAAATATTTTGATCCGGCAGGTTCTGGCAATTTGAAAAGCTACCAGAAAGATTTTTTTGTTGTTATTAGACACGGTAAGTTTTCTAAAATTCAATCTATGCCTGATTACCTCAAAAAATACATCACAGAGTTCAATTACCTTTTTCATCAAATATATAAGTGCGCAAATGTAGAGACTGTTGATGATGCAAACTTCAGCTCTTTTTATAACTTTGCGAATAATGCTCGCAAATTTTTTGAAATATATCTTTACTACAAGTATCCAGACCATACGTCTGATGAAGATAAGTTAAAGTTATTTTTTGGCGATCAAAAGATCCCTGCAGTTCTAATTGATAGAATCAATAACGAATTCTCACATTTAAAGGGATGCTTCGAAAGTGGCTCAATACCTATGGATGTGCCAGAAATGCAAACCGCTGCAAGAAAAATCATTGAACGACTAAAGCAAGATAGTGAACAGTTTGCTTCCTTAATGAGAAGTGTTGGTGAGTTTAATTAAATGTATAAAGTCTATTTGTAGTGGCCCACTCAATTTATCTGCTTACGGACACAGGCCGGTAGGGTCCGGTCAAAACGCCGCTTAAAGGACGGGAACAAATTCCGAATTTCTAAGTCCTTTAGTCCTCATCAGTGGCCTGCACAAAAAACTCAGTCCAAAATCTTCCGATATGATTTAAAAATTAGCCATATTGGGTTTGTTAGCTGTTCAGCTAATGATACAATTATTGCTAATGTTAGTTGATGTGCAGTTATTAGCTGCACAGCTAATAAATCGAGTAAGGCTAATGTTATGCGAATATTTATAAAACTTCAAAAGTTAGAGTTCGAAAGGCAGGTGCTCGATGCACTGGTGAGTGCTCTTAAAGAAGCATTTGGCACCGAAGCTACAGTTCAAGAAATGCCCACCGACCATGATAATCATGAAGTTGATGGGATAATCATGATTAAGACTCCAAAGAAAACTCTGCGTGTAGTCGTTGAAGTCAAAAAAGAGGTATATCCAAGAGACTTAAGGAATGCAGTGCACCAGCTTCGCAGAGTCATGGACTCAACCGGGGATCGGCATGAAACTATTGGTTTACTCGCGTCCAGCGTATTGAGCCCCGGTGCGAAGCAAGAACTTAAAGAAGAAAATATCGCCTCATTTGAACTTGGCGGCAGCCTCTACCTTAACCACGATGGTTGGTTCATTAATATCGAAAAACCATCAGACCGCACTAAAAAGAACGTCCAAGGGATTGAACTTTTCACTGAAGCTCGTGAAAGTGTGATACACGCTCTTTTAAAAAATTCCCGAGAATGGTTAACAGGGGCCGAGCTTGCCGAAAAAGCCAAAACATCCCCATACACTTGCTCTCTTGTGTTGAATGAACTGACTAAACGTGAATGGGTCGAGTCTATCGGTGGAGGACCAAGCAAGCGCAGAATGCTCAATCAGCCTGATAAGCTTTTGGATGCTTGGGCAGAGCAATGGTCTTTACGTCAAGAAAAAAAGTCAAAATGGTACACCTTTGTCGAAAATCCCGACAAAATATTAGTTCACCTAGCGAAACGACTCGAACATTTTAACTTGAAGTATCCTTGGGCGTTCACTGGTGCTGCAGCAGGTAATATTTACGCGCCATTGCTGACCAGCACTGAGGGAGCTGAAATCATTGTGCCTCCAGGATACGCAGAAATGTTCGCTAATGAATTAGGTTTAAAGTCTGTGAACAAAGGGGCGAACGTGACCATTATAGAGCGCGAGCCAGCGAGCTTGCTTTATCGACAAAGCTGCTCAGACCTGCCTATCTTTATTGCGAGCCCATATATCCTTTACTTAGATTTATTGGATGGCCGAGGTCGAAACAAAGAACTGGCGGAGCATATTAGAAAACGATTGGAGAAGTTATGGCAAAGGAAATGAAACCTCTTACAGCGGAAGGTTACGATCATAATGTTACATTAGCATGCGAGCATACACTGCTCACTCTGCTAAGTGCATTTGGGAGTCTAAAGGGCACCCTTAGACTGATCGGTGGCTTAGTACCTCGATACCTTACACCGGCGACCCCACCGGGAGTTCCTCATCATGCTGGAACGTCTGACGTGGACATCGTGCTAAACCTAGAGATCCTTGCAACGGAGAACGAGTATTCAAGCCTTGCAAATCAGCTAAAAAGACGGGGATTCATGCGTGGGGGCGAAGAAGGAAGTACGGAATCTTGGCGATGGCGACACAAGGTTGGCGAACATATTGAAGTAGTTGTTGAACTTCTTCGTGATGCAGGGTCTGAGTTGCCTGGTAAAGCTGTAAGCGTCGATGGTGAAAAGGTCTCAGCACTCACAATTCAATATGCCGGAATAGTCCACGACTGGTATCAGGAAAAGGAAATAAATGGCCAGCTCGAAGATGGTATGGCAATTGAAACTGTTCGATTTGCGGATGTACCAGCCTTTGTTATTTTGAAAGCAATTGCTCTCGATCAGCGTAATGAGAGGAAGGATGCAGCCGACCTGATTCACGTGATCAAACACTCAGGTACTATAGAAGAAGTCGCGGCCTTATTTGTCCAGCGTATACATTCGAAACAGCACCCAGATGCTATGGAAGCCGGACAGAACGCGCTAAGAAAGCTTTTCTGTGATGACCAACATTGTGAAGGCCATATGAAACTAGGTTCTGGTGCCTACGCAAATTTTTCCGGCTCAGACGACGATGATGAACTTGCAGGGCTAAGGCTTTATGCATCAAGCTTGGTTACGGCCTTGCTAGAACAGATTGAGATTCAACTTGCAGAGGCACACTGAATTTGGCCACCTAATAAGAGGTAACACTCTGGAGTTCACGAAAAATCGAATGTCTGCAAATAAGGCAAAGCAGAGATTCGTTTTTTGAGAGAGCCTGATCTGAGCAGCCGCAATTCACTCATAGCTGGCTATCTATTAACTGGATGATTGCTGAAACTGGTGGTAAGCAGCCAGTGATCTGGGTGGTAAATTGGCGTGTCGTTTTGCAAACAAAGAGCTGAAATAACAAAAAGGTAATTAAGACATGTAATTTAGGGGGGCTTAATGGATTGCTTCATAGATAAACATGGTAAATAATACAACCACCTGAACGTCATTAAATGACATTCAACATACCGCGCAAGCGGCCACCAGTGCGAAAGCGCTATTTCTCGCGCAAGCGACCTGCAGAAAATTCTGCACACCAAAAGAGGCACTATTCGGCTGTAGATACAGCGTTAAACGCTAATTTTATCCTGCAAGCCTGAGCCTGAATCGCAGTCGAACAGCTACTGCACAGCTTCCTTTTCGGCGTCACACCAAAACCAGTTCATTGAGCTGATTTTGGTGAGGCGCTGCCTCGTCTTTTTTTACCACTGATGTTTTTACATCGACCGCTTGCAAGCGGAATACAAACCTCGCGGGTTATTTTGTTTTTCAAAGTAACTGACTCGAAGCGGCCTTAAAAACTGCAACGATTAATCTGGCGCAAGCCTTTTACTCAAACCTGTCGGGTTGAATTGTTTTCCCCGACAAGGGAGCAGTTTGCCTGACTTATAAATCTATGGAGAGTCTTATGGCCACTGTTCTTGTTGGTTGTATCTTGCTTGGTTCTTGTCTTTACCTATTCGGTATTAGATCGGCGCTTTGTAAATTACGGATTTTCTAATTGAACCCTGATGGGATTTTTCCCATCAGGAAAAATTCTCTATGGGTTCGCTGAATCATTTGTATTAACGAACTCCAGCAGAAGCTGGTAAGGAGAATTTATGTTCAATTACAAATTTGTTTTCACTATCTTGGCGATGGCCATGTTCAACTTCGGAGTGTCCACACTCTTAGCGAACCAAGTAGAGCTTGCTGCGATCTTTATGGCCGTTGGCACCCTACTTATACTCACAGAAGTTGCTGTCATAGTTTTCGCTAAACAGCCGCTACTGGTTCAGATAGTCCAGTGGTTCTTTGAGGTTTCTGTTTTTTGTTTTGCTATGGCATACACGACTATTTCAAATCATTTGAAAGAAGGCGTGTACCTCTTGGTAACTGGCCTTGTTGCTTTTGTTATCTTTGTGGTACTTGTACTGTGCGTAGAAATGGCTAAAATGGATAAAACCTCTAGTAACTGAAAAGGAAAAAATAATGACACCAACGATGGTAATACTTATCCCGGTGGTTGGCTTTGTTTTGGGCTCAATTGTTTTGTTCACTGCATGGCATAAACAAAACAAAAACAGTTAAGTTGGAATAAACTGACAGAAACTTAGAACAGCCACCAGGCTGTTTTTTGTTTCTGCTCAGAAGATAACACCTAAGCAGGTTCATCGCCTGATTTGTGGTGGTTATCTCTCAATTGCATTCAGTGAGTGTGATTGAGGATAACCACCACTTACCAGGAATATCCAGATGAACCAAGCTCAATCAACCGCATTTCCTTATTCAATTGCCGGCACAAACATTCACTTCTTCGACCCAAATAACTCTACGCTGTACGTGTACCGCTTAAGCGCTGTGGCCGATCTGAACGTTGTGCATATAGATGTCGATAAATTGCGCCAACACCCATCATGGTCTAACTCAAACAATTCGGACGAATGCTTGCTTGATAATGTCAAAGCAATTGCGGTCGATATTGGTTTGATTGGCAGTCATGAAAATGTGGCAATGGTTTGCTAAACGCATTATCGATACGCGCCGTACTCTGCGGCGTCGCACCAAAGCCAGTTCCCAGAGCTGATTTTGGTGAGGTGCTGCCTCAGTATTTTTTTACCACTGATGTTTTTACATCGACCGCTTGCAAGCGGAATACAAACCTCGCGGGTTAATTTGCTTTGCAAACTAACTGACACGAAGTGGCCTTAAAAACCTCGACGTACACCAAATTGGCGAAAGCCTACTTAATATAACCCTTGGGGGTAGTCATACTCCCTCTGGGATTGTGCTGCCCTCTTTTTTTTTCGAGAGAGAAAAACTATGGCAGCACCACAACAAAAACCACATAACGCTCAACGTATGTCGGCCGCATGGCGCATTATCGATCCGTTAAGTAACGCTAACCCGAAAGTGGTTATGCGTCGCTACAAAATGAATAAAAAACAGCTTAAAAAAGCCATAAAAGATTTAATGGATGGCAATTTTAAGCGCGGAAGAAATTGGAACCCAGTATGGGATCATGAGGACGTTATTCATCACCCGATGGATCCGATTGTCATGACTGACGTCGAAAATGGTTCAGCAAAAGGCGCAGACATTGACCTTTTTATGGACCCAGATTTCGACCATGAAAATGGGATGTGTCATTTCAAATGGGGGCATGATGAAGTTATCAAGCTCTGTGAGGCTTTACCTTACCGGTTGTTAGAAATAGTCCGGGATAGCAAGAAGGAAGATGACCTTTACTTAGAGGCCATTGAATTCATGCAAACCCCGCTCTTTTTTCTCATCTGCAAGGCGTTTGGAATTGATTCACCGTCTCTTTTGCAGAATGCCCTTCGGTGCCGAGCAAAACCTTCCGTAAAAAGTAAAACCACTGACGAAATACTCTCTGTCGATACGTCGACTGGCGAGTTTTCATTGTCATTAGACGACTTTGGCTTAATAGGGGATCAACCTCTGTTTGGTCAAACCACATTTAATTAAAACCCATAGGGGACAGTCAATCTTGCCCCTTTGGGCTGACTGTTCCTCCATTAATTGCCGAAAGGCTGGAGAGAGATATGTCACAAGTTAAAGCAATAAAGCCACAAGTTCAGGTCGATTTTTATGAGATTGAGGAAGTCGAAAGACACCTTGTTTTTCCTGAAATCTACCCTCAAGGGTCAGGAACACTGAAGCGGCGTAAAAACCGTCATCCTGATTGTGTTCGGAGCAACCCGAACTACATCCCTAATGAGATAACACTGAGAAAGTGTTTGGCTTGGTGGTACACGCCAATGCGTATGGCCTTGGGTTTGCACGGTGAAACCGGAACAGGTAAAACCGAAATGTTGATGTTTTTAGCGGATCGGTTAAACGAGCCGTTTTACATGATCAAAGTCCACCAAGGATTGAGAGCTGAAGACATCGAAGGTTCGAAAGAGCTGGTTTCAACACCGAATGGCGTTGTCACCAGAAACTCTTTAGGGCTTGCAGCCAAAGCTTACCGTAATGGTGGTCTGGTTGTATTTGATGAGCTGGATAAAGGAGGAATGGATTTGCATTGTGCAATTCACGGGCTAGTCGAAGGGAAACCTTGGCCTGTGGAGCAGTTCGGCTTAGTGCTGACCAAGCATCCTATGTGTCGTATAACAGCGACCGCCAACACCACTGGTGAAGGTGGCCACGACCGTTATCATACGAGTAACCGTATGGATCAGGCTTTACGCTCGCGTATAGCTTGGTTAAAGACGCATTTCCCGCTTCCTGCCCACGAAATGTCAATATTGTCCAAATCATTCCCGATGTTTCCGTCTGGCATGGTGAAAGATGTAGTCAAGTTGGCTAACGCATTCCGTGATGCGGTTTTAGGTTCTGCGGATCCAAAAACCGGTGAACGTAAGGGAGGTGTAGAAAATCCAATGAACTGCATTTTCTCAACGAGAACTGCAGTGAACTGGCTGTCCTACACTATGGCCTTCGGACCAGACTTCACGTGGCGCGAGTCGTTTGATTTTGTGATGGAAGGCTCTATTGATCCTGAAAGCAGAGATTCCGCACAGGAAATCATTCAGCGTGTTTTAAATGAGCTGATTGACAGCCCTGTAAGGGAGCTGATTGGCCACTATAAAGGCAATACAGCGGGAAAGCCGTAACACCTCCAACGAATGCCTATACGGTCAATGACCTTATAGGCTTAGTGATGGAGGTGGATATGGTGAACTTACCTAATACTCAGCTGCTATTAACAACAGCTCAGCCTATCAACGGTCGATATGTGGAACTTAACATTAACCATAGCAATATGGTTGCGTTGAGCCATTCATTATCCCTGGAAGAAGGTATCAAACACCCGACATGGGGAGATGAGGGCTATTCACACGGCATGATTACAGCTGTGGAGAACGGTGTCATTACCCTGTCGCAATTACCTTACCGTGCTACACGGTATCCAGTTGACGGTGAAGCTGTGCATGTTTACCAATCACCTGAAGGAAAACTTTGGGCTATTGGTCAAGACACTCAAGGTCGGCTATTTACCATGTTTGCTAATGAAAACACATCTTTTGTACTTGTTTGCCAAAAGGTAGACAGCTCAAAAACGAAGGATGTTCGAATTGCAGAAAAATTGGCAAAAGGCTACGTCTATGACAGTGTTAAAGTTTTTGACCCTTTAACTCGTAAACTTATTTAATTTATAACCACTCCCACAGGGATTTTTTCATCCCTATGGGGTGGACCTGTGGGCGTTATTTCTGGAGAGAAAAAATGTCTACACAAAAAGTTGAATCACAAGCGGTAAAAGCGGCTAAAGCACTTGCAACACAGCTTGGCCAAAATCCAACAATGACCGAAGGCGCATGCCTGCTGTCATTACCGGAACTTAGCGGCACAAGCGGTCGTATCACACTTCGGGAAGCCGAAATGCGAGTTGATGGCCACACTGTGACCGGCCAGAGCGTCCGCAATGGCGATTTAGAAGTTTTTCCAGCAAGTGAATTACAGCCATTCAACACGTTGAGGATTGCCGCAAAACGGATCATCGCTCAGCACTCGGTTGAATTGGGTGGAAAGTTGTTTCTTTGCCCAATCAAGCGACTGGACGTTGTTGTTTTTGAGCTTGAAGAGCTGAAGAATAAGTTCGACCAAGAGCTTGCGAGTTTAAAACTTCGCTACGACAGCATTTTGGAAGCGCACAAAAAGAAGAATCCTTCTGTTGCGCATCTTATTGCACGTCACCAAATGGTGTGGGATGAGTTCGTGAAGCCGTTTGGCTTTAAGTTAAACCCAGTCCTAGCTGTATCTCCATTGATGGGGGATGTGGATGGGATGGCAGCAAGCGCAGCGGATCAGCTCTGGAAGGAGTTGGCAGCCGATGCGAGAGCTCAGCACCGTACCAGTATCGCTGGAAAGGAAGGGGTGTCTCAAAGAGCTGTAAAGGCGCTTTTGAAAATCCGCGACAAACTTATCAACTTGTCGTTTTTGCACAGCGGTATAGACCGATTTGTAGATGAAATGAATGAAATATTCATTTCTCTGCCAAAAACCGGTGAAGTCAAAGGGCATGACCTTTTGAAGCTGAGCCACCTGGTGTTGTTCCTTTCTAATGAAGAAAACCTTCGTCTGGCAGCGGAAGGCAAATACGCTATTCCACAGCCGGATGAACCAGAGGTTGAAGAACCCGAAGATATTGAAGCTGCGGAAGCGGATGAAGTCACTTGGGAAGAAGATGTTCCATTCAGCACGGATGAGGATTTCGATCCTTCTAACGTTCACGGTTTCGATGAATTCCAAATTCCGCCGCCATCGGCAGGATTGGAAGTACTCGAAACTGGCTGGGGCAGTTTCTAAAACTTAATTAAACCAAAACCCGGGGGGTTGTAAGCAATCCCTTTGGGGCTTGTTTGCGCCTCCCATTTTCAATAATGGAGAGTGTATGAACGAGCAAAAAACAATTGAAACCCGCGTCATTAACGGACGTGTTGTGTTGGTAGGCGCATGTTGGAAGTGGGGACCTGGCTTTGCCAAGTCTACTAAACCATCAGCTTAACGGTGAAAAACTCGCCGTTAGGCGAGTTTTCTTAATAAACCGGGATTGTCAGATCACCAATAAGCCTGGCTATCCGGGTTTATCGGGATCTGACAATTCCGATAAGGAGACTCTATGCGAACTGCAAACACCCTGACGTTTGATTACGTCAAATCACTGGTTCTGTCCAAAGGTGGTTGGCGAAGCATCTACAGTAGCTACCCAAACCTGCTGAACGCAATGGAAACCAGTAGTACAAAACCGTGCCCCAAGCGTGGTGCGCCAGGTTCTAAGAGTACTAAATTTCGTCCTCTTAAAGACTGGGAAACCACTGGTGGCGCTCATCATAATGATGAAGGACGTCTGCTGGATGGTATCGAGGTGCTGAAATGGTACTTAGATAAACCCGTGCCGGAAGTACTGAAGGAGATAGTGAACATCTGCGGTGGCGGCACAGTGAATTTCACTGAAGCTGAAAAGCAGAAGTTTGCCAATCAACTGGCAGCGACAAAGCAAATATCGGCAGAACAGGCCCAGAAGAATCGTGACGCAATCACGAAAGTCTGGTCTGGTGCTGAGCCTGTCATGGGAACTGCAGCTGAAGTTTACCTTCGCTCACGTGGCATCAAAGGTGACTTGAGCCTGCTGGGACGGAACATTATGTTCCATTCACGGTTGTTAACGTGGGTTGATGACAAGTGCAAATCCTACCCAGGACTGCTGGCCGTTATTCGCGGAAAAAATCATGTGGGGCTTACGCTACACAGGACGTTCCTTGCAAAAGGCGGCCAAGGTAAAGCCCCACTTGAAAACCCCAAGCTACAGATGAAGGCTCCTGAGTCTGTCGTAGGTGGGTATATTGAACTGGATAAGCCGGTGCACGTGGATGACATTAAGGTAATAGGCGTCTGCGAAGGACTGGAAACAGCTCTAAGTGTACGCGAAGCTACCGGTTGCCCTATGTGGGTTGGAATATCCGACCGACTGATGGAACAAATGGCCATCCCTAAAGACGTTACCCATGTCATTATTTGGGCAGACGTTGAACCTTCTGGCGCTGGAGGTGCTGCAGCTGCTCGCATGAAAACTCGTTTAGAGTTTGAAGGCAAGCATGTTGAAGTACTTGCGCCCACAAAGTTTGGACGCGAAAAGATGGACTGGAACGACGTTTACGTTGAGCTCGGTCAGAAAGGCTTTGAATTCAAGATGCCACCACATTTACGGGTTTATACCGGTGTTGAGGTGGAAGAATGATTTCAGTTCAAACTAATGACGGAACCGCAATCAATGACTGCGGCGGCACACTGTTAGAAATGCTTGAAAAAGCAGGTCTGCCAGTAGAGTCGCAGTGCAGAAAAGGGTTTTGCGGCGCCTGTCGAACTAAGGTAACCAAAGGTGAGGTTGAGTATTCATTCGAGCCTTTGGGGTTTACCAGAAAAGGTGAAGTCTTGGCCTGCATATGCAGACCAAAATCGAACCTGGAGATTGATGTCCGGCTTGTCTCTTAATGAGGCAACCGGGCATTAGCCTTCATCCGACCAAAGGGCATTGTCACAGTGTTTTTTGGTGGGGTGAACCCCAGCGTTTTTTACCACTGATGTTTTTACATCGACCGCTTGCAAGCGGAATACAAACCTCGCGGGTTAATTTGCTTTGCAAACTAACTGACACGAAGTGGCCTTAAAAACCTCGACGTACACCAAATTGGCGAAAGCCTACTTTATATAACCCCATGGGAGAACGTATTTCCCACTGGGGATTTGCGCCTCCTTTTTTGCCCTTTTGGGCTGGAGAGAAAGATGCAAAGAACTCACACCATGAAGCTGTATTCGCCTGTCGATCAAACCGTCATTTTTGATGGATTTATTGTCAGATTGTCGGACACCTCTTTTTCATTTATTGAAAAAGACAAACCAACAACAAACGAAGAAGGCTTGCTCAGGTTTTTCACCATCAATGATCTGCAATCGAAGATTTCAGTTCCGAGTGAAATTACCAAAATTCATTAAAACCCACAGGGGACAGTCAATCTTGCCCCTTTGGGCTGACTGTTCCTCCATTAATTGCCGAAAGGCTGGAGAGAGATATGTCTAAGTTAATTGATAATTTTAAGCGCCGAGCTAAAACACTCGCGGTCGTGATGGCTGCTCATAAAAACATGAGTATTACCATCGAAGGTTCTGGCGCTTGGCATGCACCTGGTCACATAAATATCCCGAACGGTGATTTCACCGATCCTGATTTTGTGGCTATGGCCAATGGCTGGGTCGATCATGAGCTTGCTCATGAATCAGAAACCGACAGCCAAGTGTTTGAAAGCATAAAAAATCCCATTTTACGTTCAATGACGAACATCCTTGAGGATATTCGAATTGAAAAAATCATGGGAGATCGCTTTCGCGGTGCAAAGTCAAACTTGAAAAGGTTGGCTGAGCTGGCTGTGAAAAGAGGTCTGTTTATTTCGCCACTGGAAGACTATGCGCTGCATCCGATAGCAGTACTAGAATACCTTGCACTGTACCGTGGCCGAGCGTTAACTTTAAACCAAGACGCGCTAAACCCATTACATGATGATGCACTAGAATGTGCTGTGTCTATGTTCGGCTCTAAGCTGACTAGCAGGATACTGGATCTATTTGATTCAGCAGAGCTGACATCAACTAAGGCCTGCTTGGAAACAGCTGTTGCTCTTATGAAATTAATTTCAGATGAGCATGAAAAAGCTGCAGCTGCTTCAGAGGATGAATCTGATGCTGATGGTGAGCCTGATACTGATGGTGAATCTGATGCAGATGGTGAATCTGATGCAGATGGTGAATCTGATGCAGATGGTGAATCTGATGCAGATGGTGAGTCTGATGCAGATGGTGAGTCTGATACTGATGGTGAGTCTGATGCTGATGGTGAGTCTGATGCTGATGGAGAATCTGACGCTGATGGCGAGTCTGATGCAGATGGTGAATCTGATGCAGATGGTGAATCTGATGCAGATGGTGAATCTGATGCAGATGGTGAATCTGATGCAGATGGTGAATCTGATGCAGATGGTGAGTCTGATACTGAGACCAGTTCAACTGGTACTGGTAATCCAAAGCCAACCGGTCAACCTACCACTGAACCAAGTCTTGATGACCTGTTGAAGGTTTTAGAGGCTGTTTTAGCCGCTGATGCCGGAGACTGCCTGGATGACTTTCATTCAGCTTTAGCCGAGCAGCTGACAGTAATGGCTGAAGACTCAGAAGATCTGGAGTATGTATCTGCGTGCGAAACCGAAATGCTTCCGCTCGTAGATCGGAATGCGAGCACAAAAGGTAAAGCGCCTGAAAACGTTAACCTCTTAGTAGGTAGCGCTTATCAAGCTATTCATAAAGTCTTATTTGACCAGAAGAATAGTTTAGACAGTAACGCTTTACGCGGTCGTCGAATAGACCCACGCAAACTAAGCGGTATACCTGCTGGAAATTTCTCTGTGTTTGAGCGCAAAGAAATGCAACAGGATATACACGCTGCGGCCTGCCTGATAACAGACGCCTCTGGCTCTATGGATTGCATTGAAGATGATCATGGCGTAACAGCCATGACGCATGCTAACGCAGCCACTTTAGCGCTTACAAAAGCACTGGTTAGAGCTACTGTTCCAACGGAAGTCATGTACTTCGGCTGTCAGACTCCTGATGATGGTTACAATGGTGTCTATGTAGCAAAAAGTTACAGTGAGCCAGTCATCGTTGACAGGTTTGGGGTTAAATCCAGCGGAAGCACACCAACTGGTGAGGCTATTATGCTGGCTGCTATGCGCATGGTCTTACGACCAGAACAAAAGAAAATCATTTTTCTTTTGACGGATGGCGACCCAAATAACGAGGAAACCGTGAAAAATGCACGAAAAGTCTGTGAAGCCATGGGGATCCGTATTGTACCCATAGCAATCTGCCAGTCTTCAATCAAAGGTTTTTTAGAGCATGAAATTGTCCAAGTCGCGCAAGCGAACGACATTGGAAAAGCTCTAAAGAATGCAGTGAAGAAAGAGCTGTTCAAGTAAACAAGTAAATTAAAACCCTGTTGGGGGAAATGAGCCCCAATGGGACATTTCTCCCTTTTTTTTACCCTTTTGGGATGGAGAGAGAAAATGGATAACGTACATGAACTTCGGACAGTTCTACCTGGATTAGGGTTGGTCACGCTGTATCGTGCTAAAACCGCTGAAAAAGCAAGAAGTTTTCAACGGTATAACGAACTAAAGATCTTTAATGGCCATAAGGTTTCGCTAGTTGAAGTCATTGGTGAACATATCGACCGAACACTAGGCTGGGTCTATCAACCAGCTCCAGTTCGCGAGGTTCGCTATGTCTAAAAGCGTACCTTTTGCCATTCAAATCGCTCGGCACTCTGACGGTGAGCAAGTTCAACACTTTAGGTCTGCAGTCGACAAGACAACCGGAATCGAAGCGAAGATATTTTTCACGTCGAAGAAAGTTTTTTTAGTCACAATTTCTGCAGATCGAAAAGATGTTGATTTTGTATTCCTTATACGCCGCAAAAACACGTCCCTTTTACCAATCGAAGCTGCCATTCAAAGCAGTTTAAGTCAGGGCTTTTCCCTTGGTGCGATTGCAAAGGATATGGGGTTTATACAGCAGGAGGCAGCATGATTCATCAAGCTATACCTCTTTTACTGTCCTCATTGGACGCTCAAATCCGCAAACTTGGCGGGCGAGGGTACAACTGCGATGTAAAAGCAACAAAAGCGAACGGTTACTCAGTCTCTTACCAGTTTTACACTGACAAAGGGACTGAAACTCTGATCACGGAGAACGTGTTCCAAGTAGGAACTCTTGTCTGTGAAGATGAGGGGCGTAAGTACGTTATGTACTATCCAGACAAAGCTGAATTTAGCCTTGTCCGGGTCGTGCAAGCTAACAGAAAACAGGGGGGCAAAATCTTGGTACATTCTTGGTTAGGAGCAACATTCCCAGCAGCTATGGCTGAACTGATACGTCGCTACCCTAATCACATCGATTGGAACCGGATTACGCCGCCACCAACTATTTATTGCTAATCAATTTAACCCTGACGGGGAAAGTTACCCGTCAGGGTTCTTTCCAGTCCGTCAGGTATTTAATTTTATTGCCCGATTGGGCTGGAGAGATTTATGTACCAACAAATACTAGCGGAACAAACCAAGCTATTTGAAGAATTAGGTGTGTTTTTTGCCTTTAGCAATAAACAATTTGCCGACAAAAAACAGAACGGTGTGGATTACTGCACTGTACTGGGCGCCGGCGATTGTGTTCCGAAAGATAAAGCACCTGAGTTCGTGAGAAGGTTGAGAGAGATCCAAGAGCAAGGCCGAAAACGCCTGCTTGAAGAAAAAGGGATTGAGCAAATTATTGAATACGAATTGGCCAATCACGAGAGCTGGTATACCGGCTCCATCGACAGTGCACTTGAAGCTTTAGAAGGCTTTGAAGTGACACGCGAGCAAGTGGAGGCCGTGTTCAAGGATAAAGCTCATAAACACCGCATGTAAATTAAACCCTGACGGGGAAAGCTCCCGTTAAGGGTCTTTCCATACCAAACGTCAGTAATTTTTTCCCTGACCGGGATTGGAGAGAAAAATGTCTAAGTTAGAAGTCCATATTACTCAGCATCTGAGTCATATCGCTGAAGAGTGTTTCAGTCGCTTTGTTGCCACAGGTCACTATCAGAAGCAAGACTATGAATTGCTTTATGAAATGATCTGTCGTAACCATATGTTCTTTAGTGAACATGCGCGTTGGAGTACCGACCCAAAATGGTTTGAGCGTTACAAGGTGGCTTCTCAGCTTCTGGCTGATAAGTTACACCGGACTAACATAAAACCTTTGGCTGGCGATTGTGTTTTCATCCGGTGCGAGAATGGTAATGAGTATCCCGATGCCATGATTGCGTATGGAGAGGACAATTCTGGTACGCCCGACCGGATTTCTATTTGCGTTCGAGGTGGAGGTCACTTAGCTGATATTCATCAAAGCGCAGAAAATTCACTGGTTATGGCTATATCAGGCGGGTATTTTCAAGGCGTCAATGCTGATGAACTTACCAATAAGTTTGATGTTGTGAATAAGTCATTTTGGTTTTGGGGTGACAAGCCTAAGCGTAATGGCGGGATTTATATTACTCGTCCTGTACTACGCTGGGCTTTAAAAACAACAAATCCAGATTTTTACTGAGTTCTATTTCAAGCCCTGACGGGGAAAGCACCCGTTAGGGTCTTTCCATGCTGCCGCAGGGTTAAATCAATTTAGTTTTTACCCTTGTCCGGGTTTGGAGAGAGAGATGAAGTATAACTGTTGCAAGCATGGCATTTTACCAACCATGAGTGAGTTCAGTTCGTTAGAAGTGAAGGCTGTTTATCCTTTTGAAGATCCAAAGTTTGGTCAGTTTTGTGAGGCGCTGCCTGGCGTCGCAAGCAATCGACTGCAGCTAGAAGATTTTCTTGACGATGAAGACCCGGCTAAGTTGTTTTTTACGGTCTACGGCTGTAATGATGACGGTATAGCAGAAGCTTTGCACGATGAACCCACACTGACAGAAATATTGGTCGTAGCCAATGATTTGTCAAAACGCTTCAACCTTGAAGTGACCGTAATTTAACCACTTAAACCCTAAACCCTTATCGGGAATTCGACCCCGATATGGGGCGTATTCCCTTTTTTGCCCTATTGGGCTGGAGAGAGATATGCAAACTTTAGAGACATACCGTATTGTCGATGATCGTGGCAACCTTTTGGATAATGACCAAGAGTTTACCGGCTTAACTCTTCAGAAAGCTGAAGGCATCCTTTGCAACGTGATAAATAGCGGTGCTGATGCGTATATGCAAGATGAAGAATTATCGCCCTTAGCTGCTGCCATTGTGGCAAAGTTTAAAGCGACCCCTGCGCTTTATGATGTATTACGCAGTTTCCAGAAGAAACGGTGGAGTCGTCAAGAAACAAAGGACACGGTTGGTATTGGATTTTGTTGTCCAAGGTACTACCTGCCGGCCAGCTGGCGCCGTGCAAAAAGTCTGATGGATACTTTGTTGGTCCCCTTGGGTCTGGCATTTCCAAAGGATTATGGCCGCGGTAAAGGGAAGTACAGCACGGATCATGATATTGCCAAAGTACAAGCGGAGGTAATGAATTTGATTTGTGGACGGGAGGCTTCGTAATGGCAATTGCAGTAGTACTTTTTTGTATTTTCTGTATCGCTATGGTGTTTCGGGATGGTTTAAAGCGCAGTCAATACGCTGGCAACTTCCTTATCACTGACGGAGCAACCTTTCAACGTATTGAGCACAGCCAAGCTGATGCCGATGCGTGGGCTGCACTTGGCTACACGGTTACAAAACTACGTTAATCACACTAACGCTTAGCTTGTCGAGGCTTAGTTTGTCATCTGCTGAAAAGCACATTTAATTAAACCCTGTTGGGGGAATCGAGCCCTTCAGGGACGTTTCTCCCTTTTTTTTGCCCTTTCGGGTTGGAGAGAGAAATGGAACAATCAACACAGAAATTAAGACTCTTACGTGAAGTAGGAGCAACGCTTGTTGCCAACAATAAAGCGCCAGCTGGTGCGTCATTCGTTGGTACCGCCATTAGGCATTTTGCAAAGGTGCACGGTGTCGAGAACACAAGCAATCTGGACAATTTCATAGCCGAGCTATCGACCCGTCTATGGAAGACCGGACGGTTGAGAATAAACCCTACACAACAGGAGGTATTTGCCTTTCTGTTGCGTAGCGCGGGACTGACTGATAAACCGCTCATTGACCGCATTATTCACTAACCGAGATTAAACCCTGACCCCTAACCGGATCAGGGTTTTTTTTTGGTCAAAATTCAGGTCGACACCGAAATTTCCTCTTAAGACCTCAAAAATACAGGGGGTTATGACTAATTATTAAAGCTACACAGCGGTATTCTGTATTCGTAAAAAGCATCGAGTGGTAAGTAGTATGGACATGAGATCTATAATTGGTTGGTGTGCTATTTTGGCGTTAGGGTATCTGTTTTTTCTGCTGCTTTTCGGACCTGGGAAGCTCAAAACTAAGAAAGACGATACTGACCCCGATGAACAGAAATCTGATAGTGAATAAGGTGATCAAGGCGTGGCTAAACTTCAAATAGAGCTAGTTCACAGGGGAAGTGGCGTTATAGTTCCACTGCATCCTACAGATCCACTAACTACGGAGGAAAAACCTCAGCGACGACTGGCTGAGCTGTACCGGGTTTATGATCTAAAGTGCTGCTGCGTAGAGGGTGGCGTCATGATGCACATCCGACAGATAGAAAAGTTATCACTTTATTATGTTGCGGATAACCCAACGTCACCCATGCACAGTGAACAATGCGCCCTGGGAACGTCTAGGCTTGGTATCAGCCAATCAGATGCAAAGGACTACATACCCGGTCCAATTACCGAGTTCACACTGATCCACAGACAATCAGCAAGTGAACCCCAGAGTTCTAAAGCAAGAAAAAGGTCTCCAAACACTCCGCCACACATGAGGCAGTCTTATTTGTTAATGTTAACACTCATCCGAAATGCATTTTTGAACTTGTCATTCGGGCGATACAGGTCGTTGCAGGACTTTGCAAAGTCCATTATGAACTCTGAGCAGAAAATCCCCCTTAATCCAAGTTTAGGTGGATTAACAACAGTGAACGAGCTACTGAGCTTCGGCCCTGGCGGGCTTAAAATTGCAAAGAACAGAGCGGCAATTCATGGCTGCGCCTTTTGGCTTAGTTACAGCACTGATATCCACTGCAGCCCAACATCAATTACCATCTATGACAGTGAGCATAAAACACGTATCACCCGACCTTACATTGCGGAAGGAGCACACATCCTATTTTCCATTGTGAACAAAGACGGACTTTTAAAAGAAGTCGTGGTTCAGCCTGTGGTTTCTGGAACGTATGTCTTACCTATTTTTTCATCTAATGACCGCGAGATCGATATCAAAGGTGAGTTGCAGAATGTGTTTAAGGCCAACAACAGTGGCCTTAAACATAAACAGTGGATTTCTGTAGATCTGTGGGGCGGAGATAACAATCCGGGTGCCATATATCATGTGGAAAAACTACCATCTGGGAACAGAACCTGCAGGCTAATTAATCACTGAAGCACAAGATACACTCCAACAACTAAGGAAATAATAAGTGGATGATATGACACAAAAAAACTGATGGATGTTTTCATGAAAACCCTGAAACCCCAGCTGCTACTGCTAGGCGTAGATCTCGTATTATGCATAAATCCCTCTGCATCAGCATCGACCTCAATTCTATAATCACTCAACATATCAACCCCTTACTAACATTACATTTTGTGCATGGCTATCAGACCTTGCAGCTTAATTAAAGAGCCCAGTCAATCCACAAGGTGTGCGTCACTTCCATACCGCCCGCTGATTGCACGATGACGTATTGATAGCCGCCGTCCGGTTTGATTGCATAACAAGCGGCTTTGCATGCTTGAGAATAGGATGGAAAAACAGGGCCAGGCTTGTCGTCCAACACTACTTGGCATGGGCCTTCAAAAGATGATGAAACCTCACTAAAAGCTTGAGTGACAGCTTCGCCTGAGAGCGGCCAGCTGCAGATAACCTCCAGCTCCACTTCCAATCAACCTAATCGAGTAGGTAAAGTTGATTTACCGTGCCGGTTGATAGTGTTTATTGGTACACATACCTTTTCATCCCTATGACAGAGCGACAATTTGCCATCTTTGCGTTCAAGCAGTACCAGAGATTGACCTTCTGTATTTGCCAGCTCACTGAGATAAAGAGGGTGGGTATAAAAGGAGTTCAATTCACTGTCTGTGATCATCAAGCAGTTTGTACAAAGCGTCGACACCAAAGAGTCTTTTAGGTTGTCGCCAAGAATATTCTTGATTGACACAATCGTTACGTCGTATCGTTGCGCGGTTTGTAGAGCTTCTGAATCCTTAGACTCTTGAGCCACTATTAAATAGCTACATACCAACGTAGTGAGCGCCAATGTGAACCGAAGCATAGTAATATCCTGTGTTATTAGACGGTCCTATTTTCTCCTGTCACCTGCTTGAATTGGGTTGATAAGGGCATAGAATTTGAGGGTCTTAAAGGGAGTTTATGCAAAAGGGTAATACGAGTAGTTTAAGGATCGACAAAAACATGCTGAGCAATTCATGAAAGGACAAAACTATCCCTGCGCTCTACTTGTGGCTGCCCTTCACAAAGCAGCCCCAGAAATCAGCGGACTGTTGGGCGACAGCCTCAATTTATCTTGTATCCCTATGGACCCCTTTGCTCTTCGGGGGTCAGTCATAGAGCCGCAGTGCCAGGCGTTGTGGCTCAACCTCCAGCAGCATCCCAAAGCCGATGAATTAATAGCGATTGTGGCGCAGTATCTGAAAAAACCGACTAAAGGACGCTGGCCGGTTTACGCTACAGAGAATAATTCAATGCAAATAATAAACTTCCTGAAACAGAAGAAAGACAGATATCTTACGGGAAGTAAAAGCGTACTTATCGATGTAGAGACCGCTCCAAAATTCATGGCAATGCTGGATGACATCAGACAGAACGACACAGATAAGGAGGCAGCTATCAGTCTCAATTACTTATGCCCAACATTGGTTGATCAGACTGCCTGGGAAGGAGTTAAGCGTCATTTACGCACGCTAAAACACAAGTCAGAACATGGAGTTCGTGCGATTTATGTGACAGATGAAGTGTTTCAGCAGCTGTCTAAGGTTCGCGAAGTGGTGGGTACCGACAGCATGGCCGCGACTGTCGGTGAACTCTGTAAAAGATTTAATCAGTAAGTAAGTTCTACGAAGTCAGCATTTTTCGACGTTTCGCATAGGCGGCTTTTATTTGTCAAAATCTGCGACGGGTCAACGCCAAGTGTTAGTAAGGTGCGAACAATACCTTCTGTGCGGTCCTGACACAGCGCTATGCTGGCCACATCATTTGAGTGATCAGAAACATGTGGTGTTAGCAGTACCTTTCGGTGCGGATTGGCCACGAGATAGCGAGCATGTGGTAATAGGGTGTCATTTATCTCTTCCGGCATCAATTCAGATCCTCGTTCAAATGCGACGGCATGATTCACCCGGGCAGACGTTTCTACAGTTTTTCTTGCATCATTCCTATTCAACTGGGACGCCTCTGTAGGGAACTGAGTATATGCTAATGCGATCGCTTGTTCTGACGCCTCTGCAGAAACCAAAACATCAGTGGCCTTGTTATTACTAAGCTGGAGATTAGTTCGACTAGCATTGCAAGATGCGCTTGAACCTGTCGATTTAGTCGTGCTGCAGTATGAAGGATCTTTGCAGGAACATGCAGTTAGAGTCATTATTGCAAAGGCAAGTGTCAAAGTTTTACGAATCATAGAAACACACCATATAAATTCAATTGGTGAATATTACCGTACGGCACCACAGTAAACGTCCATTAAGGACAGCTAAATCTGGGGGCTTAACGACTAATTGCATGGGATTGAAGTGAGTACTCGTCTATTGATACACCCTGAAATCCAGCAAGTATGGGTCTACCAATACAGATGGCATGAGTCATGAAGCTAACTCATTGTTTGCCGGCTATGATTGATTGACCAGAAGTTTGCATAAGTGAGCGCCTGACTCGTTGAGACAACGGCCGTTTATCTAGGCAATGATTCCAGCTTATTTGTGCCATATCTATCGACTCATGAGCGAGCGAATTAAAAGCAGCGCAACTGGTCGGAGCAGTTAAGGCGGGACTTATGCCTTATACTAAATCCCGTAGATAAGAGGGAGAGTAAGTCGAATTGAAAAATCCTCCCCGCCCGCTGGCTACAAAGGTATTTTTGGCGAGTCATGTCGTACAATCATACACGCTGGTGTTTGCGCAAGACGCATAGTAACTAGGTAATTCGGAAGTTGTTTTTTTGCATAAGCTCTGTTTTTACAGGGCTTTTTGCATTTTAGCACGTTTAATCTTCTTCATCTTGTGTGCTCTGTTACTCTGTTTGAGACCTTCCATTGGCTTCCTTCCCTCCATTACATTTTTTAGTGCAACTATAAATGGTTTTACATCTCCGCCATTGGTTAACAGCTTCTGTGCTTTGTGATGTGTAGCCTTGTTCACACAATACGCGCTTTCAATCAGCATGTTGACCTCTCTACTGTTTGTTTTTGTTAGCGTAAAGAAGACCAAATAGACATCATCAGGTTTGTCAGCTAAGTCAAGAATTCCACTAAGACACGTTTTTTCGTCGCCGGGGTTTGCCAAAACTGTTACGTGTATTGGAACAGTTTGTATCAGCTCAACGAACTGAGGGAAATAGAATGAGTCAGCCCATTTCATTTCACAGAATATTCGATGCTCCTTTATCGCCGGCGATGTTCCCTTGAGTTGTTGAAAGTTGCCCTCGCAGTGAACATAACTTGTCAATAAGTAACCCTGGCTCGCCAAAGCAGGCCGATTGGCTTTATCGGCCGCGGTTTCTTCCCGGCTAAATAGGTGGTTCGTCGGCCGCATGTGTATTCTTATGGTTCGGGTATCACCATTGCTAAATTGCACATCAATTAAAACACTTAAATTTTTGAGGTGACTAATTGACCGCTCTATGCCATCTATTACAAGCGCATCAAAATCATTATTTTTTATCACTGCAGTCTCCGTACCGAGTTCTTAATGACATATTTTATCAGATTTGTTTCGATTTCTGTCTAATAGCGTTTCTTTTCCGCGTGCACATAGTGTGGCGGTGATTTCGATCGAGAGGTGTGGTTCAACTCATAAAAGGATACGACATACCTATTAGACACCCTGCAAAACCCTGCCGCTTCGCGGCAGTAACGCACTCCGAATCGGGCTCTTGCCGTGGGGCTTGCGCTAGGTGAGTGGAGGAAGGGAAGGAAAAAACAAGGTAAAGGCGCTATGCGTTTTAACCAGTGCTGGTGCTGCAGCTGGCCAGCGGTGGCCGGTGTCACAACCGGAACGTGAAAAGTGCTCGTAAAGATCCATCTGTACCGCAAAGTCTGAGGGCGCAGCGGGGGTGATGCTGATTAGTTGCGGCTTATTTGGGTATGTCGTATCCTGTTTGTGGTATGAGTATAGAAGGGTATCACTATGACGGTTGTAAGACTGGCTCACGAAAAAGACCTAATCACACAGCACATTCTTAGACTGCAAGAGCTTCTGCAGGGACTTGATATCAGCGCCACGGTCTATGAATTTCCAACATGGACAGTGGAGGACATTGGCCAAGAACCGCAAGCTATTGCTGTAACACCTGTTCATGGCCAACGAGCCGTTGAGCTGGCCATGCTGCACATG
>Ga0247725_1000213_pt1 | contig 59686 bp, 37 predicted proteins | sample OKSTACKMCFT3sol_FD_183021 | JGI IMG/M metagenome (GOLD analysis project Ga0247725, IMG submission 183021) | Subsurface sediment microbial communities from gas well in Oklahoma, United States - OK STACK MC-FT3-sol | ecosystem: Environmental > Terrestrial > Deep subsurface > Rock core/Sediment...
TAAAAAGCTCCCGAAAAAACACCTGTGGAGAGGTGGCAGAGTGGTCGAATGTACCGCACTCGAAATGCGGCGTGCCTGGAAGGGCACCGTGGGTTCGAATCCCACCCTCTCCGCCACCCCTACCCTAATCAGTCCCGATGACGTCCATGGACGTCGCTCCCCCCTCCCGCCACATAGGGGGAAAATCGCGAAATCGTGCTTCGATGCGTCCGACGCGATCCACCACGTTCCACGTCACGCTTGTGGAACGATTTGGGGGACGAAACAGCCCAGTTTCGGCGCCGCCTCACGGCGCTTCGGGTAAACGAGTCACGCGGCCAGGCATGTACGCCGATGGCGGAGACGGACTTCACGTTCAAACAGGTCGCCCAGCGGCTTTGCCCACGGCGCTGAGAACGATGGGCGCCAAGACGCCCAAGAATTGCGCCAGGGCCTCGGCTCACTCAGGCACGTACACCATCTTTCCGTCCGGCAGGCGGTAGGTGATTCCGGCCTTGACGCCCTGCCCCTCGCCGATCGCGCCGCGAGCCTCGTATCGCGTCATCTCCTTCCCGTCCTTGACGATCATGCTCATGTCCTTCTGGCCGGGGTTCTTGACCACCACCACCTGATCGGCGTTGAAGGGGTTGAGCGGATTGCGGACGATCAGGATCATCAGGATCGCGATCACCACGACGAACAGGTCGATCAGGTTCACGACCGACAGGATCGGATCGTCGGCCTCGTCGTCCTCCAGGAACCGCATCAGGCCACGCCCCGCTCGAGCGCGCGCAAGTCTTCCAGCAACCAGCGTCGCCGCACCGTGAGCACGAAATGGGTGATGCTGGCGGCGATCAGGGCGAGAACAACGCCGGAGAACGCCACGACCAGATTCTTGCCGATGGCGCCGCCGTCGCCCTCGCCCAGGGCCAGCAGCGCCGGTCCCATGGGGATCATGGTGGCGACCAGGCCCAAGAGCGGCGCGCTGCGCGAGGTCACCCGGAGCCACTCCAGCTTCTTCATGATCCAAAGCTCCAGATCGTCACTGCTCGCGCCCGTCTGGGCCTGATAGGCCGCGAGCGCGGAACGGTGGACGCCGGCCTTGCGCTGGCCTGCTTCGATCAGGAACCCGCCCAAGGCCACGAAGGCGTAGGCCAGGGCCAGCAGGATCAGCGCCAGCGCCGGCAGCAGGAACAGTCGGGCCAGGTCGAAAAGACCCGCCTCAAGGCTTTGCATGGAAGGACTCCGCGGAGATTCGAGCATTGGAGAGAAGCTGCCGCGCCGCTCCGGCGAGCAGCAGGGCGATCAAGGCCAGCAGGCCCAGCACGGCGTGGAAGGGCTTGGGCGTGCTGGCGGGCGGCGGGACCACCTTCTCCAGCACCTGCCCCTTCACCTTCGGAGCCGGCGAAGCCTGGGCCGGCGCGGACGGCGCGGCCGCTTTCGCTTGGGCGGGCGTCGCGCCGGCCGAGAGACCAAACCCGCCGAGCGCCGCTTCCAGGATCGCCGTCGTCGGCTTGGCCCCGCGCTGCGCGCCCTTGCGCGCGGTCAGCTCCCGCCACCGCTCGGCCATTTCACGCAGGGTGCGCTCGTCGGGACGCCAGTAACCCTTGCGGACCGCCTCGGTCATCCGCTCGATCATTTGCGCCTGGGCCGTGGGATTGCTGGCCTCGAACCAGGCGTTCAGGCCCAACTTGCGGCGGTCCATGACGAAGGTCTCGTGCATGGCCTGCCACTGCTCGGCCCGGACCATGGAGGGATCGGCGACCTGCCAGCCGAACAGGTTGTTTGTGACGTCCAGCACTTCGAGCGCGCCGGCGTAGCCCTCGGCCTTCATGGCCTTGATCCATTCGGGATTGAGATAGCGGCCGCGCAGCTCGTCGGCCAGGACCGAGGCCGCGTCGCGGATCCTCGGTTCGGCGCCGCGCGCATCGGTGATGAACAGGGTCGGGCTCTTGCCGTCCAGGCGGCGCACGGCCATCGACAGGCCGCCCAGATATTCGAACGGATGATCGGTGGAGAGCACGCCGTTCAGGTTCGAGGATCGCGATAGCACAGCGGCTTGAACGCCCCGAAGCTGGGCCGCGAACAGGTTCGCTTCCGCGGGCTTCTCGCCCCAGGCGTCATCGGCATAGGCGTACTGCAACCGATCCAGGAAGCGATCGGCCAGCTCGTCATCCTTCTTCCAGGTTGTCGAGGCCAGGGTCGCCTCAGGCACGCCGCTGCCATAGTCGCCAGGCGCGTTGCTGAAGATCCGCGCGGCGGCCAGCCGGCGGGCGCGCTCGGGCGCCATGCCGGCCTTGACCAGATCGGCCTCGATCCGCCGGCTGTTGGCGGCCACGACATTGCCGGGTTCGTCCAGGGCAGTCAGGCGCTTCACGCCGCCGCCGACCAAGCGCATGAAGCCGTCGAACTGGTCACGATAGACACTGGTCGCCTGCAGCACCGCATCGACGCGCGGCCGCCCCAAGTCCTTGGCCGGGATGATCTCAAGCCCGGTCACCCGCCCGCCCTGGTCCCAAACCGGGCGAAGGCCCATGGCGTAGAGCGCCTGGCTTTCGATGACGCCGAGGGTGCGGATCGCCTCGCCCGACCACAGGGAGAAGGCCAGCTTCTCCGGCGGCGCGCCGTGCTGGCGCCGATAGGCGTCGTAGAGCTGGTCGAAGGCGCGGATGCCCGCCTCATAGGCCGCCTTGGTCGGCAGCTTGTCGGGCTCGAAGGCGAAGAGGTTGCGGCCGCTGGGGACCTCGGGATTACGGACAGGATCGCCGCCTGGTCCGGCGCGCACGAAGCCCCCGGAAAGACCGGCCAGCAGGGCCTCGATCTCGCCGGTTTCGGCGAGGTTGCGGTCCAGAACAGCGCCGCGCTCCAGCATCGCCGAGAGCTCCGGATCGGTGATGTCCGTCAGAGGCCCCGGGCTTTGCAGCCGACGCAGCGTCAGCGCATAGGCCGCCGAGGTCTTCAGCGCCCCGAAGTCCTCGGCGAACACCTCCTTGGGGTCGAGGCCAAGGCGCCGATAGTAGGGCTCGCCCAGTTGCTGCATGACCGTGGCCGCGCGGAGCTCGACAGCGGCCGCCTCGCCGAAGGCGTGCAGGCCGAGCGGCGTCGCCGTCGCCGCCAGGGCGTGCAGATGGTCGTGCAGCGCGGGCAGGAAGGCCGGGAACTCGGCGCGGAGCCGCACCGCGCTCCAGCCCATGTCGCCGGCAAGGCCGCTGGACCGCGCCAGGGCCTGGATCTGCTCGGCGGTGCGCTCGCGCACGGGTCCGGCGTCCAGCTGGTCGTATTCGTGGATCAGGGCGTGCAGGTCGCGCAACTCGTCATAGAGCCCCGCCGGGGCGAATGGCGGGGTCTGGTGGCTGATCGTCACCGCCCGTCCGCGCCGCTTGGCCTGAATGGCCTCGGAGATATTGTCCTGGATGTAGGGATAGAAGACCGGCAGGTCGCCGACGGTCAGGAACGGATAGTCCTCGACCGAAAGGCCCCGATCCTTGCCCGGCGTCCATTCCTGGGTGCCATGGGTGCCAAAGTGGATCAGCGCATCGCTCGCCAGGGTCTCGCGCGCCATCAGATAGGTCGCCAGATAGAGGTGGCCTGGCGGAACCTTGGTGTCGTGATAGGCCTCGCCCACCCGGTCCGCGCGCGGCGGCTGCGGCAGGATGGTTAGCTTGCCCAGGGTCAGGCGCGGGATCACGAAGACCTGTCGGCCGCCGATGAAGCGCACGGCCCAATGACGGTCGGGCGCGCCCCAGCGAGAGGTCACCGCCTGCTTCACCGCGGCGGACTGGCGATCGAGCCAGGCCGTATAGTCGGTCAGCGGCACGGTCGTCGCCAGACCCCGCGCGAGCAGGTCATCGAGAGTCTCGGGCCGATAATAGCCGCCTAACATGGCCTGGGCGCCTTCGATCAGAGCCTTTTCCTTGGTCGGCGGCACGTCGTAGCCGGCGGCGGCGAGCCGCTCGGTGAGGATGGAAAGACTTCTGGGTACATTGAGATTGGACGCCCCGATGTTCTTTTCGCCGCCGGGATGGTTCCAGAACATCAGGGTCAGGCGCTTGTCGGCGTTGGCCTTGGTTCGCAGCAGGGCCAAGCGCCGAGCCTTGCCGACCATCGCCGCGACCTGATCGGGGATCGGCGTCAGTTCGCCCTTGTCGACGGCGGCGATCACCATCGGATCGCTGACGCCCCAGCTCTCGGGCGTGGCCAGGAGGACCGCCGTCATCTGCGGCGAAATGCCGGTGGGCGATGCCCGCCACGCGGCGATGTCGCCTTCGCGATAGGTGAAGCCGGCCATGACCGGGACGCCCAAGGCTTCGAACTCGGCCTTGCGCGCCGCGCCGTTCTGCAGGTGCTGCAGATTGATCAGCACGTCGATCCTGGCCGCCTTGGCGATCTTGCTGATCCCCTGCGGATCGCTGGCCTCGAACCAGAAGACGACGGGCGCAAGACCGTCCTTCTCGGCCGCGCGAACGAAAGCGTCCAGCAAGTCGGTCTCGCCGCTGGCCAGGGCGCCGCCATAGCTGATGACGCCCAGGCGCGGCGCGCCTTCTGGCCAGCGCGTCTCCGCCCACGCCAGATAGTCTTCGATCCTGGCGAACGGCGCCCCAGCGTCGGGATGGTAGATCCCGGCCTTGGGCAAAACCTTGGCCGGCGGCAGGCTGGCGATGTCCCCGCCGGCGCGCCAGATTCGGTAGGCGGCGAAAAACAGCGCGAGATTGTCCGCACCGCCATTGCCATAGTAGCTGGCCAGACGCCGCCCCAGCTCCGGCGGGAGCCCGCCGCCGTAGGCTGGCGGACCGCCGCCGACCCGCAACCAAGGCGTCTTGCTAGCCTCCAGCGCCCCTCCAGCCCTCGCCATAACGGCGGCCAGGTCGTTGCCGCGCGGGGTGTCGAGGACGATCAGGTCGGCGCCCTCGCCCCAGGCGGCGGGATCGCGCTTGTCGGTCTCGACATAGAGCCCCTCGACCGACAGCCCCCGTTCCTGCGCCCAGCGATCCAGGCGCGCGATCTTGCCTGGCAGGACGAAGTCGGTGGTGACAACCCTGATGACCGGCGCGCCCCGGCCCTGCGCGTTCGCCGCGCCGAGCGCGGCGAACAGCAGCCAAAGAACGCCAAGGATCCAAGCCGCGCGGCGCATCAGAAGCTCAGATTGACACCGAGGTGATAAAGGCGCCCCGGCTCGGCGTAGGTGTAGCCGCTCGACTTCTCGGCCAGGCGCTGATCGGTGATGTTCTCAACCCCGACCCGGAGAGCGACGTTCGGGGTCAGCCGCTTTTGCGCCTCGAAGAACCACAGGCTGTAGTCGGGCAGCACGCCGGTGCTGACGCGCTGGCGACCGACATATTCGGCGCGAAGCTGAGCCGAGAAATCCTCTCGCGGCGCCCATTCCAGACGCGCGTTGAGGCTATTGCGCGGGCGCTCGGTCAGCTCGGCCCCGGTGGCGCGGTTCTCGGTGTCCAGGTGCGTGTAGTTGGCCGATAGCTTGAAGGCCGCCGGCAGCTGCGCGCTGGCGCCCGCCTCGACACCCTTGATCCGAGCGCGCGAGACGTTGCCGTAGAGACGCACCTCACGGCCGCGGATGCCGCAGAAGGCTGCGCACTGCGTCTCGACGAGATTTTTCAGATCGTTCTGGAAGACCGCCGCGCGGACCGACCAGGGACCGGCGTCATAATCGATGCTGGCTTCGTAGGTCGTGCCAATCTCGGGCTTGAGGTTGGGGTTGCCGTAGACGGTGAACCGCCCGCCGGCCGCCACCACATCGTATTCGGGCGACAGCTGGGTGAGGCTGGGCGCCTTGAAGCCACGGCCGACGCCGCCCTTGAAGGTCAGCTTCGAGGTGGCGTGAAACACGGTGTAGAGGCGCGGGCTGGTCTGCCAGTCATAGGCCTCGTGGTGATCGAAGCGAGCGCCGCCGACGATCGACCAGCGCTCGGTCACGCTCCACCCATCCTGGATGAAGGCGCCGCCCTGGTCGGCGCTGGCCCTCCCCGAGGCGTTGACTTCCGGGTTGCGCAAGCTCTGGCGACGCAGGTCGCCGCCCAGGCTGACGCGGTGGCCGCCGAGCGGAACGCTGACGTGACCGTCGAGAACCCGCTCGACAATGCGCACCGGCGAGCTTGGCGCCTGCTTCTTGGTCCGAATGTTGACCCGCGCGAGCGCGCTGCGATAGGCGCGAACGCTCGTGTCGCCCCACGACCACTTGCCAGTGTGCGACAGCGCCAGTTGTTCGCGATCGATGTCGTCGGAGAAGCGGTAGTAGGTGATCGGCGCGGCGGTCGTGACGGTGTCGCGATAGCGGACGTCGTGACCGGCCGAATAGGTCAGGTCGATCCGCTGAGCCGTGTCCGGAGTCCAACTCAGAGTGGCCGACCCGTTGACCGAACGGCGGCCTTCCAACTCGGCCTGGCGTGGGTCCGAGGCCATGAAGGTCGGGTCGCGGCCGGTGGCGTCGGCATAGACGCTCAGGCCCAGCTTGTCCTTGACCAACGGGCCGCCGACATAGCCGCCGAACTGATAGGCCTTGCCCTCTCCGCCTTCCGGGGAAGAGCCGTTGATCGTCGCCGACGCGCGCCAGGCGTCAGTGGCGCTGCGAGTGATCAGATTGACGACGCCGCCCAGCGCATCGGCCCCGTAAAGCGACGACATCGGACCGCGCACGATCTCGATGCGCTCGACGGCTTCGACAGGCGTCCAGGCCAGGTCATAGTCACCGTGGGCGACCAGACCGCCGACCGCGCTGAGACGACGGCCGTCGACTAGCACCAGGGTGTGCTCGACAGGCATGCCGCGCAGGCTGATCCCTCGCCGGGTCATGCCAATGCCGCCCACATTTACGCCCGGCTGGCCGCGCAGGGCGTCCGCCAGGTCTTGCACCGGCCGCGCCTCCAGGTCCTGGCGGGTGATGACGGAGATGGTGGCCGGGGCATCGACCAGCTTCTGTTCGCCCGCCGTCGGCGTGACGACGAGCTGAGCCACCGTTGTGGCGTCGTCGGCCCAAGCCGCGCCGCCGAAGGCGGCCATGCCGGACGTCGCCAAGAGCGCGATCCGTCGCGCCGGCTGCCAGTTGAAGATCACGAGACGCCCCCAGAAAGCGGTATTTCACTGCGGACGCTTTGAAACGTTATAACGTACCATTTCGTCAAGTGGGAACTTTGAGCCGCGATCGTAGGTCGCCGCCAGGGGCGGAACGTCTTTGGCGCTTGTCAGAGCCATTCGCCGGCCCTCTCGAGCGACCAGGCGTTGGGCGGCTTTGCTGTCGCCGCCGGTATTTCCAATCGGTGGGGCTCGATTCCCACCGGTGAGCGTCTGCACGCCACAGCTCCGCCGACGACCTCGCAGGCGGAAGATCCCCGAAGGTTGGCGCGGCCCGGCGAGCGCCAAGCCGCGCGCCAGGCCCTAGAAGCGCCCGCTCAAGGAGACGCCCACGAGGCGCGGCGCACCCCGCACGAAGGTCGGGAAAGTGAAACTGTCGCCCGTATTGCCGGCGTCGAGCAGATACTTCTTGTCCAGCAGGTTGGTGGCGAAGACCTCGACCGCCCAGGGTCCCTCGGCGGGCGCTTCGAAACGCACCCGCAGGTTCAGCAGGCCGTAGGCCTTCTGATATTCGTCGACAACCCGATCGCGGAGCATTGGGGCGGTCGGCAGTAGCGGCAGTTGCAGATCGCGTCGATCATTGGCGTCGTCGAAGAAGACCTTCGAGCGCCAGGTGTAGGTCGGCAGGACGCGCAGGACGCCGAGCCCGCCGAGCGCGTGCGAATAGGCGGCGCCTATCGAGACGCTGTGATCGGGCGCCAGGCGGAACTGGTCGCCGTCATAGGCCCCGCCCGAGAAGCGTGCGTGCGAATAGGCATAGGTCCCGAACAGCTCCAGGGCCTCGGCGGGACGCCAGGTGGCCTGCAGCTCCGCGCCCGGCGCCTTGGCCTTGCCGGCGTTGATCGTCACCAGCTTGCCGCTGTCGAACTTCTGGGTCTGGAAGTTGCTGTAGTCGTAATCGTAGATCGAACCGTTCAGTCGCAGACGACCGTTCAGCAGCGCGGCGCTGGCGCCCAATTCGAACGAGTCGACCTCTTCGGCGGGGAGCGTCTTGACGGTCAGGGTGGTGCCCGGAAGGCTGCCGGGGGTGAGGGAGATGACCTCCGGCCGGCGTCCGTGCGCGAACGACGCCCACGCGGACACGTTCGAGGTGAACTGGTAGCGCCCGACCAGGCGATAGGTGACCCCGTCGAAATCGCCGCTCCTGGAGGTCAGAGCCTGGGGCTGGGTGAAGAGCCCAAACGCCGGCAGGGGCGCGCCGGGGGTCAGAAGCGCCGTCAGCAGAGCGCCCTGGGTGGCGGGACTGGTCGAGCCCAGCGCCGCCAACAGCACGCCAAGCCGGCTGGTTCCGTTCCGCAGGTCGCCCCGCACGCTCGAAGTCTTGTCGTCCCGCGTCCACCGCGCCCCGGCGGTCAGTTCCAGGGCCTTGATCGGCTTCCAGGTCAGATCGCCGTAGACGTCGAAGGAGTCGGTTTCGCCGTAGTTGATCGACTGCTCATAGTGGTCGGACTTTAGCGAGGACACGAGCGTGGACGCCACTGTCGACGACGCCGCGCCAAAGCCAGGCGTGAGCGCGGCGGTCAGGAATCCCCGGCCAATCGCCTGGGCTTCCGCCAGGCTCGGCGTCGAGCGCGTGGGCGTAGTGACAAGCAGACCGCTGAGCAGCGCGAGGGCGTAACGCTCGTCATACGTCGCCGACAGGCGCTGACTACCCTTCTCGTGCATGTAGGAGACGCCGGCGAAACCGGAGAGCGGACCGCCGTCGTCGAAGCGCAGTCTCAGCTCCTGGCTCCATTGCTCGCCGCGAGCATCCTCCGCGCCCTGGATGAAGGGCATGGACGAGCCGTCGGGGTCGTTAGTCTCGAGACTGTCGAACTTGCGCCAGCCGCCGATGCTGGACAGGGTCCAGCCAGGGTTGATCCGCCACTCGCCCAGCAGGGTGGCGGTGTCGACCGTGCGGCTCAGCCCCATTTCGGCGCCGCCCTCGAAGCCCGCCGCCGAGCGGTTCAGCCGGGCCGGCGTATAAGGGCTGATCTCGCCGCCGGCGGGGATGAAGGTCCCCGACTTGAACGCGGTTCCGCCGTTGTCGTCGTGGTGGTGGTTGACCAGGAGGTCGAACCGCAGCGTCTCGTTCGGCCGGAAGGTCAGCACCCCGCGATAGGCTTCGGCCTTGGCGCCCTGCAGCGGATCGCCGCCCTCTAGATTGTCGACCCAGCCATCGCGGCGGCGGACGGTGGCGGCCACGCGCAGCGCCAGCGTGTCGGTCGCCAGCGGGAGGTTGGCCATGCCGTAGGCCCGGTAGTAGCCGTCTCCGCCCACGCCGAGTTCGGCCGCGGCCGAGGCTTTGCCAAGATCGGCCTTGTGTTGGATGACGTTGATGCCGCCGATCAGGGCGGCGCGGCCGAACAGGGTCGCCTGAGGCCCTTTAACCACCTCCACGCGGTCCAGGTCGAACAGCTCCATATAGGCGCCGCGGTTGCGGGACGCCGAAACGCCGTCATAGAAGATCGCTACGCGCGGCTCGTCCTGCGCGCTGCCGCTGTCGGTGGTCACGCCGCGCACGACGAATCCGGCGTTGTTGGCGCTCTGCTCCTGCACCGTCAGGCCAGGCGTAAAGGCGGCCAACTCGTCGAACTTGGTGACGCCGAGCTTCTGAAGAAAATCCGAGCCGTAAGCGGTGACCGCCATGGGCACTTCGCTGAGGCGCTGCTCGCGCTTCTGCGCGGTCACGACGATGTCAGTGAGCGCCGTGACGCTATCGGGGTTCAAGGCGCTGGTCGGCCGATCCTGGGCGACGGCTCCGCCGGCCCACCCCATCCCCAGGCACAGCGCCAGGGCGCCGCCCGAAAGACCGCCGCGCGTCATCAGCGCGCTCAGATAAGACCCGCTCACCGTCCGCTCCATATAATATTAAGGTGATGTTCTTATGCTTTTGATCACCATCAAATAACAGTGAAGGTTTTGTGGCTCAGCTGGCGGCTGACGGCCGGCTGAGACGCAAGCGCGCCATGACGACGGCGCTGACAATCGCCGCCCCGAACGGGGCGAGGGCGGCGATGACCCGCAGCCCGCCCGCGGCGGGCCCGCCGGCGCCTTCTCCCGCTCGAAATCCCATCGCCGCCAGAGCCCAGAGCGCCAGCGCCCCACCCAGCGCCTGGGCTACGCCATAGGTCAGGTTGAACGACGCGTAGAAGACGCCCGCGCGCGCCCCGCGACCCTGGTCCTCCTCCTCGGCGACGAGATCGGCGACGATCGAGCGCAGAAGCGTGTATTCGGCGCCCCAGGTCAGGCCCTTGGCGGCCGAATAGGCGGCGAAGGCGGCGACGCCGCCGACGGGCAGGAACAGCGGGATCGGCGCGACTACGGCCATCAGGACGAACACGCCCCACAGCGCCCGCCGCTTGTCGGTGCGCCTGGACACCCGCAGCCAAACAGGCAGGGAGACCAGGCAGCAAAGCGCTTGGACGACGAGGAAGGACGCGGTCCAGTTTGGCAGCTCCAAGGCGTCCCGCACCAGGAACATGAACACGCTGGCGCCCGCTGCTTCCGCCGCGCCGACCAGGAAATAGACCAGCGAGATCATGGCGAAGGCGCGCCGGGTGAAGATCAGGCCGAACGCCCCGGCCAGGCCGCGCCAGCTGAGCGGCACGGGCCGCGCCTTGGTCTCGGGAGTGAGGACGATCAGCGCCGCGACGGCCAGCGGCAGGGTGGTGATCACCGTCAGGCCCATCAGCGCCATCTGACTGGCCGGGGACGCCGCGCCGGTCCGCTCTAGGATCGCCGGCCCCAGGGCGAACACGGGCAGGGAAAGGGCCACGGCCATGGTCTTGGCGCCGAAGATCCTGGAGCGCTCGTCATAGCTGTCCGACAGCTCGGCGCCCCAGGCCCCATGCGCCACGACGACCATTGTCCATCCCGCGAACAGGACGATCATCCACGCCGTCACCGAGGCGGCGGACATGCCCGGCTTGGCGAAATAGAGGGCCCAGGTGGCCAGCAACGCCAGCGGCGCGCCCGCCAGGATCCAGGGCCGCCGCCGCCCGATGGGCGTTTGGGTCGCGTCCGTGAGCGCGCCCATGATCGGATCGTTGAACACGTCCCACAGTCGGCCGATCAGCAGGATCGAGCCGACGGCGGTCAGGGACAGCCCGACATGCTCGCTCAGAAAGGCGGGCATGAACACCGCCATGGGGACGAGGTAGCCGGTGGCGACGAAGGCGGGCGCCGACAGCGCCGCCAGCTGGACCCAGCTCAGGCGCCGCAAGCGCCGCCCGGTCATCACGAGTCTCCATCTCGACCCGAGAACAAGCCGTTATGGAACGCCGCGTCGAAGAACCGCTCGGCCATGGTCTCGTGTCCCCGGGCGTTGGGATGCACGGCGTCGGCCAGATCGCCCGCGTCTTCGGCCGAAAACAGCGTCGACCCGTCGATAATGGCCAGCGCCGTATCGCCCTCCGCCCGGCGCTGAGCCACGACCTCCTGAAGAATGCGCCGGACATCGACGGCGGTCAGGGCGCCGTCGGCCCGGGCGTGCGGACGCGCTTGGCGCTGATAGTCGCCGGCGACGCGGCGCAAGGGGCCGGGCGCGTCCTCCAGCGGCGGACAGTGGAACGGCGAGATGACCAGCACTGGCGCGTTCGGCGTCGCGCCGCGCAGAACGTCTAGAAAGGTGTGAACCGCGCTCGGAAATGTCCTCTGGCGCAGGGTGTCGATGGAGACGACATTGATCCCGAGCTCGAGGCTGATCAGGTCGGCCGACGCCTCGCCAAGCACGCGGGCCATGAAGCCGTCCAGATGGCATTCGCCAGCCAGGCCTAGGTTCAGGAGATCCAGGCCCGCGCGGCGGGCGACCAGGGCGGGCCAGGTCCGCGCCGGTCCGGCGGCCTCCATGCCATGACTAAGAGAGCTGCCATAATGCGCCCAGCGCCGCGCGCCCTGCGGCGGGGCCAGGAAGTCGGCGCCGCTGTCCAGGCGAAAGCCGAGCACCTCGGTGATCGCCGCCTGGGGCAGCCACGCCTGAACCCGCTTCTCGCCGGGCCCCAGATCGAACCGGAGCGTCTGGGGAACGCCGGGATCAAACCGCGTCGTCTCCTCCCCGACCACGATCGTATGCCCCTGTCCCAGCGCGCGGGACATCAGCACGCCGTTGCTGACCACGTCCACGATCACGGGACGCCGAGGCTCGCCGTCGAACCCAAGACCGGTCTCCAGGAGGTCGACCTCCCAGACCGTTGAGGTGGTCGCGAAGTCGAGCCGCACGCCGCTGGTCATCCCCGCCATCAGCGCGAAGGCCGGGCTTGGCGACCGCGCTTGCGCCCAGTCGGGAAGGCGTGACGGCAGCAGGCCGCCCTTGTCGCGACGCGCGCCCAGCGCGCCGCGAACCCCGATCCGGGCGTCATCGAGCGGGATGGAGACCAGCGTGGTCATCCGCGCAGGGCCGCCACTTGCCGCAGGCGCGGGCGCCAGTAGTCCAGGCCCGGCACCACCCGGCCGGGCGTCTTGGCCGCGTCGTCGGCCTTGCGCAGCAGGATGGCGTCGGTGGCCAGCGGGTCGGCCTCGAACGCGGCGACCTCCTCGGCCGTCAGAGGGCCGCCTTGCAGCGCCAGGGTCTGGACGCTGACCGGCGACAGCACGCCGGCATAGTCCTGCTGCTTGGTGACCAGATAGCGCTTGGCGATCACATGCAGCTTGACGAGATCGGCCACCCGATCGCCCAGCACGCCGCGCACGGCCTCGCCGCCGACCTCGTCGTGGATACGAATGTGGCACTGGCCGTGGCAGACGTCATGCACCAGACCCGCGACCTGCAGCTCGACATCGTCCGGCGCGGACATCTCGAGCTCCGCCGCGCATTGCAGGCCGTGCTCGAGCTCGTAAAGGCCAGGCTCCTGCATCGGCATGGCGGCGGTCTCCTCCAGGAAGGCCTCCAGCGCTTCGATCGTGTCGAAATGAGTCACGGGGGCGCGTTCCGTCTGGGTCATGGTCGAGTTTTCCTTTTCGGGGTGACTAGTCTTGCGTCGGCGGCCAGCGCCCGACGCCGCCGTCCTCGACCAGCATGTCGGTCAAGGTCCGATCCAGATGCTCGGCGCGCCATTGCAGCAGGCCTTCCGCCAGCGCCAGGCGGGCGGCTGGATCCGGCAGGAGCGTGCGCCAAGTCGGGTCGGCGGCGAGATCGAAGGCCAGCGACGAGCCGTCGCCGAAATGCACATAGGCCGCGCCGGCTGTGCGATGGACGGCCAGGGTCTGGCGCTGCAGCAGGCGATCGCGCGGCCAGCCGTGGGCGTGGGCGCGCAGAAAGTTGAAGCGCCAATCGAACTCCCAGTGAGCCGCGCTCCGCCACCAGGACGGGGCGTCCTCGCCGTCGAGGAAAGGGGTCAGGGGAAGGCCGTCGCACTGCGCCGGGACGGGCTGACCGAGGGCCTCGCACAGGGTCGGGAACCAGTCGACATTCTCGGTGAAACACTCGACGGTCGCGCCGCGCGCCTTACCGGGGCGCGGGTCGCGCGCGATGCCCAGGATATGGAAGCTGCCCTCGAAGAAGCCGAGCTTCTGGATCAGGCCGTGATCGCCCAATTGCTCGCCGTGGTCGGACGTGACGATGATCAGAGTGTCGTCCCACCACCCGCGCGCCTCCAGGGCCGCCCAGACGCGGCCAAGCTGGTGATCAACCTCGCTGACCATGCCGAAATACTGCGCCTGCATGCGCGCCAGCGCGTCCGGATCGGTAGGGGCGGCCAGGCGCGGATGCGCCATCAAGGCCGCGTGCAGCCAGTGCCGCTCGGCGCTGGGCGCGATGGGCGGCGGCGCCTCCCCGGGGCGATAAAGGTCGCCAAAGCGGCCGGCGGCGGCGAACGGCTCGTGCGGCCGGAAATGGCTCAGATGAGCGAACCAAGGCCCGTCCTGCCGGTCTAGCCAGCCCAGGAACTGGTCGGTCAGGAAGGTCGCGTAGCTGGCCGTCTCGGGCCGCTCGCCCTCGGAGGCTAGCGCCGCCATGCCATCGTTGGGGACCTCAAAGCCCTGGTCGCGCAGCCAGCGGATCCAGGGTTCCGGACGCGCGGGACTGGTATGGAGAACGGGGTCGAAGCCCGGCAGAACCTCGTCGTAGCGACTGAGGCGCGGGTCGTCCGCACCGGCGGCGTCCCGCGGGTCGATGCTTTGATCGGTGTAGCCGAACAGGGCGGGGACATAGCCCGCGCGTCGCGCCGCCTTGGCGACATTGTCAAACCGCCGGTCCAGCGGCGTGCCGTTCGCCACCACCCGATGGTTCATCTGGTAGAGGCCGGTATAGAGGCTGGCCCGGCCTGGCCCGCAGGGCGCGGCCTGGCTGTAGTGCCGGGCCAGGCGGAGGCCCTCCGCCGCCAAGCGGTCGAGATTGGGTGTCCGCACCACGGGGTGACCGGCGCAGGACAGGCAATCGCCGCGGAACTGATCCAAGGTGACGAGCAGCACGTTCATGACCGCTCAATATCACCTACGAATGATGTTTACATGACGATTATCATTTTTGGCTTTGGGCCAGTGCGATGAACGCCTCCACCGACGGAATTTGCAGGTTCTCGGGCAGGGTCACGAGATAGAAGCCCGCGCGGTGGCCGCCGTCGTCCAAGGTTACGGTGCGCAGGCGTCGATCGTCGTCGGCCTCACCCCGAAACACGAGAGCGAGGCCCAGGCCCGCGGCCACCGCGGAGCGGACCGCCGTGGTGCCTGTGACGGTGAGAGCCGGGCCGGCCCACTGCCGGTAGGGGGCCAAGGCGGCCTCGGTCAGGGCCCGGGTGACCGAGCCGGCCTCGCGAAACACCAAGGGCTCCTGCGCCACGTCGCGAAGCTGGGCCACGCCGGAGGCGTAGCGGGGATCGTCGCGCGGCAGGATCAGCTGCAGATCGAGATTCTCCAGCCGCTGGCATTCCAGCTGAGCGTCGGGTTCCAGCAGCGAGCAGAGCGCAAGGTCGATCTGACACTCCAGCAGTTCCTGGCGCAGATACTCGGAATTGCCGCTGGCCGTCGAAAGCTCGACCTCCGGATACACCTGGCGAAAGCGCCCTAGCACCGGAATGGCCAAGGAGGGGCTCGAAAAACCGACCGTAAGGCGCCCCTGGCGCAGCGCGCGGAACTCCTGGGCGATATCCTCGATCTCGGCGACCTTGGCCAGAGCCAGGCGGGCGCGAACGAAGACCTCCCGGCCAATGTCGGTCAGCGAGAGCGCGGCGCCGCGCCGATTCATCAGCCGGGCCCCCAGCGCCTGCTCCAGGGCGCTGACCTGGTTGGAAATATTGGGCTGCGAGACCCCGAGGCTCTGGGCCGCCTTCGAGAAGCTGCCGTGCTCGAAGGCCTGAATGAACGCGCGCAAGGCGCCGATCGTGACGTTGGGATCACGGCGCGCCGCCGAACGCGGCGAAGTTTCCTGGGAGTCTGATTTCCGCATAGGAGGTGGATAGGGGCATACGCCGCGGCGATCAACGCGCGCCTGCCCTCCCGCGCGCCATCGATCAACGACCGCCGCGATGGGATCAGCATCGTCGATACACGCGCAGGAAGGGCCTTGCCGATGCTAACCGCCGACCTAGCTTCGCCATCAGCAGCACCGCCGAGGCCCCGGGCTGCGCCTTGTGTCCGGGATTCCAGCGTCACAATAGCTGCGCCGCCATCCCTGGCGGCGGCGCGCCAATCAAGCGTCTGGTTCAGAGGCTGAGCGGCGCCAATAGCTGACAAAAGAGCGCTCCGGACCTTCGATCGTCAGATCTCAGCGTCCTTCGGCGGCCGACCGGCCTCTCCCGAAATACTGTGCGGGCGTGCGGCCCAAGGCTTTCTTGAACATGGTGATGAAGGCGTTCACCGATTCATAGCCTAACTCTGTCGCGACGTTCTGCACCGCGGCCCCGCCAGCAAGTTCGCGAAGGGCGATGACGAGGTGCAGCTGTTGGCGCCAGCGTCCGAACGTCAAGCCCGTCTCGCGGATCATCAAGCGGGCGAGCGAGCGCTCGCTCATCGCCACGCGCCCGGCCCATTGGGCGAGCGTACTGCGGTCGCTGGGTTCAACCGTCAGGCTGTCGGCGATCGCCCGAATCTTCGGATCGGCGGAGACAGGAAGATTCAAGTGCTCACGCGGCATTTCGGCCAGTTCGTCCAGTGTCACCCGCGCCAGCCGAGCGGCATGACTGTCACTCGAATAGTCCGCCTGCTCCTGGGCGAGGCGATCGACCAGCTCCCGGATCAAGGGGGAGACGGACAGGGTGCAGCACTTGTCGGGAAGTCGCGCGGCCCCTGGCTCCACAAATAGGTAGTTGAGCCGGGCGTTAGCGGTCGCCCGAGCGCTGTGCGAAACGCCGCCAGGAATCCACACGCCGCAGTTCGGCGGCACGATCCAGATTTCGTTGTTCGCGGTGCAGGTGACCGCTCCGCGCAGCGCGAGAATGAGCTGCCCCTTGCGATGCACGTGCATCGGCACTTCCGCCGCGAGCTGGGCGAAATCGAGCCGATGGGCTGAGGCGACCGCAACGGCAAGGTCGGGGTCAAAGACGGATACGGCTGATCGCACGCGAGGCCACTGGCAAGATTCAGGGATTTTTTGGCTGGATAACGAATTTATTGCTTTTTGCAAGTCGTTATCAACATGACCCATGACCCTCGATGAGCCCTCAAGCCTGGCGCGAGCCAAACCAGACCTATCCTGGACTAAGTCGGTGGAAACCCTCCTTCGGACACCCCACTTCAAGGCGGATGCTGACGCCATGCTCTTCTCGGCGAAGAGCTACGCCGCGGCGATGGCGTCCTATTACATCGCGATCAGCATCGGCCTCCCCCGCCCCTATTGGGCTATCGTCACCGTCTACATCGTCTCGCAGCCCTCGGCCGCCGCCTCGCTGAGCCGCGGCGTCTATCGTTTGGCTGGCACGCTCGTCGGCGCCGCGGCGACCGTGGTGATCATCCCCACTTTCGTGAACGCGCCGCTCGCGTGCAGCCTGGCGCTCGCGGGCTGGATCGGGCTGTGCCTGTTCTTCTCGTTGCTCGACCGCACAGCCCGAGCCTACGCCTTCGTCCTCGCCGGTTACACGGCCAGCCTCATCGGCTTTCCAAGCGTGGCCGACCCAGGCGCGGTGTTCGAAATAGCGTCCGTGCGGGTGCAGGAGATCGCTCTCGGCATCCTGTGCGCCGTCCTGATCCATCGCCTCGTCCTACCCAGACCGATCACCGGGGCCTTCACCGGCAAGCTGGCAGTCGCCCTACGCGACGCGCGGACGCTGGCGGCTGACGCGCTCGCGGGAACACCCGCGGCGCAGACCCGCTCGGCGCGTCATCAGCTGGCCGCGGACCTTCTCCTCCTGCAGGGACTTGCGACACAGCTGCCTTACGACTCCGCGCCAGAGACACCGAAGGCTGGGAAGCTGCGATTGGTCCATGACCGGCTGGCGCGTTTGCTGCCGCTCACCGCCGATATCGAGCAACGGGTCGAGGCCTTGGCTGCAAGCGGCCGCAGAGCGCCGGACGAGCTGGCGGTCTTGGTGGCGGACGCCCGGGCCTGGATCGCGGCCGCACAGGAGGACGAAGCGGCGATCGCGTTGACCGAGCGCGCACGATCGCTCCAGGTTCAGCTTAGCGACAAGGCCGCAACGATCGGCGACAGGCTCGCCGTCAATCTCGCCGGGCATCTGGTCGAACTGATCGGACTGCTCGGCGACTGTGATCGCCTGGATCGAGACATCGCAACGCCCGGCCGATCCCCAAGCGTCATGTCGCTCTACCGGTCCAGGAGAGCGAAGGGCTATGTCTACCATCGCGACCCCGTCATGGCCGCCCGCGCGGCGCTCGGAGCCGCGGCCGGCGTTCTCGCCGGATGCGCCTTCTGGATCTGGTCGGCCTGGCCGGATGGGGGGCTGGCCGTTTCGCTCCTGGGCGTGACCTGCGCCCTGTTCGGAAACGTCGATAAGCCGGCGCCCAACGTGATCAAATATATGGTGGGCTCGATCTGGGGCGTGGCGATAAGCCTGGCCTACAGCTTCGTGATCCTCCCGCGCGTCAGCGACTTCACCGTTCTGGCCGCGGCGCTCGCGCCGGCCTTTCTGGTCGCAGGATCTTTACAAGCCCGCCCCGCGACGGCTTACGCGGCCATGGGCGTCACCCTGACGATCCCGATCCTGGTCGGACTGGGCGCCAGCTACCACGGCGACTTCGCGGCGTCGGTCAATAGCGCCATTGCGCTGTTTGCGGCCCTCGGCTTCGCCGTCCTCAGCATGACGCTGCTCCAGACGGTGCGGGTCGACACCGCGATCAATCGGCTTCTTCGGCTCAGCCGCCAGGACGTTGGACGCCGCGCGCTGGGCGAGGGCTCGGACGAGGCCCATTGGACGAGCCTCATGGTCGACCGGGCGGCCCTGCTGCTGCCAAGGTCGCGCCAAGCCCAAGATTCCGGCCAGGACGCGCTCGAAGAGACCTTACGCCATCTTCGCCTCGGCCATGCCGCGGGCCAGCTTCGCAAGACCGTCCAGTTCATCCAGGGCGAGATCGGCGAGGAAACGCGCGCGCTTCTTTCGACGATCGCGAAGCGCTTCGGCGCCAAGTGGCGGCCCGATCCCGCCGAAACGCACCGCCTGGCCGAACGAACCGAAGTGCTGATGGCGAGCATCGCCGCTAGTGCGATCACAGAGCGCGCGCGATTGCTCGACCTGCTCATCGATCTTCGGCTCGCCCTTTCTCCCCAAGTTCCGACGGGCGCGGAGCGCCACTGATGATCGCCGATCTCGACCTTGGCGGCGTCATCATCCCCGGCCTTCTGGTCCTGGCCCTGGCCGCACTGGCCGCGACAACCGCCGCCATCCGTCTCCTCGTCTACGCCCGGCTGACCCGCCTCTTTGCTTACCGACCTCTCGTCGAGCTCGCCGTCTTCGCCATCCTCTACGGCCTGCTTGTCCAGGCCGCTTCCTCCATCGGACTCTTCCAATGAAGCCTGTTCTATCGCTGCTCGGTCGCTACGCCGTCACCCTCTGCCTCGCCGTGGCCGCCGCCCTCGTCGCCTGGCAGGCCTGGAAGCGCGATGCGCAGACCCCCTGGACGCGTGACGGGCGAGTGCGCGCGGACATCGTGCGGGTCTCGACCGACGTCGGCGGCTTGGTGACCCAGGTCATGGTCCGCGACAACCAGACGGTCCAGCCGGGGCAGCTCCTGCTCGTGCTGGATCGGCCGCGGCTTGCAGCGGCGGTCGAACGCGCGCAGGCGGCGATCGCGGAAGCGCAGGCTCAACTCGAGCAGGCCCGCAAGGAAGCCGCGCGCGACGTCGCGCTCGGCGACCTCGTCGCGACGGAGGCGCGCGAACAGAGCGCCGCGAAAGTCAGAACCTCCGAAGCGACCCTGACCCGCGCTCTTGCGGAACGGAACGTGGCGCTTGTCGATCTGCAGCGGAGCGAGGTCCGCGCGAGCGTCGGCGGCGTCGTCACCAATCTTGACATCCATCCCGGCGACTATCTGGCGGCCGGCGCCCAGGCGATGGCGCTGGTCGACGCCTCGTCGGTACGGGTCGAGGGCTATTTCGAGGAGACCAAGCTGCATCGGGTGAGCGTCGGCGATCGGGCCCGCGTGCGGTTGCTGGGCGACGATGTCGAGATCACGGGCCACGTCGAAAGCTTGGCCGCCGCTATCGCCGATGATCAGCGAGACGATACGGGCAATCTCCTGCCGAGGATCGCGCCGACCTTTTCCTGGGTCAGGCTAGCCCAACGCATCCCCGTGCGCATTCGCATCGATCACGCCCCACCGGGCGCGAGACTGATCGCCGGCCGGAGCGCGATCGTGGAGATCATCCCTGCGCGCGGCCGCGCCGCTCAGGCCGCCGGGAGGATCCGCTCGTGAGGCGCGTCCTGTCGCCCCTTCTGGCGTTGCTGATGGCGGGCTGCGCGACGCATCCCGCTGACCCTGTCCCGCGATCCGGCGTTGCGCGGCAGGTGGTCGCCGCTGCGCCGTTTCTGGGACAAGGCGGAGCGGCGACCAACCAGGCGGACGTCCCGGCGCATTGGTGGCGCCTCTATGAGGATCCACGGCTCGACTCCTATGTCGAGGAGGCGCTGGCGGCGAATACCGACCTGAGGGCGGCGGACGCGAACCTGCGCCGGGCGAGCGCGATTGTTCGCGAGGCTCAGGCCGGCCGGACATTGAGCACCGGCGTGTCCGGCCAGGCGCTCGGCGCGAGGACCGCCGGTCCGACCGGGGCGCTGCCGTCTTCCTTCAGCTACGCGCTTGGGTTTGATCTCAGCTATCCGCTTGATCTGGGCGGCGGTCTTCGTCGCGGCGTCGCGGCGGCCAGCGCGCAAGCGGAGGCAAGCGTGGCGGCGCGTGACCATGTCCGTGTCGCGATCGCCGCTGCGGTGACGCGCAATTACGCGCGGGTCTGCGCCTCCAACGCCGCGCTGGCCTCCGCCCGTAAAATTGCGCAAGTGCAGCAGTCGACCCTGGACGCGGCGATCCGTATGGCCAGGGGCGGCCGGGGCGCCCGCTTCGATATCGACCGCGCGCGCGCCGCCGCCTACGCGAGCGACGCGGCCATCCCCGGCATCCTGGCCGAAAAGCAAGCCGCCTTGTTCGAACTGGCGGCGCTGATGGGGCGCGCGCCCGCGGACTATCCGAAGGAGGCGGAGGGCTGCGGCGACGTTCCCGCCGTCGAGCGGCCCATCCCGATCGGCGATGGCGTGACGCTGCTCAAGCGCCGTCCGGACGTCAGGATGGCCGAGCGCGATCTGGCGAGGGCCACGACGATGATCGGCGTCAGGGCGGCGGAACTCTACCCGAGCGTCAGCATCGGCGGGTCAGCTGGAACGGCGGGTCCGATGAAAGACCTGCTGGCGCCGTCCACATTCGGCTTCGGCCTGGGCCCGTTGGTGTCCTGGACGTTCCCGAACCGGAAAGCGGTGCGCGCCCGCATCGATCAGGCCGGCGCCGAGGCCGACGCCGCCCTGGCGAGCTTCGATGGCTCGGTGCTTCTCGCCCTTCAGCAGACGGAGACCGCGCTCTCGGCCTACGCACGGGCCCGCGAGCACCTGAAGGCTCTGGAGTCGGCGGCCGCCGCGGCTGGAAAGGCCAGCGACGACGCAGAGAAACTCCAGCGCTTCGGCCGCGCGCCATTTCTCGACGTTCTACAGGCGCAGGCGAGCTATGCGCAGACGCTGGCCAGTCTATCGGCCGCGCGTGCGAACCTTGTCGATCGGCAGATCGACCTCTTCCTCGCGCTTGGTGGAGGCTGGGAGTGACCTGCAGGCGTTGATTGAGGTGGTCCGCCTACTCATTGCGGACTGCGCGGCGCGGCCGATCCAGGCGTGCTGTTCGTCAAGTCGATTAGGGCAAAGAGCGAGTCGCCCGCCTATGACCAGAACTCCGCCCATACTGCGTTAGTCTTGCGCCAATTGCTGCCATTGGCGGACCTCCAGAACCACGCCGTTCAAGGCAGGCGCGTGGCGCCTTTCAACCGCACTGAATCGGCAGGCAACGCCCAGGGATCGATCTGCGCGCCCCCCAAGTCTACGGCTTGGCCACCGATCTGCTGGCTTAGCTCAGCGGAGTGTCCAGAAGCCTGACATATTGCTGACCACTGTGCATGTCGCGCTCCACAGCTCCGCCCTGCGGGGTCTTGCGAGGATAGGAGATCTTCACGACGCTCAGGTTGTCGACCGCGAACCGCTTCACGAGCGCGGGATCGACGCTGAAGACCTTCGCCACGGCGTCAGCCGAAAGGCCGGCGGCGCCCTTGTAGCGCGCGTAGTTCTCCGGGCCGTCAAAGAACAGATCCGCCGTCACCCAGAACGGGCCGGCGTTCTTCGAACGCACCTGACGGCAGACCTCATGCAGCTTGACCATCGCGGACCTCCTTGTCTTGGACGCCGGCGCCAACCCAGCGGATACGGACCAGTTCGAAGGGATCGGCTGTCTGCACGACGTGGTTGAGCTTGAACTCGAACACCTGGCCGCGCTCGATCTCAGCTGGCGAGAACGGAAAGGCGTAGCTGGGCAGCTCGATGTCCCGGCGCACTGGGAAGTGAAAGAAGTAGGGGTTGCAGACCTTGGCGATCTGCGTGGCAAGCGCCTGGGTGGCGGCGGTGGCCACGAACAGCAGGCCCACCTCCAGGGGCGCCGGCGCGCCCGGCGGCCGAGCTTGGCCGGAAACAGCGTTCCAGCCATAGGCGCGCAACGAGATGTCGTAGTCTCCGGCCGCCTCTCCCATGGTCCGGCGCACGCGATCGCGTAGCGCCTCGTCCATGCGCGCCATGAAGCCGTCGAGATCCGCCATCACCGCTCGGTCCTCGATGCCAACGATCATGATCGTCTGGAAGGGTCCTCCCGCCGCGCCTTCCAGTTTCATCGTGTAGGGCTTGCGTTCCCAGCGCGAGCCGGTGACCCGCACCGTCCGCGCATCCAGCGCCTGATAGTCCGACCTCGTCACGTCCAGCACCCCGCCGGGCTCGACGAGGTGGAACGGATCGCTGTTCTCATAGAGCATGTGGGCCGCCACGGTGCGCGGCTCGCAGCGATTGTCGGGCGACAGGGGCGCGATGTCGAACCCCTCGGCGTCGACCGATAATAGGACACCGGGGTTCATCGGATTGACCGTGCACTGACCGCCGCATTCGGCGACCTTGGCGCCATGCCAGGCCGGTCCCGCCGCCGCGCCCAGCATCAGCGGCACGGCGGCCAGCACGGCGGTGTCGGTGGTGCGTCCGCCCAGCACGATCTCGGCCCCGCCCTGCAGGGCCGAGATGTAGGGCTCGGGGCCTAGCAGGGCGACGATGTGCGAGCAGGCCTCCACCGTCGTGTCGTCCAATGGCCCCAGCGGCGGCAACGCACGCACCAGGCCGGCGGTGTTCTTGGCCTTCAGCGTCGCCTTGTCCTGCTCGGAGTAGAGCACGGCGATGCGGGGGCGCAGACCGAGCTCGCCGGCGACCTCCTGGACGATCTCCAGCGTCCAGTCGACGGCCTCGTCGCAGCCGGAGGTGCCGCAGGAGCCGACCAGCAGCGGAATGCCCGCCCGGTCGCGGGCCTCCATCAGGATCGAGAGATCGCGCTTGACCGCCGCGCGGCTGTACTTGGACTTTCCCGTGCCGAGATAGGCTGGACCGCTGTCGGTCGAGCCGGCGTCGAGCGCGATGGCGTGCGCGCCCGCCGCGAGGCCCGCCTCGACCTCATCCGGCCGCACCCCTGCCCCCAGCGCCCCGCAAGGCACCAGCACCTTGACCCCGCCATCGGAGAACCGGCCGTCGTTCATTGAGAACTCTTTCGGATTGGAGGCGGTCATCAGGCCGCTTTCAGTGGGAAGGCGCCGGTGACCAGGCCGGCGATGAGCAACAGCAGCGACGCGGCGATGGCCCATTTCAGCGAGAACCGCTGGGCCGCGCCGACCTCGACCTTCAGGAGACCGGTGACGAGGTAGATGGCGGCGATCAGGGGGCTGAGGCCGTGGACCGGCTGGCCGATGATCGAGGCGCGGGCGATGGCCTCGGCCGGCACGCCGAACTTGGCGGCGGTCTCGGCGATCACCGGCAGGACGCCGAAATAGAAGGCGTCGTTCGACATGAAGAAGGTCATCGGCATGCTGAGCAGCGCGGTGATCGGCGCCAGATACGGACCCAGTTGCGGCGGGATCGCCGTCAGGGTCGCGTCGGCCATCGCCTTGACCATGCCCGTACCCGACAGGATGCCGGTGAAGGCTCCGGCGGCGAAGATCAACAACACCACGCCCAGGACATTCTTGGCGTGGGCGGCGATCCTCGTCCGCTGGACGCCGATGTCGGGATAGTTGACGATCACGGCGATGGCGAAGGCGCCCATCATCAGGGCCGGCAGCGGCGCCGCGCCGGTGACGAGGCCGCCGACCAGAGCCAAGGTCAAGGCCAGGTTGAACCAGATCAGCTTAGGCCGCTTGGCCTCCGTCTCGCCGGTATCGATCAGCGGCGCGTCGGCGGCTGCGGGCGCCAGCGGCTCGAGGGAGAGGCGTCCCAGGCGCCTGCGCTCGCCGACGCCAAGCCACCAGGCCAGGGCCATGGTCCCCGCTAGGCCGGCGACCATGGCCGGGATCATCGGCAGGAACACCGCGCTCGGCTCCAGATGCAGGGCGCTGGCGGCCCGGGCGGTCGGCCCGCCCCAAGGCACCAGGTTGACGATGGTGTTGCTGAGCCCCAGCAGCAGCGCCAGGATCAGCGGGTTCAGCCGCAACCGCCGATAGACCGGCAAGAGGGCCGAGATCGTCACCAGAGCCGTGGTGGCGCCGTCGCCGTCCAGCGACACGACCATGGCCAGGAGCGCCGTGCCCACCGTCACCCGCGCGGGGTCGTCGCCGACCATCGCCAGCACCCAGCGCACCAGCGGATCGAACAGGCCCGCGTCGATCATGATCCCGAAATAGAGGACCGCGAACGCCAGCATCAGGGCCGTGGGCGCCAGCTGGGTGACGCCCTTGACCATCATACCGCCCAGCTGCGGACCGGCGCCGGCCAACAGGCCAAAGACGATCGGCACGATGATCAGGGCCGTGATCGCCGACAGACGATGGGTCATGATCAGCGTCATGAAGCTGATCACCATCAGAAAGCCCAGCACCGCCAGCGTCATCACGCCCTCTCCTCGCCGCGCGTCGTCACGTCAGTAGTTCCAGCGCAGCGTGGCGCCGACCGTACGCGGCGGGGCGAAGATGGCCAGGTTCGCGCCTTGGAAGACGACCTGGTGGGTCTTGTAGAGCTGATCGGTCAGGTTCTTGCCCCACACCGACAGGTTCCAGCGACCGTCCGGGCTGTCATAGACCAGGCGCGCGTCGATCAGGGTGCGGGCCTTGCGGGTGGTGATCTCGTTGTTGTCGAGGTCGTCGTAGATCTTGCTCTCGAACGTGCCGTCGATCGCCGCTTCGATCCGCGCGCCCGAGGCCAGCGGCCGGGCGTAGCTGGGCGACAGGGTCAGCTTGTGGCGCGGGCTGCGGGTCATCCGATTGCCCGAACGGTCCGCGCCCCGATCGAACAGGCTGAGGAACTTGCCGTCGGTATAGGCGTAGCTGGCCGCCACGCGCACATGGTCGTCGAGGCGCGCGTCCAACGACGTCTCCAACCCGCGGATTCGCGCCTTGCCGGCATTGGTGGTGATGGTGTCGAAGCCGCGCGTGCTGCGAACCTGCAGGTCCTGGTAGTCGGTCTGGTAGATCGAGGTGTTCCAGGTCAGGCGCCGGTCCAGTAATCGGGTCTTGGCGCCCAGCTCGTACAGAGTCGCGGTCTCGGGGTTGAACGGCGTCACCGCCGAGGTCGGGGTCGAGGGGGTGTCCTGGAAGCCGCCGCTCTTGAAGCCGGTCGAAATCACCCCGTACAGCATGACGTCGTCGCTGGGTGAGACGTCGCCGCCGATCCGCCAGGTCAGCTTGCTCCAGTCGTGGCTGGCGTTGACCGTATAGCGGGTCGAGGCGCGCAGCAGGGCCGTGGAATCCTGGTTGCTGAGCGCATAGTCCTTGTCGTCCTTGGAATAGCGCAGGCCGCCGAAGACGTTGATCCGATCAGTCAGCGGCCAGGTGGCGTCGCCGAACACCGCGTAGCTCTTGACGCTGGCGGCCTGGATGAAGCGGTCGCGCGCCGCGTAGGTCGCCGGCGGGATCGGGCGGGACTTGATGTCGCCGAACAGCGTGTCCACCCGGTCGGTGTCGCCGCTGTAGGCGTAGCCGCCGGCAACCCAGCGCAGCTTGGACGACGGCAAGGCCGAGAGCCGGAGCTCGTGGCTCTGGAAATGGCTCTTCTCGTCCTGGCCGCCCTTGAAGTTCAGGGCGTAGATCGTCGGATTACCGCCGTCGAAGTCCTCGGCGTAGTGATAGACGAGGTCGCGGTACGAACCGATGTAGGTCAGGCTGGCCATCGGCAGATCCCACGACAGGTTCGCCCGCGCGCCCCAGGTGTCTCGATCGTTGCGGCCGTTGTTCTCGGCGAAATACTGGTCGCGCTGGCCGTTGATCTTCCAGAGCGCGCTGGCGGGGACGCTAGGATCCAGTTGCACGACGTGCCGGGCGTCGCTGTTCATGCGGTCGCGCGTCCCGTCGATGGCGAAGATCGCCGTGAAGCTGTCCGTAGGCTGAAGGAGAAGCTGCAGGCGACCGCTCTTGGTGTCCTGATCCTCGGCCCGGCCGCCGGCGAAGGCGTTCTTGGCGTAGCCCTCGTGCTGGCGCGAGCTGAGGCTGAGACGCAGGGCGGCCTTATCCGAAACTGGCGCATTGACGAAGCCGGCCGCCTCGAAGCGAGAATAGTCGCCCACCGTCACAGCCGCGCCGGCGTGGAAGGCGTCCAGGGTCGGGCGCTTGTTGAAGACGCTCACCGCGCCGCCGACGACGTTCTTGCCCAGCAACGTGCCCTGCGGGCCTTTCAGCACCTCGATCCGCTCGACATCGAACGCGTCGAAAGCCACCGCCGACGGGCGGCCGTAATAGACCTCGTCGACGAACACCGACACCGAGGGGTCGCCCGCCGCGCCGCGGTCGGATGAGCCAATGCCGCGCAGGGTCGGACGCGGCTGGCTGCTTGGGAAGTTGTCGAACGACAGGCCCGGGGTGCGGTTGGCGACATCCTGCACTTGGACGATGCGGGCCTGCTCGATCTGCTTGTCGCCGAACACCGACAGCGTCAGCGGCACGTCCTGCAGGTTCTCCGATCGCTTCTGGGCGGTCACCACCACCTCGTCGATCTGGACCGGGTCGGGCGTTGTCTGAGCCATCACGGCCGATCCCGAACCAAGCGCCAGGACACAAGCCGATCCTAGCAAGCCGAAGCGAGCGTTCATGGTCATTCCCTCCCCGCGCTTTACATTGACAGTTTTCGTCAATGCGTTCTTTCTTGATGCGGTGACTTGCATTGGGACCAATGATACATGACTCGTCAATCTGTACGAAATTCGTCCATATGAATGACGACGCGCTTTTCATGTCCGCCGAAGAGGCCGCCGACGTCCTGGGCGTCACCGTCACGACGCTCTATGCCTACGTCAGCCGAAAGGGCATCCGCTCCGAGAAGCAGCCGGGCTCGAAGAGCCGGCGCTACTGGCGCGCGGACATCGAGCAAGCCCGGCAGCGCGGCCGCCCGGCCGACCCCTCGGCCGGGCTGATCAGGTCGACCGCCGTGACCTTGATGACCCCGAAGGGCCCGTTCTATCGCGGCGTCTCCGCCATCGAGCTGGCCGAGACCGCGACCATCGAGGAGGTCGCCGGCCTGCTCTGGAACGCGCCGACCGCCTTCGCGGAGGCGACGCCCCGCCTGCCGCCCAACCATGATGAAGTTCTCGCCGCGCTGGGCGGCCTGCCTCGCATACCGCGCGCCATCGCCTTGCTCAGCCTGATGGAGCACGCCAACCCCCGCGCCCACGACCTGACGCCACAGGGCTACGCTCGCACGGGCGCCGAGGCCGTCCGCTGCTTCGCCGCCCTGGTGGGCGGCGGCTCTCCACACGACCACGGACCGATCCACGTCGTGCTGGCGCGCAACCTCGGCCTGCCCCCCGCCTATGGCGACATGATCCGCCGCTGCCTGGTGCTGGCCGCTGACCACGAGCTGGATCCGACCACCTATGCGGTGCGGGCCGCCGCCAACACCGGCGTTACGCCCTATGGCGCGGCCATGGCGGGCCTCGTGGCGGGGCGCGGACGCCGGCTGCACATGGCCCGCGCCGAGACCGTCTCGCGCTTTGTCGAGGAGTTTCTGACCGACGATCCCAAGGAGGCTGTCCTATCGCGCTTCCGCGTCGGCGAGCCGCTTCCGGGCTTCGGCCGCTACCTCTACGCCGATAAGGATCCGCGGGCGCAAGCGCTGATCGCGTCGCTGGAACAACATGCGCCCGCGCCGATGATGCGGCGCTTCCGGACAGCCGCCGACATCATCGAGGATCTGACCGGCGCCGCGCCGGACTTCATCGTGCCGACCGTGTTGCTCGGCAAGGTTCTGGGGCTGAAGGGCGAGGAACTGGCCGTCTCGACGGTCGGCCGCATGGTCGGCTGGATCGCTCATGCCCTGGAGCAGTACCAGGACCACGACCTCTTCCGCCCACGCGCGAGCTACTGCGGACCTCTGCCGGCGCGTTCCGAACCGGCAGGCCCACAGGGCTTGGATTGACGCTCAGCGTCAAGAGCGGACGTTGGCGCAATTCCGAAACCTCGACCCTCTGCGAAGGTTACATACCCCTCTTCCAGTCAGCGACATGGAGCGGCCTCCACGGCGAAGCGGCGCTATTTGAAGTCCCTTAGCGCCTTTCCAGAGAGGCGACGGTCGAGCGCCTGATGAGGCGCTCGTAAGTGGACTGGCGGATGGGACGGCGGTCGCGCAGGCGGACCCATGTCGTCTCGCTGATGCCCAGGGTTTCTTGCAGATGCGCCTTGGTTAGCGCCGGCAGCAGGTCGCGCAGACGGCGAACCTGCTCGGGATCGACGGTGATCATCGTCATGGGGTAGTCGCCTCCACCAGATCGAGACGCGCCTTGCGCGGATCAGCCCCGGCCTTGGGGCCCCGAGCGGAGAAGTCTAGGATCTGGTCGGACGCGGCCTCGTAGCGCGGCCAAGCCGGAAGGCCCGAGGCGCTCGGGACGTTGCTCTTGGCGAAGCCGACCCAGTAGGCGTGCGCCGCCTTGGCCGCCGTCGCGTCGGCGGGCGTGAGCGCCGCGCCGTAGCGAGCATCAACGGTGTCGAACACAAAGGGAATCTCGGTGGCGTGCGGCGCGCCCCACCATTGCCCCCTCATGCTCTCGGCCACGTAGGAGAAGCGGAACTGGTAGACGGGTGCGCCCTGCTCCGCCATCACGCGCGCCACCGCGCGAGCGGGCTCGATGAACATGCGGTCGCCGGCGGCGGCCCAGCCATAGACCTTGATGTCGCCGTCGCCCTTGGGGTCGTACAGAGCCTCGGCCTCGGCCCTGCGCGCGCCGAACGGGGCGAAGACCTGGTCGCGGCTTCCGCCGAAGAAGAAGCCGTCGGCGCTGGTCGCGCCGACCATCACCGGCATCTTGGTCCAGGCGCCGACCTTGTAGGCCTGCAGCGGCTCGCGGGTCATGAGCTTGCCGTCCAGCATCGGCCCGCCGCCCCAGGTGAGGGTGTTGGACGTCGCCATGTTGAGGCCGTCGACCACCGTCTCGGCCGGCAGCGCGCGCAGCGACTCGAGCGCCGCCGCGTCGGTTCCGGAGACGCCCGCCTTGGCCGCGAAGGCCAGGCCGGCCGCTTCGGCCGAACGCTGGCCCGCGGGGGCGGTCAGCGGCAAGGTCGGCAGCAGGCGCGGACGCCCGCCGCCCGACTGGATGATCGCCTTGTGGAACAGCCCGTTGGCCTGCGGCGCGGTCAGCAGGGCGTGGACGGACATGCCGCCGGCCGACTCCCCGAAGACCGTGACATTGGCCGGATCGCCCCCGAAGGCGGCGATGTTGTCGCGCACCCAGGTCAGGGCGGCGATCTGGTCCATCAGCCCGTAGTTGCCCAGCATTCCGCCATCAGCGTTGGCCGCCGTCAGGGCCGGATGGGCGAAGAACCCAAACCGGCCGACCCGATAGTTGAAGCTGACCAGCACCACGCCGTCGCGGGCGAACCGATCGCCGGCATAGACCGCCGGCGAACTGCCGCCGTTGACGAAGCCGCCGCCGTAGATCCAGACCATGACCGGCCGCTTGACCTTGTCCTTCAGCGCCGCCTCGGGCGTCCAGACGTTGGCGTAGAGGCAGTCCTCCGCCGGCTTCACACCCAGCGGCGCGGCGTCGCCCGGGAACGGGTTCTGCATGCAGTCGGCGCCGTAGGCCTTGGCGTCGCGCGGCGCGGTCCAGGCCTTGGGTGGCTGAGGCGCGCGCCAGCGGAGCGGCCCCACGGGCGGCGCCGCGAAGGGAACGCCTTTGAAGGCCGCCACGCCCGCCACGGCCTCTCCGATGACGGGGCCGAAGGTGGTGGTCACAGTGGGGTCGGCCGCCAAGGCCTGACCGGCGCAGACCGTGGAGAACGCGGCGGCGAGAGCGAGCGTGCGGATGGTCATCGGTATCCTCCCGTTTACGGCTTCAGCGTCCGCGCCTTGACCTTGGCCGCGCCCTTCAGGGCGAGATCGGCCGAGGAGGCGCCCACGGCGACCTGATAGTCCCCGCTCGTCAAGCTCCAGCGGTTGGCCTTGGCGTCGAAGCTGGCCAGGACGCGGGGATCAGCGGTCAGGGTGACGCGGCGGATCTCGCCTGGCGCCAGGGCGACCTTCTCGAAGCCGATCAATCGCTGCAGCGCCTTGCCCGCAGCGCCCGTCAGATAGACCTGCGGCGCGTCCTTGCCGGGCCGCTGGCCGACATTGGCGACGTCAAAGCTAACCGTCAGGGTCTCGCCGCCGGTCACCTTCAGGTTCGAATAGGCGAACTTCGTGTAGGAGAGGCCGTAGCCGAACGGGAAGAACGGCTTCTGTCCAGTGGCGGCGAAGCGACGGTAGCCGACGTCCGCGCCCTCGGAATAGACCACGTCGAACTTGGTCTTCTCCGGAGTGGTCAGGCCCGGCAGTTGCGCGCGGGGATACTGATCGATCGAGGCCGGGAAGGTCAGCGGCAGGCGGCCAGACGGATTGACCGTCCCCAGCAGCACGTCGGCGATCGCCTCGCCGCCCTTCGCGCCCGCATACCAGGCCTCGACCACCGCGCCGGCCTGGTCGAGCCAGGGCATCGACACCGGACCACCGGTCTGCAGCACCACGATCGCGTTCGGATTGGCGGCGGTGACGGCCGCGATCAGGGCGTCCTGGCCGTCGGGCAGCGACAGGTCGGGGGCGTCCTCGCCCTCGCCCATCCACTGGTTGCCGAAGACCACGACCACGTCCGCTGCCTTGGCGGCGGCGACCGCCGAGGCGGCGTAGCGGCCATCGTCGAAGGTCACCTTGGCCTCGGGCAAGGCCTTGCGCAGCGCCGCCAGCGGCGAGGAGCCGTTGAAGACCTGGCTGCGGAACGGCCCCATCATGCCCTCCCCGCCCAACGGGACGGAACGCTTGGCGCCGCCGGGCGGCACGACCTGGGACGAGCCGCCTCCCGACAGCACGCCCGCGTCGGCGTGACCGCCGATCACGGCGATCGTCTTGGCGGTCTTGGCGAGCGGCAGAAGGCCGTCGCGGTTCTTCAGCAGAACGATCCCCTCGGCCGCGGCGGCCTGGGCGACGGCGGCGCCGGCGTCGTAGTCGATCGCGCCGCCTGGCTCGACCGGCTTGTCGAACAGGCCGGCGGCGAACATCGAGCGCAGAATGCGGCGGGCGGCGTCGGAGACTCGGGCGGCCGGAACCTCGCCCTTCTGGACGGCGACTTTCAGCGGTTCGCCGAACCAGGTGGTTCCGTCCAGTTGCTCGCCCGACTGCTGGTCCAGCCCCTTGAGAATATAGTCCGTGGCGTGGACCGCGCCCCAGTCCGACATCACCCAGCCCTTGTAGCCCCAGTCGCGCTTGAGCACGTCATTCAGCAGATGGGGATTTCCGCAGCTATAGTCGCCATTGACCAGGTTGTAGGCGCACATCACCGAGCCGGGCTGGCCCTTTTCGATGGCGATCTGGAAGGCCAGCAGGTCGCTCTCGCGATGGGCGGCCTCGTCGATGACCGAGTTGGCGAAGTGACGCTTGGTCTCCTGACCGTTCAGCGAGAAGTGCTTGACCGTCGAAACGATCCCCTGGTCCTGGACGCCCTTGATCGACGCCCCAGCCAGGTTGCCAGCCAGCCAGGGATCCTCGCCCAGATACTCGAAGTTGCGGCCGTTGCGCGGATCGCGGGCCAGATTGACGCCGCCGGCCAGCTGGACGTTGAAGCCCTTGGCGCGCGCCTCGCGGCCGACCACCGCGCCGCCGTCATAGGCTAGCTTGGTGTTGAAGGTCGCCGCCAGCGACAGGCCCGACGGCAGCGCCGTGGCCCCGTCGCCAGGACGCACGCCCAGCGGATTGGTCACGCCAAGGCTGGCGTCGCTCTCGTTCACAGCCGGCACGCCCAGGCGCGGGATGCCCGGAATGTAGCCAGCCGAGCCGATCGCGCCCTCGGGCTTCTTGATGCCGAAGATCGGCATGGACATCGGTCCGTGCAGCAGGCCGATGCGCTCGTCGAGCGTCATCTCCTTTTCCAGCAGCGCCGCGCGCTCGTCCGGCGACAGCTTGGCGTTCATCCAGGGCCGCGCGGGCGCCTGGGCCTGAGCGACGGTGGCGATGGCGAGCACCGCGAGGCTGGCGGCGGCGATCAGGGAGCGGTTCATGGCGGTCGTCCTTAGTAGGTCAGGCCGAAACGGATCGGATACAGGGGGCCCTTGGAGTCATGCGGCGCGTCCTCGGCCTGGACCTCGACGGCGGCCATCGACGAGGGCAGCTCGAACGGCAGCTTGCCGCGCGGCGGCGCCTTGCCCGTCACGGCGTCGAGGAAGGCGTCATCGCCGGACCCGAAGTCGCCGATCAGCGCGGCGGCCTTGTCCCGCACGTTGGTCAGGATCGCCGGGCGATCCAGATAGACGGAGACGATGGTCGGGACCTTGGCCGAGGCGGCCTTGATCGCCTCGTAATCGGCCGCGCCGTCCTTGAACGACAGGTCGCCCTCGTGCTGGAAACTGCCGAACGTGAAGTTCGGATGCAGGGTCTCGAACGGCGTCGCCGTGCGAATGATCGCCAGCTCGGCCTGGGCGAGATCGTCGACCGGAACCAGGCCATGGGCCTTCGCCGCCTCGGCCGAGACGCCCTTCAGCCAGACCTTCCTGCCGGCGCCCTTCAGCGGCAGCAGACCGTTCTTGTTCTCCAGCAGGGTCAGGGCCGCGCTTTGGGCCGCGCGCCCCTCGGCCACGAAAGTCTGAGAACCGACGAGGGCCGTCGCGGCCTTGGGGTCGACATAGGGGTTTTCGAAAAGGCCCTGCTGGAACTTAATCGCGAGGATGCGACGCGCGGCGTCATCGATACGCGCCTGGGGAATCTTGCCCGTCTTGACGGCCGCCACCAGCTCGGCCGTGTCCTCGACGCCGCCGAACTGGTCGAGACCGGCGTTCACGCCCTTGGCGTACCGGTCAACCTTGGCTAGGTCCTCGACGCCCCAGGCGGTCGAGAGGCCGGCGAAGCTGGGCTTCTGGCCGTCGGGAAAGCCGTTGCGACAAGTCTCGCCACAGTCGTTGGTGATCGCCCAGTCGGAGATCACAACACCCTTGAAGCCGTGTTTCGACCGCAGCTGATCGGTCAGCAACTGCTTGGAGAAGCCGGCGCCGACCTGTTCCAGCGGCTGGCCGTCCAGGGAGAGGTCCTTGAGGATCGCATAGGTCGGCATCACGCCGACGACACCGGCGGCGAAGGCCTGATCAAACGGCTTGACGTGCAGGTCGAACTGGCCCGCAGGGAAGACGGCGTAGCGGCCGTAGCTGTTGTGGCCGTCAAAACCCTTGGCCGAGGCGCCGTAGCCGACCCAGTGCTTGACCACCGCCGAGACGCCGTTCGGCGCGAGGTTCGTTTCGCCGCCCTGGAAGCCCTGGACATAGGCCTTGACCATGCGGCCGACGAGGTCCGGATCCTCGCCGAAGGTGCCGCTGATCCGCGACCAACGCGGCTCGGTGGCCAGGTCGGCCATCGGCGACAGGGCCTGGTGGATGCCGACGGCGCGATACTCCTGGCGCGCGATATTCCCGAAGCGGCGAACCAGTCTCTCATCGCCGATCGCGGCGAGGCCCGTCGCCTCGGGCCATTGCGAGAAGCCGCCGGCCGCGACGCTAGCCCCGGCCACGAATTGGAAGTGATGGCGCGGGTCCGTGCTGATCGTGGCGGGCACGCCCAGACGTCCCTGCTCGGCGATCGCCTGGACGGCGTTGTTCTGCTCGGCCAGCCAGGCCGGATCGCCGGCGAGCCGGGTGATGAAGGTGGTGACGTGCCGCTCGAGGATCAGCGGCTTCAGCTTGTCGAGGTCGTAACCCTGCCCTCGTCCCGGGACCATGCCGCCGACGGCCGGCAAGGTGCCGTGCATCATCTCGCCGGCCCTCTCCTCCAGCGTCATGCGTCCGACGAGGTCAGCCGCGCGCTGATCCGGCGACAGGCGCCAGTCCTCGAACGGCGAAAGCTTGCCGTCACGGTCGAGGTCCCGGAAACGCAGGCTGTCGACAGTGATGGTCTTGCCGCCCCGGACGCCAAGTTGCGGCTGGTTGGCGGCAAGGGCCGCCGAGCCGGTTGCGGCCAGAATGGCGGTCGAGATCAGGAGACGTCGAAAAGCCAGCACGTCGAACTCCAAGCGCGAAACAAGAAAGCGCCCTCGGCGCGCAGGAGACGCCGAGGGCGGTGGCAGTCGGAAGGTTAGAAGTTGACCCCCAAGCGCAGGCCATAGGTGCGCGGCGGGGCGTAGAACTCGCCGTTGCCGTTGGTGGCGAGGCCCGTCGTCGAGTTCGGCGACGAAGCGGTGCGCACGTCGTCGTCCTCGAGGTTGCGGACATAGCCCTGCAGGTTCCAGCGATCGTCGGCGCTGGTGTAGGTCAGGCTGAGATCGGTCTTGGTGAAGCTGCCCTGCTTGTTCTGGGCGAAGCCGTGGTACTCGAGGTTCTTGCTGCTTTCGTAGTGCGTCTGGACACGGCCGACGACCTTGGCGCCCGAAGCGATCTCCCAGGTGTGCTGGTAGCCGACGTTCAGCGTCCAGTCGGGCGTGCGGGCCATGCGGCAGCCCGAGAAGTCGGTGGACCGCGGCGCGGCGGCCGTGAAGTTGGCCTTGTAGCAGCCAGCCACGCTGGCGTTCGCCGCATTGTTGGAGAACGAGTCGCCCAACGGCAGCAGGAAGTCAGTGTAGCGGGCGTGCAGCCAACCCAGCGTCGCATCGATCCGGTCATTTTCAGTGATGACCAGGTTGCTTTCGAACTCGACGCCATAGACGCGGGCCTTGTCGGCGTTCAGCGTCACCGAGGCCTGCTGGCCCGCGATGATCCCGACGGCCGACACCTGGAAGTCGCGATAGTCGTAGAGGAAGCCCGTCGCGTTGAACTGCAGGCGGTTGTCGAAGAAGCGGTTCTTCACGCCCGCCTCGTACGAGGTGATCTTCTCCGGCGCATAGACGTTGTTGGCGACGCCGTCGTAGTAGCCGCCAGCCTTATAGCCGGTGGCCACGTTGGCGTAGAGCATCGAGGTGCTGGTCAGGTCGAAGTCGGCGCCCAGCTTCCAGTTGGTGGCGTCCCACTTGGCGTCGGCGAGGTTCTTGATCACCGTGCTGGTGATCTGGCCGGCGGAGTTGGTCAGGAAGGTGCCGCCGTCGCGCGCCTTGCGGTCCTCGGTATAGCGCAGGCCGCCCGTCACGCGGAACCGGTCGGTGACCTCGTAGGTGCCTTGGCCGAACACAGCGATCGACTTGGCGGTGACTTCCGGCTGGATAAACGACAGGTACGAATTCGTCGCCAGGAAGACCCGGAAGTCGACGTTGTTATCCTCGGTGAAGCGATAGAGGCCGACCACCCACTTCAGCTTGCCCGTATCACCGCCCAGGCGCAGCTCATGCGACCAGGTGCGGTCCTTGCCCTTGAAGTAGTTGGGCGCGCCGGTGCTGGCGTTCTCGCCGTTCCGGTCCAGGCGCGAGAAGTTGTAGCCGGTCAGGTAGGTCAGGGTCGCGAAGCTCAGGTCCAGGTCGGCCTGGGCGTGGGCGCCGAAGAACTTGTTGTTGCGATAGAGGTTGGTGGCGCAGTTGCAGGTCCACGGATCGCTCGTGGCCAGGGTGGTGCCGTAGGTCTTGTCACCCCCGCCGGCGCCGCCCTGGTGCAGATAGTCCGCGCCCGCCTTCAGCGAGAAGGTGTCGGTGGGCTTCCACAGCAGCTGGACGCGGGCGGACTTGTCATCCTGGTCATAGCGATCGTTGCCGCCGGCGCCCGGCCCCTTGTTCAGCGCCTTCACATAGCCGTCGTGACGCGAGGTCTGGAAGGCGGCGCGGACGGCGACGGTGTCGCTGACCGGCACATTGACCATGCCCGCCGTGGTGATCGCGCCGTAGTTGCCGACATCGACCGAGCCATTGCCTTCGTAGTCGAACTTCGGCTGCTTGGTGATGACATTGATCGCGCCAGCCGTGGCGTTGCGGCCGTACAGCGTGCCCTGCGGACCGCGCAGCACTTCGACCCGGTCGACATCGTAGAACAGCGCGCCGACCGAGGTGGAGCGGGCGATGTAGACGCCGTCCATGTGATAGGCCACAGCCGGGTCCCCGACCTCGGTGGTGTTGGTGCTGCCGATGCCGCGCAGGAAGACGACAGCCGCGCCCGAGCCGCTGGAGCTGATCTGCAGCGCCGGCACCTGGGCCGACAGGTCGACGACCGTCTTGATGCCCTGTGATTCCAGCTTGTCGCCCGTGACCGCCGAGACGGTCAGCGGGGTTTTCTGAAGGTTTTCGCTCCGGCGTTGAGCGGTGACGACCACCTCGTCCAGCTTCACGGCGCCCGCCTCTTGGGCCATGGCCACAGGCGCGTGAGCACTCACGACCGCCACGGCGGCCGATGCGAAAAGCAGATTGCGCATCTCATTCCCCTTTGTCCTGCCGGGCTTCGGACACGCGGCCGCAAGGCGTCGCGCGCTCGATTCCCCAGCGGCGCCTGCCGGCGCCTGTTTGCGTTTCCTTGGGCCCCTTGTTCCGAGGCTTTTCCCGACGCCGCCGCCGTCCGTAGTTCTTTACGACAACGTTGTCGTAGCTAGGACAGCACAACAACGACAACGTTGTCTATGCTCCATATTTTGACACCGCTGTCGGGAACCGTCGCCTATCGGACGGAATTTGCTCGCTAGGCAGGGCTCTGGCGAAGCTTGCGCCGCAGCGCCGAGATTAAGGTCAAAAATCGGCCGCGCCGGGCGATATCGGCACGAAAATGGCCTAAGCGGGCGGAGGGCCCGCGGAGTCTCTTTGAATCAGGCGATAGTCCAGCTGGCGCGCGGCGACCGTGCCGCGGAACCGCTCATCGCCGAATCCGTCGATCAGCATTTCGACGGCGGCCTCGGCCATTTCGGCCGTCGGCTGGCGGATGGTTGTCAGGCGCGGCCAAGCCGCCTCGGCGGCCGGCGTGTCGTCGAAGCCGACGACGGAAAGATCGCGGGGGACCGACAGTCCGTTCTTGGCGGCGGCCGCTAGAGCGCCCACCGCCATCTCGTCATTGGCCGCGAAGATCGCCGTCGGCCGCTCGGGCAGTCGCAGCAGGGCTTCAGTCGCATTGAAGCCGGACAAGCTGAGGAACTCGCCCTTGGCGATCCATTCGGGCCGGGGCTCCACGCCGCGATCGCGCATCGCCTCCACATAGCCGAGGCGCCGGCGCGCCGCCGAGCCGTGATCGGCGGGACCGTCGATGAAGGCGATTCGCCTGTGTCCCATATTCCACAAGCGCAAGGTCTGCTCCCGCGCCGCTTTCTGGTCGTCCATGAAGACGTAGGGCGAACGCTCGAACTCTCGGTGCGGCGCAATGCGAACATAGGGCAGCCCCAAGGCCTCCACCGCGGCCAAGACCTCGGGATCATCGCAGGTCGGCGGCGTTAGCACCACGCCGTCGAACCGAGCGTCTCGCAGGCCCTCGGCGAAGCCCTGGACGCCGCCCGCGACCTCGGACGGCCGCACCTGCTCGACAACCAGATGGTAGCCCGCGCGACGGCAAGCCCGCATCGCCCCCACCTGCACCTCGCCGACATAATGATAGGCGCCCACTCGCATGAAGATGGCGCCGATCAGATAGCTGCGACGGCTGGACAGCGAGCGGGCGGACACGTTCGGCCGATACCCCAGCAGGTTCACCAGCGCCTGGACCCTCGCGCGCGTCTCTTCGCCAACGCCCTCCTCGCGGTTGATGACGCGCGAAACCGTCTTGATCGACACGCCGGCCTCGCGGGCGATGTCGATGATGGTGACCTTACCGCCCCGTTCGTGCTGCTGCATGCTGCGACACGTATCGAAAATCAGAGCCGCGCGCGAGGCTTTGAAGCATGCGTGGCTAGCGCCAGAAGCCGGACTTGGCGCAGCTCCAGATTTCGGGCCTTCAACGAAGGTCCGGTCTGGGAGTCTGAATGCCGGGGGGCGCCTTTTCAGCCAAGTGTACGCATCGCGATTGCCCGCTGCGGCCGCTCGCATAAAATACCCTCAAGCAAGAGTGGGATCGTTCTTGAGGTTCGCAGGCGCGCTCGCGCTATAGAAAGTCATGAACTCAGGACCACCCGACGCCGTTCCCGCCCCTGAGCCCCAGGTAGATCGCTTGATCGAGGCGGCTCGCCGAGAGCTCGCCCAGGGCGGCTTGCGCGCGATGAGCTTCCGTCGCCTGGGCGGCGCCGTGGGCGCTACGTCCGGCGCCCTGGCTTATCATCTCGGCGCCAAGGCCGATATCCTGAGCGAGGTCGTCGCACGCGAGCGGCTTCGCGATCGCCGCTGGCACGACGAATGGCTGGCGCGCCTGGAAGGTCTTGAGCGGCTGGATCGTCAGGCCTTGGCCGCCATCCTGGAGCAGTATCTCGACGCCCTGGTCCGGGCCGAGGGGCGCCTGACGCAGTTGATCTGGATGGACCTGGTGCTAAGGGCGCCGCGCGACGCTGAGGTCGCGACCCTGGTGGCGCCGTGGCTGGCCGAGCGCAGGGCGTTCTGGACGCGGCTGTTCGAGGAGCGGATCGAGGACGCCGCCATATGGGCCGGTCTAGCCGCCGCCTATGTTACGGATGAAGGATTTAACGGCCTGGTCGTGGGCGACGATCCGGACTACCGCCTGCTGCGCCGGATGACGATCGACCGGCTGGCCAGCCGACTGGAACGCGACGGCCTCGGGCGCGAGCCGCTGTTCTCGCGACTGGTGCGGCGAATGGACGGGCGCCTTGGCCTGCCAGCGGGCGATCTCCCAGCGGACGCCATGGGGCCAGGCCCAAAGCGCGACGCCGCCCTCGCCGCCTGTCATGTGCTGGTCGACGGCGGCGCCGAAGCGCTCACCCATCGGGCGGTCGCCGAGCGCGCCGGCTTATCGCGTTCGGCCGTGGGCTATTATTTCCGAACCGCGGCGGACCTGTTCAAGGCGGCGATCAGCGGGGTCTATCTGATCGCCGACGGGCGCGGAGATCCGCCTCCGCCGCCGCCCGGCGTTGATCCGATCCTGTGGCGCGGCCAAGCCGTCGCGCGCGGGGAACTGGCCGTGGTCCTGGCCGCCGCGCGGAATCCGGCGCTGTCTCCGTATGTCATCGATCAGCGCCGCTGGCGTGGCGTCAACTATGTCCGCCTCTTGAGATCCAGGGGCTATCCCGGTCTCGACGCCCTCGACGGCCAGACCGCTTCGATGATCGCCACCGGACAGACAATCCTATCCGGCGTGGACGGCGACGACCGCCGCGACCGGCTGGTGAGCTGGCTGATCGCGCGCCACAAGAACTAGACAACTGTTCAATCCCGCGCGCGACGATCGAGGCGTTTTGCCGTTCGGATTAGGACAACTGTTATGTTGACGTCATAATCACCTGCGATTAAGCGCCCATTCAATGGCTTTTAGGGGGTGGTCGCCTATGTCGGCACAACGAATTTTCTCGGCCTTCCGTTTGGCGCTTTGCTGCGGCATCAGCGCGCTGAGCGCTGGACAAGCGTTTGGTCAGGAGTTGCCAGCTCATGATGATGCCACGACCGTGGGCGACATCATCGTTACGGCGCAGAAGCGCACCCAACGCATTTCGGAAGTACCCATGTCGATCAGCGCCTATGACGGCGCGACGCTGGAGCGGCTGGGGGTGACGGAGCTGGACAGGATCGCCCAGCTGACGCCGGGCTTGGTCATCCAACTTCAGGATCGCCTGCTGCCGGGGATTTCTCTACGCGGCATCACCTCGGACGATACATCGCCGGCGGCCGAGCCGCGGGTCGCCCTCTTCCAGGACGGCGTGCCGATCACGCAGATTGCTTCGGCCTATGGCGAGATGTTCGACGTCGACCGCGTCGAGGTCGAAAAGGGTCCGCAATCGACCCTGCATGGTCGCTCGGCCTTGAACGGGGGGATTTCCACTTTCCAGAAAATGCCGACCGGCACGCTCGGCCTGGAGGTCCGCGCCGGGCTGGGCGACCATGGTCAGCGACTGGCGCAGGCCGTGGCCAACCTCCCGGTGAACGAGAAGTTCGGCCTTCGCATCGGGGCGCTGCAGCGCAAGCGAGACGGCTTCCTTAAGAACACCCAGGGCGGAACCTATAACAACGTCGACGGCCAGGCCTATCGACTGACAGCGCGCTACGCGCCCACCGACGCCTTCAACTTCCGGTTCTCGGGAACATACGACCGCGACAACACCGACAGCGGCGGCGCCTTCAAGTCCAATGTCTTCCTTCCCCGCAACCAACAGACTGGCGCGGTCGAGGGCGACCTGCGCTTCTGGACGCCGACCCACCTTGGCACGTTCGGCGACATGGCGGCGGACTACAGCCGGCGCAAGATCGTGGGGCTCAGCGGGACCGCGGACCTGTCCCTGAACGAGCGCTTGGACCTGACGTCGATCAGCGGGTATCGCTGGTACAAGGCCTGTCAGGCGGGCGATATCGACGGCGCGCCCACCAACATCATCGCCTATGATCTTTGCAATGACGGGGAACAGTTCTCCCAGGAACTGCGCCTCAACATTCGGCGTGACGGCGCTTTCGAAGGCTTCGTCGGCGCCAGCTATTTCAAGGCCAGCAATTCCCAGCAGACGGACCTCGGCGCCGACGAGCGCGCCATGGCGATGCTGCTGTCGGGCGCGCTGCACCGATATGCGCCGAACGGCCTGACGAACAGCCAGATCAATGCGGCTCTCGGCTCGGCGGCGGCCAACTACAAGCCCTTCCACCTGGATCGCCGGCGACAGACGGCGGATATCGAAACCTATGACCTGTTCGCCGACGGAACGTTCCATCTTTCCGAGAAGCTTCAGGCCTTTGTCGGCGGGCGCCTGACCTGGGACGACAAGGCGGTGTCCATGCAGGTCACCACGCCCAAAGGCGTATCGCGCCTGACCGGAGCCGCGCTGCTGATGACCCTGACGCCGGCCGGCGCGGTCGTCACGGGCGACCATTCCTCCAGCCTGGCCACGGGACGGGCCGGGCTACGGTATCAGATGACGCCGACCGTGAATGTCTACGCGGTCTATGGGATCGGCAAACGCCCGGAGAGCATCGACCTGGCCGCCTCCGGCGCGGTCAACCTACTTCCCGCCGAAGAACTGGCGTCCGCCGAAGCGGGGATCAAATATCGCCTCTTCAGCGGCGCGCTGTACGGCGACGCGTCGATCTACAGCTTCGACTACTCCAATTTCCAGACCTTCCGCCGGAACGGCGATCGTCTGGAGCCGGTGAACGCCGGCAAGGCCAAGGCGACCGGCTTCGAGACCCAGGCGACCTGGCGCCTGACGGACGATGTGTCGGTGTTCGGAAGCTACGCCTACAATCACGCGCGCTTCAACGGCGGCGCCTACGACGGCAACAGTTTCCGCAACAGCCCGGACAACAAGTTCGCGCTGGGCGTCAACGCCGCCGTTTCGACGCGCCTGGGCGAGCTATCGCTCACCCCCGTCTACAGCTGGCAATCGAAGATCTTCTTCTCCGACGACAACGATCGCGCCGACCTTCAGGTCCGTTCTCGCCCGGCGTTTTCGGACAAGACGGTCGATGAATACCAGGACGCCTTCGGCCTCCTGAACGTCCGTCTCGGCCTGACTCCCGCATCCGGCCCCTGGTCGTTCGCGGTCATGGGCGAGAACCTGCTGGACAGGAAATACATCGTCGACGGCGGGAACACGGGCGACTCCTTCGGCATGCCGACCTTCATCACGGGGCCCCGCCGCACCGTGCGTTTCGAGGTCAGCGCTCGCTTCTGACGCATCGGCGGTGACCGGAGCCGCCGACGCGACGGTCACCGCCCTCCCAGGGAACCAGAAACATGAAACTTGATCGACGAGCGGCGCTCGGCCTCGTTGGCGCGGTCGCCTATGCAGCGACGGCGGCGAAAGCCGCCACGCGCTCCGAAGAACCCGCGCGCTTCCTGCACGGCGTGGCCTCCGGCGATCCCCTGCAGGATCGGGTCATTCTCTGGACCCGCGCCACGCCCTTGCGGCCCGACGCTGCGGCGGTGTCCGTGGAGTGGGAGGTCGCGACCGACGTCGACTTCAAGAACCTGATCCAGAGCGGCGCGGCGACAACGACCAGCGCCCGTGACTTCACCGTCAAGATCGATGTCGCGGGGCTGCGGCCGAACACCCAGTACCATTACCGTTTCCGCGCCGGCGATCAGATTTCCCCCGTCGGCGTCACGCGCACCCTTCCGGTCGGCGCCGTGTCGGAAATGGTCCTCGCCGTCGCATCCTGCGCGCTCTATTCGACCGGATTCTTCAACGCCTACCGTGACATCGCCAACCTCGATCGCGTCGATCTCGTTCTGCATCTGGGGGACTACATCTACGAATACGGCGGCGCCCCCGACCAACTCGGCATGAGCATCGGGCAGAAAATCGGCCGCGTCCCCACCCCCGCGAACGAGGCCCGCACCCTCGCCGACTATCGGGAGCGGCACGCCTGCTACAAGCTGGACGCCGATCTGCAGGCGGCTCATGCGCGAGCGCCCTGGATCTGCGTATGGGACGACCACGAGACGGCCAATGACGCCTGGAGCGGCGGGGCGCAAAATCATCAACCCGACGAAGGCGTCTGGAGCGATCGTCGCGACGCCGCCGTCCGAGCCTTCTATGAATGGATACCCATTCGGGAGCCTGAACCGGGCGTATCGCTGCTCGCGATCAATCGCACCTTTGAACTGGGCGATCTGGCGACCCTGATCATGGTCGAAAATCGGTTCCTCGGCCGAGACCGCCAGATCAATCTGCGCGACCCCAATGACGTGACCTGGAATGCGGTGGACCTGACCGCGCCGGACCAGCCGGTGGAGGTCTCCGATCCCGAGCTCAGGCGGCAGATATTGACCGCGTTCAGCCAGGGCCGTCCCGTGGCGGCGCCCTACGGCGTCAGGATGGACGCCGATTCCATCCGTCGCGCCATGTCCCGCCCCGAACGCAGCGTCTACGGCCATGCGCAGGAGGCCTGGCTGCGCGACCGTCTGGAGCAGTCGGTCCAGGCTGGAAAGCCTTGGCAGGTCATCGGCAATCAGGTGGTGATGGCGCACACGACCGGCGCCGACATCGCCGGCTTCCTGGGAAAGGAGGGCTGGGCGCGGGCCTTTGCGCAGGTGACGCCCATCCTGCGGCCCTGGCTGGAGCAACTGGCGACTCTCCCAAGCGATGTTCCGTTCGAATTCGACGGCTGGGATTCCTATCCCGCCGCTCGCGCTCGCATGGACCGAATGTTCGTCGAGACGGGAAGCCGCCCCCTGGTGCTTTCGGGCGACAGCCACGCCTTCTGGGTCAATGAACTCCACGACGCCCAAGATCGGCGCGTGGCCGCGGAACTGGGCGTCACCGCCATCACTAGCAGCAGTCTTGGCAACATGCTGGGCGACGTCGAGTTGGGCCCGGCCTTTTCAAAGGCCTGCCCGGAGGTCCGATTCTGCCAGCATCTGACCAAGGGCTACGGGCTGGTCACCCTGCGGCCCGACGCCGCCCGGATCGATCTGATCGGCGTGACGACGGTTCTCGAGCGGAACTATGAGCGGTTCGTCCTCAAGTCCTATCGGGTTCCCGCCAACCCGACGGGCGGCGTCAGCGCGATCGAGGAAATCTAGTGGAAGTGGGCGGTCACGATCGACCGTGGGCACGATCTGATCGCTCGCATCGCTACGCCGCGCATGGGCTAGCGCCGAACCGGATAGCTGGCTCCCATCGACCTGAGCCCGGGGCCGGCGTTTCCGAATGACAACGGCGGTTCCGAGCACACTAGGAGCCGATCAGGTGTTTCGCCGCTCGCGCATGCAGCGAACTCGGATCGCTCGTCACAAGACCTTCAAGCTTGGCCTCTAGGGACATCCGCTACCAGTATCGGACAGATGGATGTTTCGAGTCGATCCAGACAGGACCCGATGGTTCTTGCAGTGCGTGCTCCCGCATGAACCAGCGCTCCGCGCCTGGCTGGCCTCTAAGCGTCGGCTGGGCGTTGATGTCGACGACATCATCCAGGAAGCCTATACGGCTCTAGCCGCCAAGGAGACCGTGGAGGACATCGAGCGTCCTCGCGCCTATCTCTTTCGGATCGCCCATACGCTCGTCGTCAAACACGTGCGGCGCGCCAGAGTGGTCTCGATCCAAGTTGGCGAGGATCTGGAGTGGACCGACGAGGCTCCCTCCCCCGAACAGACTCTTATCGATCGCGACGCCCTCCGACGGGTGACGGACGCGATTTCCGACATGCCGGGCCAAGCGCGAACGGCCTTCGTCCTCAGGCGCATCCACGGCCTTTCCCAGCGGGAGATCGCCCGGCGGATGCGGCTCTCGGAGAACACGGTGGAAAAGCACATCGGCCGGGGGTTACGCTTCTTGCTCGATCGCTTCAGGGATGGCGGAAACATCCCGATACCGGACTCTAAGCCCCCAAACGCCCCGCGCCAGGACCCCGCCCCCCTCGATGGCCGATCGCCAAACCAGCCAGAGCATAGACGACGAGGCCGCGACGTGGGTGGCGCGTCGTGATCGCGCGCCGCTGAGCAGGACCGAGCAGGCAGAGTTCGACGCCTGGCTCGCGGGGGACGAGCGTCGTCCTGGCGCGCTCCTGCGTCTGCAGGCCATTGACCTGGCCACCCGCGCCGGCGCGGCGCTTGAGCCCACCGTCACCAAGCCCGTGTCTCGCCGGCGCCTGCTGATCTGGGGCGGAGCCGCCGCCGCCGCGGGCGTGGCCGGCTTGGCCGTAACCTTGCAGGCGCCGCGCGCCCAGGCCACCGCACGCGGCGAGATCCGCCTGATCCCCCTGCGGGACGGCTCGACCATGACCCTCAACACCGACTCCGCGGCGCGCGTGATGTACCGTGACGATCGGCGGCTGATCGAGATGATCCGCGGCGAGGCGTTCTTCTCGGTGGCGCGGGACACGTTGCGGCCCTTCCAAGTCGAGGTCGAGGGCCAGCGCCTCAGCACCACCAGCGGCGCGTTCCGCGTCAGCCGCCTGAGCGACCGCCCCGTCGAGGTGACGGTGCAGCAAGGACGGCTCGACCTGACTGGCGGCGCCCATGCTCCGGTCCAGCTTGAGGCCAACAGCCGCGCCGAGCTCGCGACCGGTCGGACGCCGGTTGTGCGGCCGATCTCGCCCCGCGACATCGAACGCGACCTGGCTTGGCGCGAGGGCAAGATCGCCTTCAAGGGCGAGACGCTCGAGGACGCCGCCCTCGCCTTCGCCCGCTATGGCGATCCGCGCGTGACGATCGCCGACCCGGCCCTGGCGCGCGAGCCCATTAGCGGCCTTTTCGCCGCCAACGATCCGGCCGGGTTCAGCCGCACCGTGGCCTTCGCCCTCGACGCGACCATGACCCGCCAGGGCGACGAGATCGTCCTCTCGCGCCCCGGCCGCCAATAAAGTTTTGTGACGGCTGGCGGAGATCTTTCGCCGTCGCCTCTTAGCCGCCGAAACGCCGATTTCAATCCGCGGCGCACGGGGCCCTAGACGATGATCTCCTACAAGACCTTGCTTCACTGCGGCGCGGCCGTGGCGGTGTGCGTCGGCGCGCAGGCGCACGCCCAGATCCGCCGTTTCGACATTCCCGCCCAGCCGGCGGTCACGGCGATTCCGGCGTTCGCCGATCAGGCCCAGATCCAGATCATCGCTTCGGCCCGCGACCTCGCCGGCGTCAACACCCTGGCCGTGACCGGCGAGATGGATGTCCGCGCCGCCCTGCGCCAGCTGATCTCGGGAACCCCGCTGCGCATCGCCCGCGACGAGGGGGCCATCATCAGCCTGCGCTCGGCCGGGCGCGCGCCCGCCGGCAAGCTCGGCGCGCTTTCGGGCCGGATTCTCGATCCCCTGACCGGTCAATACATGGCCAACGCCTCTATCCGTGTCGTCACGGCGGACAGCGAGCACCGCACCGACGCGGCAGGCGAGCGCGGCGAATACCGTCTTATCGACCTGCCCGCCGGCGACGCCCGCGTGACGGTCAGCTTCACCGGCTTCGCCGACCGAACGCTGCCCGTCACCATCCAATCGGGGAAGATGGTCCAACTGGACGTCGAGCTGGCCCGGTCCGGCGAGCCCACGATCGATCAGGTCAGCGAGGTGGTCGTGACCGGCGGTTTTCGGGACGGCGACGCGCGCGCCATCATGAGCCAGCGCAACGCCATGGACATCAAGAATAGCCTGTCCTCGGAGTCGTTCGGCTCGATCTCAGAGGGCAATGTCGGCGAGTTCATCAAATGGATGCCCGGCGTCGACACCGAGGGCGAAGGCGACGACACCGTGCGTTATGTCCGCCTGCGCGGCCTGCCGCCGGAATATACCGCAATCACCGTCAACGGCGTCAGCCTGGCGGCGGCCGACGGCAACGCCGGCTCGTCGACCTCGCGCGCCTTCAGCTTCGAACAGGTGTCGCTGAGCAGCATCGACGCCATCGAGATCTCCAAGACGGTCAGCGCCGACGTCGACGCCAACGCGCCGGCTGGCACGATCAACCTGCGCACCAAGCGCGCCTTCGACCGCAAGGGCCGACGCATCGTCGCTCAGGTCAGCGCCGTCACCCATTCCGACCTCTGGAACGACAAGGTCACCGGCCCGGGCGATGGTCGTCGCGACGGCAAGCTGCTGCCGAACGGCCAGCTCGAATACTCCGACGTGTTTTTCAACCGTCGCCTGGGGGTGGTCGCCAGCGTCAGCCAGTCCAAGACGTATTCTGAGATGGAGCAGGCGTTCTATCCTCGCAGCTACGCGCCAAACGCCGTCAGTCCCGATCCCCTGGCCGTGACCACTATCAACGCGCACATGCGCGGTCAGGAGACTTCCCGCTTCGCCAGTTCGCTGACCCTGGACTTCAAGGCCACCGACGACCTGATCCTGTCGCTGGCGGCGATCTACAACACCGCCTACCTGTGGTCGGGCCAGCGCACCGAGGTCTTCACCACTGGCGCTCGGACCTATGGCGTGGTCGGCGACGCGGCGACGGACTTCACCACCAAACGCCCCGACAGCAGCATCGGGGTCACCGCCCAGTCCAACATGATCGCCAAGCGCGGCGAGGGCCTGACGCTCGCGCCCAGCTTCGAGTACCAGGGTCGCCGCTTCGTTCTCGACGGCAACATCTCCTATTCCGACTCCGACAGCCGCTACGACCCGCTGGGTGAGGAAGGCGCGATTTTTAGCCTGGTGAACTCGCCTTCAGCCGGCGGCAACTTCACCGCCAAGCGCGACGGGCTGGGCAAGCAGAACTGGACGATCATCCAGACCAGCGGCGACGATTGGAGCAATCCGGCCAGCTATACACGTCAGACCTCGGCGATCGTCATCAACAGCCAGGACGGCCGCTCCGCACGCACCGAACTGAGCGGCGCGGCGCTCAATCTCGCGGTCAAGGCGCCGTTCGATTTCGCTTCAGTCACCTTCAAGACCGGCCTCAAGGCCAAGCGGGCGGTCTACGACTACAAGAACGAGCGCGTCGCACACCAGTACCGCTATGTCGGTCCGCTAAGCGTGGCCCAGTTCATGGCCGAGAACGCCAGCCCCAATGAGCTGAGCTTTGACGGACTCGACATTCGCTATGCGTCCAAGTCGGGCTCGCCGACATTATACATGCCCAGCAACGTCAAGATCGGGCGGCTCTTCCTCGACCATCCCGAGCAATTCGAGCACGCCATCACGGCGGCCAATTACTACACCGCCTTCATCGAGAACACGCGCCACTTCGAGGAGGACACCAACGCCGCCTACGGCATGGCGACGGCGGAGCTGAACGACCGCCTCACGGTCCGGGCCGGCCTGCGTTGGGAGGAGACCAAGACTCGGGCCCGCGAATGGGATCCGCTGACCGCCGACCAGACCCGCGCCGCCGGCTTCGCGGTCTCCGCCGCCACCGGCAGGGCCACGACGATCGACGGCATCAAGCACCAGTACCAGTCGCGGGCCCAGGTCGAGCGCAAAGGCTCCTACGACTATTTTTTCCCAAGCGCGTCGATGAAATTCGCCATCAATTCTCGGACAGACCTGCAGATCGGCTACAGCCGCACCATCCGCCGTCCCGAGGTCAACGTCCTGGCCGGCGTGTGGTCAGTGAATGACGAGGCCATGCTGGTCACCGCGCCGAACCCTAGCCTAAAGCCCGAGATTTCCGACAACCTCTCTGTCCGCGTGGCGCGCTATTTCGAGCCTGTCGGCCTGATCGCCCTGAACTATTTCCAGAACGACGTGAAGGGCCTCTTCCAGTCCGAGGACTTGACCGCCGAGGAGTTCGGCTACGGCGGCGGCGAATACGCCAACTACACCTTCCGGACCACGCGGACCGTTTCAGGAAACGCGATCAAGATCCGAGGCTTGGAAGCCGAGTTCACCCACGCCCTCGACTACCTGCCCTCCCCGCTGGACGGCCTGACCGTGCGCGGCTCCTACACCTATCTGGATCCCGAGGAGCCCATTCCCCTGTCGGCCAAGAACCTCGGCTCGGTGGTGCTGGCCTACAAGAAGGGAAGGTTCAGCCTGAACCTCAACACGTTATGGACCGGACGCAAGTTGAACAGCGTCTCGACGGGGTCGTACATCGCTCCGCGCGTCGACATGTTCGTCTCGGGCGCCTACGCCATTCGCAAGGGCTGGTCGGTGTTCTTCTCGGCGCGCAACCTGCTGAACGAGCCGACCGACATCATGCTGCCGGGCGTGCAGACCTCGAACGGCGCGGTTCCTGACCATGCCGGCGACTACCGACACTACGGCAAGACCGCGACGCTCGGTCTGCGGGCGGTGTTCTAGTCATGGACCGTTTCGACAGGCGCGAGCTTCTGCGCTTCGGCGCTGGCTTGACGCTCGCCGGCCTCTCCCCGCTGGACGTCCTGGCCCAGCCTCCGAAGGAGGACCCCTTCACCCTGGGCGTCGCGGCCGGCGATCCGGCTCCGGACGGTTTTGTAATATGGACGCGGCTGGCGACGCGGCCGCTGGAATACGGCGGCGGCCTGCCGATGAGGGCCATTCCGGTGCGCTGGGAGGTCTCCGGGGACGAGGGGTTCCGCCATATCGTCCAGTCTGGCGAGACCCTGGCCCGTCCAGAACTTGGTCATTCGGTCCATGTCGAGCTGATCGGCCTGCGTCCGGCGGCGCGGTACTGGTACCGTTTCCACGTCGGCGAGGCGTCCAGTCGGGTCGGCCGCGCCCGAACGGCGCCGGCGCCCGGCGCATCGCCCGCGCGCGTGCGGATCGGGGTGGCCGGATGCCAGAACTACGAACAGGGCCTCTATACCGCCTACTCCCATCTCGCCGCGGAGGAAGAGCTGGACGCGGTCTTCCACTACGGCGACTACATCTATGAGAGCCGCGCCGGGGTGGCCTGCCTGCCCATCGACGGTGACAAGACCTGCTTTCGTCGCCATGCCGGCGATGAGATTTACAGCCTCGACGACTACCGGCGGCGCTACGCCCAGTACAAGACCGATCCCGACCTGCAGGCGGCCCATGCGGTCGCGGCGTTCATCCCCAGCTTCGACGATCACGAGGTCGACAACAATTGGGCCGGTCAGGCCGACCAGGACGGCACGCCGCTCGAGACCTTCGCTCTGCGTCGCGCCGTCGCGCTGCAGGCCTGGTACGAAAACATGCCGGTGCGACGAGCGCAGTTTCCGGTCCAGGGCGCGGTTCAGGCCCACCGGCGGATCGAGTATGGCGACCTTCTGCGCATCCACGTCCTGGACACCCGGCAGCACCGCTCCGGGCTCATCTGCGGCGGCGGCAAGCCGGGAGCTCCCTGCGAGCAGATAGGAGCGCCGGGTACGATGCTGGGCGCTGACCAGGAGACTTGGCTAGCCGAAGGTCTGGCCCAGCCGACCCGCTGGAATCTGCTGGCCCAGCAGGTGATGGTGATGCCGTTCCTCTATCCGGCGTCCCGCCCGTCGGGCCGCGCCAACGAGGACTCGTGGAGCGGGCGGCCGCAGGCCCGTCAGAGACTGGTCCGCAACATCCAGAATCACGCTCTGACCAATGTCGTGATCGCCACCGGCGACGTGCACAAGCATCATGCCGGCGTACTTCCAGGCCGCGAGGGTGCGCTAGACTCGCCGCCGATCGCGACCGAGTTTGTATGTACGTCGATCAGCTCAGGCGGCGACGGCTACGACATGGCGCCCGGCTGGGAGACCGTCGCGGCCGACAACCCGCAATGCAAGCTCAGCAACGGCCGCCGCGGCTATCAGGTGTTCGATATCCGGCCAGGCGCCTGGACGACCGACCTGCGCGTGGTCGACAAGGTCAGCGCGCCGGGCGGCCGACTGTCCACTCTGGCGCGCTTCACGGTCGAGCCGGGACGCCCCGGGCTTCTGATCTAGACGCAACGCCTCCAACGGCTCAAGCCAAGCCAGCTTGGCCAAGCTGGATGGCGGCGGTTTCATGAGAAGTCCGCTTCCCCCTTCTCAGCAGTGAGCGACGGCGGCTTCCATGGCGGCGGGGCCTCAGGCAGCGATCTTCGAATTCCCGCCGCAGAAGCGACGTCAGGGCGTGAACTCACTATGACCGCGACGAGAGCTCCACCGGTCGAGAAGGCCGGTGGAGCTGTCGTCCAACTGTCATGGGTGGCCGATAAGCAGGCTCGAGCTTTCCTTGGGCCATCACGCCGGGCATGTCCGCCTGTTTCCGCACCTGTGTAACCGGGGTCGTCGCACTCCTGCCGGCCCATGCGGCGATCGCTGGCGCGCCCACCAGCCTCGGCGACAATCTCGTGAAACTGGCGGCGGAACGAGACATCGTGATCCTCTACGCGCCAGAACTGGTCGCGGGCCGAAGCGGACGGGCTGTGCCGCCAGGCCTATCGGCGCGGGCGGCGATCGAGGCCCTGCTGATCGAGACGGGCGCCAGCGTTCGCGAGGTGCGACGGGGCGTCTTCGTGCTCGAGAAACGCGGTGACGTCGCGTCTCCGCGACCGGCGGCGGCGCTCGAAGACGCGCGGCCCAGCGAGGTCGAGGCGGTGACGGTCAAGGCCGTATACGCCGCTAGCCTCGACCGGTCCCTGGCCCTAAAGCGCCGCTCCGCCTATGCGCTGGACGCCGTTAGCGCCGAGGACATCGCCCGCCTGCCAGCCGTCAACGCCGCCGAGGCGCTGCAGCTGGCGCCGGGCGTCAGCCTTGAGCGGCACCGAGGCGTGGGCCTCTATGTCAGCGTCCGAGGTCTTGGCCCTCAGTTCCAGAACGTCCTGTTGAACGGCCGCCCGCTGGCCATGAACGACCTCGTCGAGAACGGCGGCTTCCGCGGGCGGCAGTTTCGCTTCGAGGTCCTGCCCGCCGACGTCATCGACCAAATCGAGGTCGCCAAGTCGACCACCGCCGACATGGACGAGGGCGCGCTGGGCGGCAATATCGACGTGCGAACGTTCAAGCCGCTGGATCGCGGGCGGCGCTCGGTCGTCTCGGTGCGCATGTCCGAGGGCCGCGCTGATCGGCGCGATCCGTCGGTGTCCGGCGTGTGGAGCTGGATCGACGACAGCGGGCGCTTTGGCCTGCTGGCGGGCGGCGTGATCGAGCGGCGGCGCATCCGCAACGACCGGCTCTACCAGACCGGCTGGAACCTGAATCGCTTCACCAGCGTGCTCGGCCCCGGCCTCTACACCCCGACGCGCACGCGGCCGACGATCGAGCTCGAAGACCGCCGCATGGCGTCGGGCGACTTCACCCTGCAGTGGCGGCCATCGCCGCACTGGCGGCTGGACATCGACCTGCTGGCGACGCGTCTGGACGCCCATTACGACGAGTACGGCCTGGACATCTATCCGGACGACGCCTCGATCTCGAACCCTCGCTTCGTACCGGGCAGCCAAGTCGTCAAGGGCGACACGGTGCAGGCCGGGATCATCGAGGACGCCCGCTGGATGGCCTCGCAGGAGACCAGCCTGAACCGCCACGACCTTTTCGCCCTTGGCATGCACGAACAGTGGACGAACGGCGCCTGGACGGTCGACGCCGACTACGCCTTCTCCCGCGCCCGCAGCTACCATCCGGACGGACGGGGCACGGTCCGCGCCCGCGTCGCGTTCTACGCGCCGCTGGAATACGATTTCGGCCACGGCCTGGCTGGCGGCCCGACCCTGCGCACGACCCGCGACTACGCCGATCCCGCCAGCTTCGCCGGCCAGACCTTCGACTACACCTGGAAGGACTCGCGCGACACCGACCAGCTCTACAGGCTGGACGCGCGCCGCGACTTCGACACGGACAAGCTGTCGTTCGGCTGGGAAGCACACATCCGCAAGCGCGACTACAGGCGGCGCGACTGGAACCTGGACACCCTGGTCGGCACGCCCCTGACCAGTTTAGGGCCTCGGTACTATGGTCGGACGCCGTTCGACGATTTCCTGGTCGGGGCGCCGGCCGACCTGCCGCGCCGCTGGGTCGCGCCGAATGCCCGCGCCTTCTATGACCTGCTCTACACGCCCGCGATCGCCGCCCAGGCGCCATCCCTGGCGGACATGCGCAATTCGTTCGTGGTGCGCGAGGCGATAACCTCGGCCTATGCCCGCTACGACTTCGCAGCCGCCGTGCGGGGCCTGCCGGTCAGCGGCGATGTCGGCCTGCGCTATGCCAGAACCCGCCAGACCTCGGTGGGGGTGGTCTCCAGCGGCGACGCCCCGCTGCCGGTCCCGTGGCGCAAGGACTATGGCGACTGGCTGCCCAGCGCCAATCTGCGGGTCGACCTGGCCTCGAACCTCCTGCTGCGCCTGGCCGCCTCGCGGGTGGTTAATCGCCCCAACGTCATCGACAGCGCCCCGCGGATCACCCTGGCGCGCGACACCCCGACCGCCAACGGCGGCAATCCCGAACTGGCGCCGTTCCTGGCCACCCAGGCCGATGTCTCGCTGGAGTGGTACTTCCCGGGCGGCGGAGCGATCAGCCTCGCGGCGTTCGACCGACGGCTGGACAACTACATCACCGCCCAGAACACGTTCATCGACGTGCCGGGGCGCGGCAAGATCCTGCTGTCGACCAATGTCAACGGCGGCGACGCGCGCCTACAGGGCCTGGAGGTAACTTTCAGCCGCATGTTCCGCGAGCTGCCGGCGCCGTTCAATGGGGTGGGCGTTCAGGGCGCGGCGACGCTGGTGCGTAGCCAGGCTAACTACTTCGCCGGCGACCGAGTGATCCGCAATGCGCTGCTGGGTCTCTCGCGCTCAACCTGGAGCGCGCTCGTGTTCTACGAGAAGGGTCGGGGCTCGGTGCGTCTTGGCTACAACTGGCGCGGCTCATACCTGACCTCGATCGGCAGCTCGGTCACGGCGCCGGCCACCACGGCGGCGTTTGGATCGCTGGACGGGGCGGCTTCGTGGCGGCTGAACCGCCATGCCACCCTTTCCTTGGAGGGCGTCAACCTGACCGACGCCCGCCGCTACGTCTATGGCGAGACCCGCGACCAGCCGATGGAAATTCATCACTGGGGCCGGTACATGTCCGCGAGGATGAGATGGGCGTTCTGACCTTCCGTGGCGCGGGCGCGCGCGGCGATCCGCCCGATGGGCCCAGCGCGTCAGCGCCGGCCAACCCGCCACTGGAGGCGCCGCGCTTCGAGGCGCTGGTGTCGCGTTATCGTCGTCCGTTGCTGCGTTTCTTCCAGCGCCGATCGGTCGGAGCCGAGGACGCCGAGGATCTGACGCAGGAGGTCTTCATGCGGCTGTCGCAGCGGTTCTCACGCCTGCACTGGGGCAATCCGGACGGGCTGGTGTTCACGGTCGCCGCGAACGCGCTGATCGACCATGAGCGACACCAGCGCTCGCGCCAGCGCGCACGTCATGTCGAGGTCGATCCCGCCCTCCCCGCCGACGAGCCCACGGCGGAAGCCGCCCTGGACGGACGGGAACGGCTGTCCAAGCTGGTGGCGGCCCTGGACGACCTGCATCCGAACGCGCGCGCGGTCTTCGTGCTGTGCCGCTTCGAGAACCTGACCCAAGCCGAGGCGGCCGCGCGTCTGAACCTGTCGCTGAGCGCCGTCGAGAAGCACATGATGAACGCCCTGGCTCGCCTGCGCGAAGCCATCGAGACCACGCATGACGCCTGACCAAGACCTCGATCCCCGCCGCCTGGTGGCGGCCAGCCTGACCCGAGACCTGACCGCCGCCGAGCAGGCCGCGCTGGACGCCTGGTCGGCCTCGTCCGCCGACGCCCGCGAGGAGATCGCCCGCACGCGCGAGGTGTGGCTGGCCATGGGCCTGGCCGCCGACCATCCAGCCGTTCGGATGCTGCGCCGCGACGTTCGCCGTCAGGCGCGTCTGGACCGCCCTGCCGCGCCGGATCGTCGCCCGTTGATCGCGGGCGTCACCTTGCTCGCCGCCGCCCTCGTCGTGGGCGTGGTCATGCAGGTCCAGCCGCGGGTCGACACCTATGCCGCGCCCGCGCACGCCCCGGCCCGCCTGGCCCTCGCCGACGGCAGTCATGTCGTGCTCAGCCCAGGCGGTCGCCTGACCGCCCGCTTCACGCCCCACGCCCGAGACGTCTCGCTGGATGCGGGCGATGCTTTCTTCGAAGTGGCGCACGACAAGACGCGACCGTTCGAGGTGGCGACCTCGGGCCGGACACTGACCGTTCTGGGCACCCGCTTCAACGTGGCCGGCGGCGGTCGCCTGACGGTATCGCTGGTCGAGGGCTCCCTGCGCGTCAGCCAGCCGGGAGCCGCCAGCGTGCTTCTGCGTCCCGGCCAGCGCTACGTCGGCGCGGTCGGGGTCGGCGGCGGCGCTCAAGCGGGCGACGTGAAGGCCGACGCGGCCTGGACTGAAGGCCGCGTCGTATTGGCCAATGTCAGCCTGTCCCAGGCGGCTGAGCGGCTGTCCCGCGCCTCGGGCCGGCGGGTCGCGCTGACGGATCCCGCCCTCGCCCACCTGCGCCTGTCGGGCTCACTGGACATTGGCCGGATGAAAGATGTCGGAGCGGCGCTGGAAGTCCTGCTGCCGGTGCGCGCACGGCTCACCTCTGACGGGGATCTGATCCTGTCACCGGCCGGCGGATCGTCTCAACACGGATAAAATCCAGACTTTTCAACAGGATCGTCGCAAATATTTCACCAATGTCGGACTGAGGGCCGGCGCTCGCCCTTCCGTTCTTCTGCCCTGACCCGCGCCTCCCCGCGGGCCCAGTAAAGACCGGGGGATACCATGTTCAACTCGAAGTTCCTGTCCGCGCCGTGCGCGGGCGCCGTCGCTGTTCTCGCCTTCGCCGCCCTTGGCGCGGGCCAAGCTCGGGCCGCCGACACCGCCCCTGCCGCGGCCGAACCGGCCGACGCCGTCGACGCTGTCATCATCACCTCTTACGGCAAGAGCCTGCAGGCCGCCGCCGCGCTGAAGCGCTCGGCCGAGTACGGCCTGGACGCCGTCAACGCCGAGGACATCGGCAAGTTTCCGACCCGCAACGCCGCCGAGGCGCTGCAACTGGTCACCGGCGTGACCATCGACCGGCAACGCGGCGCTGGCCTCTATGTCAGCGTCCGGGGTCTGGGTCCGCAGTTCCAATACACCCAGCTCAACGGCCGCTCGATCGCCGTCAACGACCTGATCGAGAATGGCGGCGCGCGGGGCCGTCAGTTCCGGTTCGAGGTGCTGCCCGCCGAACTGATCTCGCAGATCGAGGTCGTGAAGACCCCGACCGCCGACATGGACGAAGGCGCCCTGGGCGGCAACATCAACATCAAGACCTTCAAGCCGTTCGACCTGGGCAAGAAGGCCGCCTTCTCGGTGCGCGAGACCTATAACGACGTGCGCAAGAAGGCCGACCCGTCGGCCTCGGGCCTGGTCAGCTGGACCAACGAGGCCAAGACCTTGGGCCTGTTGGCCTCGGGTCTGTACGATGAGCGCCACGTCCGCAACGACCGCCTCTACATGGTCGGCTGGAACCTCGATAAGTTCAAATCCGTGCTCGGCTCGGGCCTCTACACGCCCACTCGCACCCGTCCGACCATCGAGACCGAACACCGCAAGCTCTATTCGGGCGCCATCTCGGGCCAATGGAAGCCCAATGGTGACTTCCAGACCGACGTCGACGTCCTGATGACCCGCCTAGACGTCGACTTCGATGAGTTCGGCCTCGACATCTATCCGGACGACACCACCTTCGCCGTCCCGACCTTCGTGGCGGGCTCGCAAAAGGTCGTCGGCGACACCGTTGTTGGCGGTACGATCAACAACGTGCGCTGGATGGGCTCGCGCGAGACCAGCCTGAACCGCCACGACCTGGCGATCTTCGGGATCAAGCAGGCCTGGACGCCCGGCGACTGGGCGTTCAACGCCGAGTACGGCTATTCGCGCGCCCGCAGCTATCATCCTGACGGCAAGGCCACGACGCGCAACCGGATCGCCTTCTTCGCGCCCCTCACCTACGACTTTTCGCGCGGCTATACGGCGATCCCGCAGCTGACCACGCCGGTCGACTACACCAACCCCGCCAACTATGTCGGCCAAGCCTTCGACTACACCTGGAAGGACTCGCGCGACACCGACGAGACCTTCCGCCTGGACGGCGCCCGGGTGTTCTCGGGATGGTTCACCAAGGTCGCGTTCGGCGTCGAGCAGCACAACCTGAACCGCACCTACCTGCGTCGCGACTGGGTGTTGAACGACATCCTGAACGTGCCGCTGACGACCCTGGGATCGAGCTTCTACCAGCCGATGCCGTACTCGGGCTTCCTGTCGGGCCTGTCGGGCAACTCGCCGCGCACCTGGGTCTCGCCCACCAGCGACGCGTACTACAACAAGATGTTCACGCCGGCCGTCGCGGCCCAGCCGTGGTCGAACGCGGACCTGCGCAACAGCTTCATCGTCGACCAGAAGATCCACAGCGCCTATGTGCGCGGCGACTTCAAGTTCGACCTGGGCGGCGTGCCGGTCAGCGGCAACGCCGGCGTGCGCTACGCCGAGACCAAGCAGTTGGCCAGCGGCACGCTGACCAGCGGCACGACCGCGGTGCCCGTCGCCTATCTGAAGGAATACAAGAACTGGCTGCCCAGCCTGAACGTCAAGGCCGAGTTGCGTGACGACCTGGTCGCCCGCTTCGCGGCCTCGCGCGTCGTCAACCGCCCGAACGTCACCGACAGCGCCCCGCGGATCAGCGTTTCGCGCGACTCGCCCACGGCCTCGGGCGGCAACCCAGAGCTGGATCCGTTCCTGGCCGACCAGTACGACGCCTCGCTGGAATGGTACCCCGCTCCGACGACGGCCGTCACCGGCGCGGTCTTCGTCAAGACCATGGACAACTACATCACCGCCCAGAACACGACGATCCAGGTGCCCGGCCGAGGCGACGTCCTGCTGTCGAGCAACGTCAACGGCGGCGACGCCAAGATCACCGGCTTCGAGGCGGCCTATAACCAGTCGCTGAACTTCCTGCCCGCCCCGTTCGACGGCTTCGGCGTGCAGGCGTCGGTGACCCTGGTCGACAGCAAGGCGAACTATTTCGCCGGCAATCGTCAGATCAAGGACGACCTCGTGGGCTTGTCCAAGCGCAGCTACAATCTGGTCGGCTACTATGAAAAGGGCCCGATCAGCGCCCGCCTCGGCTGGTTCTGGCGCTCGCGCTACTTGTCGTCGATCGGCAGCACCACCCAGGCCCAGTCCTACATCGACGCCTATGGCTCGCTGGACGGCTCGCTCTCCTATCAGATCACCCCGCAATACGCGGTGACGCTGGAGGGCTCGAACCTCACCGACGAGATCCGCTACGTCTACGGCAAGTCCAAGGACCAGCCGATGGAGATCTATCACTGGGGCCGCACGGTCTCGCTGACGCTCCGCGGCAAGTTCTGATCCTTCCCCCGAACGCCCTCTCCTCTTGAGGTCGTCACCTTGCGCGGACCGGTCGCATCCCGATCGATCCGCGCCTTTCCTTTCGACGCGGTCAACGCCAACAGCGTCGCCTGGCGAAACGCCAAGCACGAGGCCCAGTCGTCGAGCACGCTGCAAACCCACGCCTACCCGGTGTTCGGCGATCGGGCCGTCGATGAGATCGACACCGCCCTCGTCCTCAAGGTTTTGGAGCCGATCTGGTCGACCAAGGTCGAAGCCGCCAATCGCCTACGCGGCCGGATCGAGCCGGTCCTCGATTGGGCGAAGGCGCGCGCTCATCGCGAAGGCGAGAACCCGGCCCGCTGGAAAGGCCACCTCGGCAAGATTCTCCCCGCCAAATCGAAGGTCGCGCGCGTCAAGCACCACGCCGCCCTGCCCTTCAAGACCATGCCAGCCTTCATGAGCGACCTGAGCACGCGCGACGGCGCCGCCGCACGGGCCTTGGAGTTCACGATCCTGACCGCCGCCCGCACCGGCGAGGTGATCGGCGCGCAATGGTCGAAGATCGACTTCGAGGCCGGATCTGGACCCAATCAGCGACGGGGAATCTGCTGGAGAAGCGGAGGGCGCTGATGCGGAACTGGTCGGCGTACTGTGGCGCCTAGCCACCGCAGAAGCGATTTCGAAGTTGCGACCCCGCCGACGCTCCTGTATCGAACGCCCTCCCCCGCCGACGTCTTTGCGTCGACACCCGGATGGCCCGGTGGCGGAGTGGTGACGCAGCGGACTGCAAATCCGTGCACGCCGGTTCGATTCCGGAAGCCTTTACTAAATCGGCGCTCATCGAACAACCGCTCGCGGGGGTTGTTAACCAACCTTTTTTCGCGGAAAGACGATTTCTGCGCGTTGGACGGACATTTTCGCCCTAATGACGGGCGCCGCCACAGCATTCCGGTAGAGTTCAGTTAAAAAGAATATCGTGCGCATCTGATCGAATTGTGACGAAATGCACACCAAGGGAGATCTACCTCAGCACGAACTCGACGGAGTTCTTGGGCGCGAGGCCGACAGGTCCTCGGGACGCAAACCGTTAGGCGCCGCCGCCCCATTGGCTCCTTCCCGCACCGACGTCAGCCGTTCGCTCACCAGATGGTGATGGGGCAGCAGAAGACCTCAACAAGCCTAGCTTTGTGGCACCGATGGCTTGAACCTGCCCACGCACGCCGGCCTCATAGAGGCCGACATCGATCGCGTCGTCGCGGGCCTCAACAAGGCTCTAATCTGGCGGCGCTCACTCGCGCCCGCCGGCGACGCTGGGCGGACATTTTCAATCGCAAATGCTCAAACCCGGCGACTAGCAGCTGCAGGAACTATGGATGCAAATGGGAGTGGAAATGCCAAAATCCTTTAGAATACAATGATTTTAGACCTAGATGGCGGACACCCTCGCTCAGGTTGCAAACCGTCTGGCCGCCAACCGTTCCGCCGTGCGCCGGGCGATCACTTTCCGGTCCGCATAGACGTCGAGCGAAGCGAGATCCCGCAAGGTATGGCCCGTGCACATCGCCACCTCCGTCGGCGACCACCCTTCCGAGAGCTTACGTGTGACGAAGGTTCCCCGAAGGTCGTGGAAGGTGACCCCCTTTATTCCGACACGTCTGCAGATGAGCTGCCAAGCGGAGCGAAGCGTGCAGCCTGGGTTGTTCCAGAGCCGCCCCGTCTCTGAGCGCAGGATGGGGCCGCTATGCTCGCCTGGGACGGCGTCGAGATGCTTTTGCAGCGCCGGGCTGATCGGCACGGCGACGACCGCGCCGGTCTTGGATTGTTTCAAATGCAGGATACCGTCCTGGATGTCCGCCCAGGTCAGACGAATGACGTCGCCCTGACGCTGACCGGTCTCCAAAGCGAGCATCAGCGCCAACTGCATGTTCGGCGGCGCGG
>Ga0247725_1000214_pt1 | contig 59499 bp, 79 predicted proteins | sample OKSTACKMCFT3sol_FD_183021 | JGI IMG/M metagenome (GOLD analysis project Ga0247725, IMG submission 183021) | Subsurface sediment microbial communities from gas well in Oklahoma, United States - OK STACK MC-FT3-sol | ecosystem: Environmental > Terrestrial > Deep subsurface > Rock core/Sediment...
GACCCCCTTTTCTTGGAGTGGCAATACGACAAGACAGCAGCGGCCGAGCAGGCATGGCGCGACAAGGTGGCGGAGATCAAGCTGCGCTACCCGGTGGCCCGTGGGGCGGAAGAGTGATCGTCCGTCTTGAGCCCATTACGGCGATCGTCGCCGTGCTGCTGGGCTGGGCGTGGAATACCGCGACCGCTCCGGGGCTTTCTTTTTTTTGTCTTGCCGGCGTGGGCGAGTTAAGCTTAACAACAGGAGGCAGTATGCCTAGATATCTGCAATACAAAAGACACCGGGTTCGCCACGGGCTCAAGCACGATCGCCATGTGCCTACCCAAAAGCTGGCCACAGTAGGCGCCTTGCAGTACGCTGACAGCGGTGCGACGCCCCTTGTGTGGGCTAGCGCTATCGCTGCGGCAGATTTGCGTGTCGGCGTTCAAGTTGACTATTTTGTTCGAGTCAACCCTGCAAACGTAGTACCCGCTGACAACGGTACTTACCAGTACAGCTTTGAGCTGATACCTGACCCGACCGGAGTTGGCACCCCTAATACCGCTGGCATAGGGGGGCTCACGCTGACTTGGCAAGGCAACCTCGCACGCATTCAAGGTACTGTGCCCGCTAACCAAGTCGGTAAAAAGGTCACAATTCGCGCAACTGTTACAGACATGGGCGCGAACGTTGTAGCTGGGACTAACCTGGTCGGCACCTGGACAGCTTAACTTAACTTTGCCAAATGTTTCTCCTGGTGTTACGCTCATTCGTGAAGTAACACCTTTTTTGATTTTGGAGACAAGAAATGAAAGACGTTATTCTGGCCGCCTTGGCTAAACTCGACCCCGCTGTTGACAGCCACTGGACTGCTGAAGGGCTTGTCAATCTGAACACTTTCAAGTTCCTGGCGGGTGGTGTTGCTATCAGCCGCGAGCAGCTTGAAGAAGTCGCCCCGGACTTCCGCCGCGAAAACCCGCACGTTGCTGGGGAAAGCGAAGCAGAGCTGGCGACAGGTGAAGGCGCTGACGTCCTGGGTGCGCCGGAAACCGCTCCCTCTACCCCTGTAAGTTTTGACAACCAAGTGGAAGAGACCTTTTCCGCTGAAAGCTTCACGCCCGTCGAAGACTTGTCCGAAGAAGAGCTGTCGAGCATCTGCGAAAGCTACATCGAACAGATCGGCGACCTCAACGTTGCCCGCGACAAGTTCAACAGGATGATCGATAAAAAGATCGCGTACCTGCACTCCGTTAAAGCGGAACTCGACAAGCGCCAGCCTCAAATGAGCTTGGCTGACATGGTGCGCCTGGCTCACGAAAACGTCTCCAAAAACCAGGTTCCAGCGAACGCTCCGCGAGCCCGTCCCCACACTGTATACCCGCTTCTGAAACGGTAAGAGGTTGCCATGGCCCAGCGATTCCGCAACGACAAAAGATACATTTCTTGGCTCGTTCAACAAAAACGAAAAAAGCGCCAATCCACTGGGCCAGTGCCTCCTGTTAACCCTGTGCCTGTGGAACAATAAGGAGATATTGTGGTCACTCTTATTGTAGAAGATGGGACAGGTTTACCCAACGCAAACACCTATATCAGCGTCGAGTATGCTCGTCAGTACGGGCAAGACAGGGGCATTGAGCTGGGTGAGGATTACCGGATTGCGCAAAACCTTGTCCTTGCTGCCGATTACATAAGCACAAAAGGCCCCTTTAAGGGCAAGGTGCTATCCTTGGAACAGTCCCTGGACTTCCCTCGCAGTGGGTTGCAGGTACACGGCGAGCAGTTTACTGGCGTGCCCCAAAAGGTGAAAAACGCTCAAGCCCAGTTGCTATTGGACATCAAAGAGAGCGGCGCACTACTCACGTCAAATCGCCAGTTCGCACTCAAAAAGCGCCATCTAGAAGGGTTGGTGCAGGAGTGGGCCGTGGGCTCTTATGCTCAATACAAACCTGGGGCCACTCACGTGTTGTTCGACTCCTTGATGGCTGACTACCTTAGGAATGCTTCAGGTCAAGCGTGGTGCTACAGATGAGCGCCTACGACGAGTTTTATCAAATGGCCAAGGAGATGCTAGAGGACCCTGAAACCAGGTCTAGCGCGACCTTGAAGCTGGTTATTATGGATACACCTGTTGACAAGCCTTGGGCAGCAGGGCCCGGACAGGTCACCTCCTACCCCGTGTTCTGCTTTTACTACAAAGCGAAAAACTCGATGGTTAACGGTACTGTGATCCAAACGGGGCAAAAAATTGCCTTGGTCCAAAGCCCGTTGCCCGAGGCTTCCTTACGCTCTGCTCTGTGGGAAGATGCAAACGGTAAGCAATGGAAGATTAAAACAACCGAGCCAGTTGAAGTAGCTGACAAAGAAGTCTACACCAAAGTTCTACTGGGGGCATAATGGCAAGAGGATTTCGAGATCAGTTTGACGCAGCCACCTTGAAAGTTATGAAGAAGAAGTCCGCTGAAGCGAAAGCCCGCTTGATGGGGTTTTGCGCCGCAGTCGTCGACGACACTCCTGTTTTGACTGGGGCCTTAAAGGGTAGCTGGCAGCTTTTAAACGGCAACAACAAGAATTTTGATCGGACTACACCCCTGGACCCTAGCGGTCTAGTAACTAAAGCCCGCCTTCAGCAAAAGATAAAATATTTGCCGATTCACATGGACTGGAAGTTGACTTTCGGGAGCCCTGTAAAGTATGCGCACAAAATCGAGTTTGAAGGCTGGTCGCAGAAAGCTCCGCAGGGTATGGTTCGCAAGAACATTGCAATCGGCGGGGAGCGTCTCAAAGCGCTTTATCTTGGAGTATTTGAATGAGCTTCGAATGGGTTGAAGATTCCCTCAGCTCCCAACTTCTAGCAGGCATGGGGGAATACGCCAAGGACATTGCTTGGAAAAACTTGCCTTTTGAACCTGGCGATCGTAGTCTGTGGTTGAAATCGAGCATTGTGCCCGCGCTAGAAGGTGTAGCCACATTAGGCAAGCATGGTGAAAACGAATACCTTGGTTTCTTGCAAGTTGGTATATATCAACGCATAAACGAGGGTACTGTCGAATCAAAAACAGTAAGAGACTTGATCAACCGTCTTTTCCCTGTACCGGGACGGTTACAAGCACCTGAAGGGTGTATGCTCCGAATTGAACGTAAGACCTTTTCGTCTGGCGGTCAAACGTCGATGGCAGATTTGTCCGCAGGTGGCACTGAAACGGTATGGGACGCAAGCTATATCACAGTTTACTGGCTCGCTCGTGAGCCTAGATAGAGGAAGCAATCATGGCTGAAGGTTCACGTTACGCCAGTTACTTCGTCGCAGAGGCAACTTCTGGGGTCACTCCGTCCAACCCCACTTTGAAGGTGTTCCGTGCGACGAAGTCCGGTCTCGACATCAACATCACTGCTTTGCAGTCTGCGGAAATCCGTAACGATGCGGAGGTTGCTGATTTCCGTCTTGGCACCCGCCATGTCGCAGGTACCGCTTCTGCTGAGCTTTCCTACGGCACTTTCGACGATTTGATCGCTGCTGCTCTGCGCGGCGCCTGGGCGACCGATGTTGTCAAAGGTGGGGTGAAGCGTCAATCTTTCACTTTTGTCGACTTCAACGAAGATATTCAAGATCTTCCCTATACCGTGTATCGCGGTTGCGAAGTTAACACCATGACTATCAACGTATCTGCTGCCAACATGACTACTATCGAGTTCGGTCTGGTTGGCCGCACGATGGAACAGCTCGCAGCTTTGCCGGCTGGCTGGACTATCTCTCCGCGAACCAAAACGAGCCCGATGGACGGCTTCTCTGGCTCCCTCAGTTCGAACGGCGAAAGTCTGGACGTTATCACCGAAATGTCCATTACCATTGAGAACGGCATCGAGCCCCGCTTTGTTGTCGGTTCCAAGTTCTCGATCAAGCCGGGTGCCAAGCGTCGCAACGTCACGGGCAGTCTGACGGCCTACTTCGAGAACAACGCTCTCCGTTTGGCTTACCTGAACGAGCTGGAGCAGCTGATCTCTCTGGCGATCTCCGACGGGGCGGCTGGTAACACTTACCAGATCACCTTCCCCCGTGTGAAGATCACAGAAGCCCCGCACCCTGTCGACGGTGAAGGTGATATCATGCAAAACATGAACTATCGCGCACTGCTGGACGATGCGACCGCTTCTTCGATCAAGATTGAGCGTAAGGTGGTCGTACCTCCGCCGACAGGTGTGCTGGTAACACCAGCTTTCGTTCCTACAATGGCCCCGGCTGGCACCAAGCAGTTTAAAGCGACGGTGACTGGTACAACCAACCAAGCAGTAACCTGGACAGTAACTCCCGCAGGAGCTGGTACGATCAACTCGTCCGGTTTGTTTACAGCCGCTGCGAGCCCGACCGGACCTGCGACAATTACTGCCGCGACCGTTGCTGACCCGCTCGTCAAAGGTACAGCCCGAATCGACTCGTTCGCCTAAGAATTGTGGTTACAACAAAGGCCCTTCGGGGCCTTTACTTTTTGGTGTTGATCGTTGATAGTGGCTTAACACCTTTTTGGAGAAGTCACATGGCAAGTTTTAAAATCTACAACGTTCAGATCTCCGGCGGCGAAACAACAGTTGAAATCCCCGTTGTTTTCCCTGGCATGACGTCGACAGGTGAAACGCTCACTATCCGTAGTGTCTACAGCTCCGCCTTCCGTGAAGCACAAGCCAACATGGCCCGTCAAATCCAAGTGCTGAGAATGGCTACCAAAGGGGAGCCTTTGGATGAAGCTACCCTGGACGAGTTGGAGCGTTCTGCTTTTGCGAGTCTGGTTTCCGCCTGGTCTTTCGAAGAGGAATGCAATGCTGCCAACGTCGTTGAGTTCTTGCAAGCCAACCCGCACATGAAAGACCTCATCAGCGTGCAAAGCGCCAAAGACTCCCTTTTTTTCAAGAACAACGACAAAAAGTAATTCAGTACGCAACCCTCGACTGGCAAATGCACGTACCGCCGGTCGGGGGTAAGTCAACGCTCTACCACCAGCTTTGCAACATCCGAAAGCAAACAGGTAAAACCCCTCACCAGCTTCAAGCTTACGAAGACTCTAAACTTCCCGAAGAGTTGGCCTACATTTATGCTTATTTCCGGGACTTTTACAATGGCGGCCAATTCAGTTATACTGAGCTGCAATCCTGGCAAGCCTTTTCTAAAATTGAGCTCACTTACATTGAAGCCGAGTTGATACGACAGCTTTGTCTGGAGCATCAACACTTCACCTTCAAGAGACAGCAAGCTCACCAAGAATATCTTGTCAATAATCCGCCAAAGCCTAAGGGTAAGAAATAATGGAAGATGCTGACATTGTCATCCGAGTGCGCTCGGATGGTATAAAAGGTGCGGAAGCTGCCCTTAGGCGTTTGCGCGAAGCAGGCGTGCAGACTGAAACTGTTACCACTCGAATGGTAGCACAAACAGAACGTCTCAACCGCACTATGAACGGCTCACAAGTGATCATGAACACCATGGCTGCGACAGGTATGATCGCTTTCCTGGTGGGTTCCACTGCGGCTGTTGTAAACCTCAACGATGCTTGGACGTCAATGACGAACAAGCTGGCAAACGCTAACACAGAGCAAGCCCGCATGGCGGATTTGCAAGGGCGAGTGTTTGAGATCGCTCAGCGTACTCGCACGGACTTGGGTGCGACCGCCACCCTGTACGCTCGCATGGAAAGATCACTTGCTTCGTACAATGTAACAGGGTTGCAAGTCGCAAGGGTGACAGAAACGATCAACAAAGCGATGATTGTTTCGGGCGCGACAGCGGCAGAAGCGGGTGCTGCAATAGTTCAGCTATCCCAAGGTTTGCAATCTGGCGTCTTGAGGGGTGACGAATTCCGGTCTGTGTCAGAACAAGCTCCGCGTCTGCTCAAAGCTATGGCCGATTCCTTGCATGTAACCACAGGTGAGCTGCGGGCCATGGCAGGGCAAGGTAAATTGACCTCTGACGTTGTTACCCGCGCAATCTACGACGCTTCAGAAGCGATTGACAAAGAGTTCAACAAGACCACTGCAACCTTTAGCCAGCAGCTTGCAATGGCTAACAACAACCTTGTCAAGTTTGCAGGCACCAGTGCAAGCGTGTCAAGCGCAACCCACTTGCTGGGTACAACTGTCATCGGCTTGTCTGAGAACCTGGATACGGTTGCAACTGTCGCAGGTGTGCTTGCGGCTGTCCTTGTAGGGCGTGTGGTTACCGCTTATGGTGCCACTGCCGCTGCATCCATACAGTCTGCGATAGCTGCTGCGCAGGAAGTGGGGGCAGCCCAAGCGCTTACCTCCGTAAAAGTGCAAGAGGCTGCGGCTCGCGTTACTACTGCGCAAGCAACTTTAGCAGCAGCAAACGCTGAAGTGGTTGCAACTAAGGCAGCGTTCATGGCCGAGCAGCAAACCTACAAAGGAACCTCTGCCCTTGTTGCCCATTATCAAGCCAAGAACGCTGCCGCTGCTGCGACCGTAGAGCTTACAGCAGCCCAAGCAGCGTTGACAACTGTCACCAACACCCAAGTTGCCGCACAGACTCGACTGAACGTTGTTATGGCTGCTGGTCGTGGTATTATGGGCTTGCTAGGAGGCCCTGCTGGTGTCATCCTTATCGCTGCGGGAGCTTGGTACGCTTACAGTCAAGCTCAAGACAGAGCGACAGAGTCTGCACGCAACATGGGTGTCGAAACTGACACTCTCACCTCCAGACTTAAAAACCTCACCATTGAACAGCAAAAAGGTCTTCAAGTTGAACTGCAACGAGCAGAGTCTAGACTTAAGGATACTTTAAGGGAAGAAGCTTTAGCAATTCAAGAAGCTGAGTATCGCTTCAACGAAGCAACCAAAGCAACTAAAAACCTCACAGAAGGCAGTTTCCGTTACGAGCAGAGAATGGAAGCTGTCAAGCAACTTCAAGGCGACGTTGCAATTGCAGTTGCTGCACATTCCAAGACTCAACAAGAGTTAAACCAAGTACAACAAAACGCTCAAACTGTCACGGACAACCTCCGCAACGCAGTTACAGGTCTGGGTACTGCTTACGTATACACAGCAGACGCGGCTCTTAAAATGCGCACAGTACAAAAGCAAAGTGCAGACTTGACAAGAGCACTGCAAGCCCAAGGCAATGAAGCAGACGTAGCCAGATTAAGGCTTGCAGGTTTGACTGTTCAAGCTTCCCAGTTGCAAGACGTGCAGAACCGCGCTTCTAAGGTTTACGCTGAAAATAAAAAGTTTGTCGACGATTATATTGCTGGCCACATTGATGCAGCCGCTGCTGTTACTGAGGATCAAAAAGGGCTTGTCAAGTTCCTCGACATGTCTAAGCAAGCCGCGGAAGCGCAAGAGAAGCTAGCACAACAACGCAAAGACGATCGAGCAGAAATTCGCCAAAATCGTGCAGCAGAAAGATACCAAGATCAGTGGGATAAAGCTTACGAAAAAGCTGAAGCTCGCGGTCTGACTGCTGTAGATCGTTTGCGCTCTCAGCAAGCAGCTGAAGAAGCACAGATGCGCAAAAAAGCAGAGCGTGCTGGGGCGACAGAAGAGCAGTTACAAAAAGCGCTTACCGCAATACAAGTCAAGTACGACCGTGAGCGTGAGCAACTCGCAGGTGAATACAACCCTGCTTTGAAAATGAAGACAGCTTACGAAGAAGCTAACAACACCATTCGTCAACTTCAAGAAGCAGGTTTGTTAGACCTCCAAGCCGCGAACCAAGCACGCCTTGAAGCTGAGGGTAACTACCTGCAACAGCGCTTGCAGCTACTTCGTGATCAAGCTGTAACTGAGCGCGAAGAAATCGCGGGCATGTACAACCCTGCTCAAGAGGCTCAAAACGAGTACGACCGTGAACTGGCAGCACTGCAAGCCGCTCGCGATGCTCAGCTTGTGACTGAAGAAGATTTCTTGGATAAACGCCACGAGCTTTACACCAAGATGTATCAGCAACAAGCTAAATACCAGTCTCGTGAGCTTTTAAGCTTTGCTTCCAGCGCAGGAGACATGGCAGGGGCCCTTGCAACCACTCTTGAAGCAATGGGCAAGAAAAACAGCAACGCTTATAAGGTTGCATTTGCTGCCTCCAAAGCCTTTGCTATTGCAGATGCTAGCGTAAAGGTTGCCGCTGCTGTAGCACAAGCGCTGGCGGACCCCACTGCCCTTACGCCCTTGCAGAAGTTCGCAAACATGGCTGCCGTTGCTGCGGCGGGTGCTAACCTTGTGCAGCAAGTCACCAGCGTCGGTATGGCGCACGACGGTATCGACAACATACCTAAAGAGGGTACTTGGCTCCTGGACAAAGGGGAACGTGTTGTAGATCGTCGCACCAATGCCGACCTCAAAGAGTTCCTGAGTAATAACTCTGGAGGTGCGAGTTCAAGCACAATATACTTGACTCAGTATTTCCAAATCACGGGTAGCGGTGACGCTGCTTTGCGAGCAGCAGTAGAAGAGGCGGCGGAGCAAGGGGCGACAAGGGCAGTTTCTCGCGTACACGAGGACGCTCAAAACAACGGCCCGATTTATCAGACCATTCGGAGTTGAATATGGCTCAAACTATAAATTGGCCTGTTGACTTGATACCCAGCACCTTTTCGATCAAGCTTCGGACTAACACTAAACAGTTCACGAGCCCTTTTAACAAAGCTTCACAAGACGCTCATTTCCCAGGTTCCTCTTGGCAAGTAACAATAGGCTTCGATCAACTGGACGATGACGAAGCCCGCGAATTGGAGGCTGTTCTTTTCAGCTTAGACAATGGGGGCAGAGTGCGCATACCCGACTTCGGTCGCGCTGCCACCAACAGAACGGGGGTGCTTGTGTTCGGTAACGCCCAAACAGGAGGCTCGCTGGTAACGCAGGGCTGGCCTCCCAATGTGGTCAACGTACTCAGAAAAGGCGAATACCTGGAAGTAGGCGACGAGCTGAAATATGTGTTAGAGGACGTCAGTTCGGACGCTGCGGGGCGGGCGACTATCAAGATCGCACCCTGGTTGAGGGGCTCCTACGCCTCTGGGCAAGCTGTCAACGTAGCGTCGCCTTGCGGGTACTTCAAGATCGATGAAACTGAAACGGGGCCAGACCGCTCACCTGGTATGGTTAACAAGTTCCAAATCAAATTCAGAGAGAGCTTCTACTAATGTCAGTTTACATGAGTATATTCACTGAAGACTTTTTAGAAGCTCTAAGCCAACCTGATGTGACAGTTTGCATGGCAGTGGAGCTCGATTTTCCCTCCGGTGTGACTAGAGTTCATTCAGCTCTAGGCCCCCTCACTATAGGTGGGAACACTTATCTTGGGGTGGGTGCCTTGGGGGAAATTGGGGTCGTTACCGAGGACGGCACTCTGACTAGCAAAGGTGTTACTGTTATATTAAACGGCCTTGACACTAGCATCATCGGTACTGTTTTGAACGAAAAGTGTGTAGGTCGACCTGGTAAGGTTTTGTTTGCTTGTTTTAATTCACTCGGGGCTGTGATCTCCACCAATGTGCTTTATCAAGGTTATATATCCGGGAGCGGGATGACCGCAGGCGAAGTTAACGCCGTCAGCTATACGCTTGCTAACGTGTTTGAAAAGTGGAAAGAAGGCTTGCCTGACCGCTACACAGAAGAGTCACATCTTGCTAGCAACCCTGGTGACCACATTATGAGTAAGGTAGGCCAAATGGCCGAACGCCCAATTTACTGGGGCGCTAAACAAGACGCCTTACCTTTTGCGAGGTACTGATGAGAATCCAAGATTGGCCCACAGCCTTATTTCAACACATCGAGTCTGCTAAACAGAAAGAGTTCTCATGGGGTGAGCACGATTGTTGCCTCTTTGCTGCCGATTGCTGCATCGCACTATGCGGTAAGGACCCTGCGCAAGCTTACAGGGGCACATACACAACAGCAACAGGCGCTAAGAGAGCTCTTAGTAAGAACCACGGGTCTGTCGAGGCTGCCTTTGATGCAATGTTTGAAAGGGTAGACCCTGCTTTCGCACAAAGAGGAGATATTGTTGTCTTTGAAAGCGAGCTAGGGCTAACCGCTGGCATCCAAGGGGTAGATGGGGTAGTATGGTCAGTCAGCCTCAATGGGTTAGCAATCCTCAAACCAGAAGTCAAGACCTCTTGGAGAGTAGAATAAATGCCACCAGTCGCGATCGCTGCCGCTGTAGCAGTAGGAGCCGGGGCCGCCTTTGCGGGGGCCACAATAGCCACAGCCGTCGCGATTGCCTCGGTTGCGTTCTCCGTCACCGCTGCACTCACCACTAAAACCCCTTCTTTCGATAGCTACGCAAGCCCCCAAGAGCGTAAGCAAGTTCTACGTTCCGCTGCGGCGCCTAAGCTCGCAGTGTACGGGGAGGTTATGGGCTCGGGTGTGCTGTTCTTCGCTGAAGAGGAACCAGGCGAGCAAGACAAAGACGAACTTCTCCACATGTGCATCGCTATCGCTGGCCATGAGATTACAAGCATCGGGCAAGTGTACTTGAACGACGAGCCTATCGAGTCTTATGGCCAATACGCATCGTACGAACTGCACAACAATCGACAAGTTGCAGACCCTTACCTTCTTGCCAATTGCCCTAGCTGGGATTCAACGATGATCGGCAAGAATATCGCATTTGTTCGGGTAACGTTGAAGTTCAGTGCGGACAAGTTCCCCAACGGCATCCCCAACATCAAAATGGTCAAGAGGGGGTACAAAGTCTATGACCCACGCACAGGCAAGACAGCTTGGAGCGCGAACAGCGCCCTCGTCTATTTGCACTTCTTGAAGACATTTTGCGGGGTAGCCGACTCGGACGTCTTAGTCGAACAGTTTAAAAGCTGCGCGAACATTTGTGATGAACTTGTGGCCACAGCAGCAGGGTCTGGGTTTCGATACCGCACCCACGGTGAGTTCGATTTTAACGAAAGTCGTGTCAAGGTCATGGAAGCCATCTTGCTGTCTTGTGCAGGCGATCGCGTGTACACTGGAGGCAAGCACGGGCTCATGGTAGGTGCTTACCAAGGTCCTGCAACTTTAGAACTGCATAGCCGTCAAATCTGCGGTGACGTTCAAATTACACCCGAGACTTCTGAAAGAGATCGTTTTAACACCTACCGTGGCAAGTTCATCAACGCAAGCCAGAAGTTCATACAAAGCGACTTCCCGCCTGTTTCAGTTGCAGAATGGGTCGCAGAGGACGGCAGAGAAATCACGAAAGATATCGATTTTCGCTTTGTAACCGACGAATACCAAGCTCAACGTATTTGCGCAATGAAAATGCGTAGAGCTCGCGTGGGCGCCATTCTGCAAGTGCCCATGAACTACAGCGGCTTCGCTTACCGCCCTGGCAAAAACGTCAAAGTCTTCATCCCCGAGTTGCAGATAGACGGAGTTGAGTACAAAGTTGATTCTTGGTCCTTTAACGTCCAAGGCGGGGTTAAACTTATCCTTATCCAAGACAGCCCCCAAATGTACGGTGACATACCCGGGCAAGCTGTTGTCAACCCTCCTTTGACTAATCTGCCAAGCTCAGGGCCTCCTGCGCCAAGCAACTTAAGATACACTGCCAAGCCTGTAGGGGATATCGTCCAGGGCGTGTTGCAGTGGGGCAATTTCGGCACGCAAGTTGTAGACAACATCGTTAACGTCTACAAAGCGGGAGCGCTGCAATATAGCGTCCGCACACCCGCAAACGAGTGCGTCCTTACGGGCCTTGCTGCGGGCTCCTACGAAGCGAGGGTGCAAGCTATTGCAGCCAACGGCGTGGGCTCTAGCATTAGCACGCTAGTTTTCACCATTGATGTGCCTGCGACTCCGACCAGCGTGTCCGTTATCCCGGATAACTGGTCTTTGCAGCTGATCCCCAAATTCCAAAACCAGTTATCTTTCGGAACAATTTGTGAGTTTTTCTGGTCCACTGTCAATTTGACCCTAAACCAAGTAGAAGCCCAGGCAACTAACTTGGGGATGGGTGCCACATTAACACACTCAGGCTTACAACCTGACACAACTTACTATTATTGGATTCGCTCAATCAACGCTTACGGCAAGTCTAGTTTCTTTGCCTTGACTGCGAAAACAACTTACGACATTGGCTCCATCGTTGATGCCTTGGACGGCGAAATTGGCGCTGAACATTTACGACAAGATCTCAGGACAAGGATAGACGACAATGTTGCGGCAACCCAAACAGTTCAAAAAACTGTAGCCGACCTCGACGGAAAGATTAGGGCTAGCTGGTACACTAAAGCCCAAGTTAACGGAGTGGGCGGGGGTTTCGGCTTAGAAGTTGTAATGCAGCCAGACGGCACCCGCTTAGCGTCGTTTGTTGTAGATGCCGATGTCTTTGCTATTCTGTCCAGGGGTGTTGGCGCAACGAGCAAAAGACATCCGTTTGTAGTCAAAAACGGCACAGTTTACATGAACCACGCCATGATGGACACGGCCGAGATCGGCAACGTGATCGCCAAGTACATCAATGTGCAGCACCTGAAAGGCTCCCTCATCGAGGGTGGCTCTTTCCGTGGGGGGGATCTCTGGCTGGGGGAAAACGCCACCGGCCAGTTCGGAGCCTATGGTAAGAAGTGGAATGCAGGGATCGATTCCAGGGGGCGCATCTACGGCAGTGATGTCTATTTTTCCAATGGGACGTTCCAGGGCAATGTGCTGGCCAACTCCGGCACGATGTACAATGTGACCATTAAAGAAAACTGCAACGTGCTAGGGACTATATACGCAAACAGGATTGTCGGCGCAATAGACTCAAGCACCGTCAAATACTTCAACCCTTTCGGCCCAGTTATGCACAGCGTTGATGTTGTTTCAGCAACATACATAGAGGCCTACTCATCACCCCGCACGTTAACCATATTCACAGGGGTTGCAGTTAGAGTTACTCGGCAGGCAAGAGACACCGCTGAGAGATTTATCTCATGCCAGATTCAGGCATTAATTGGTGGAGCTGTTGTCGGCAGCGCAAACTTTGAGGCAAGAATACCATTTTCAAGCACACCAACACCATTGCAAACGGTAACATCTTCCGCGCCACTAGTTTCATGTACAATCCATCAATCACAAAGGCCGACTGTTTCCATTAGAGTGTTGGTTTTATCCCAAAATGCCGGTGGTGATAGCGGGGTTTTTTCAACGAGTCACTCGGCAACTTTCTCAACTAAAGTTACTGGAACAGATCAAGTGTCATAACAAAAGCCCCCGTAATGGGGGCTTTCTTTTACTTCACCAGCTCGCCAACAATCGCAGACGCGACCAGCCACTTAACCTCTTTGTATTTTGCCCCAAGGGCTGCCCCTTTTACAGCAAGGTGAGCCGCACTTACTTCCGGGCCAGGAGGGGCTGCGCGGTGTTGCGCTGTTAACATCCGCACGCCCTGGGCAGCATCTGCGAAAGCGACCCCGGTGTTTACAACTGCCCAGATCAAGCCTACAGTTGTAAGCATCAAGAACCAAAACCAATAATCGATGTCACGAAAGAGCTGTTTCAAGTTAAGCACCTTGAAGAAGCGAAATATTGTGGTCATCATGCGTACCCCATTTCGGCCAAGTAGCCGTTTGCTTTGTCAATGTAAATTTGATGGCACAAGTCCGCTGGAATACCTTCGACGAGTTCCATCATCGGAACCGCCTTGTCGCTATTCGCAACTTTGTTACCCGATAAAGCGTAGACCATTTCGTGCGTCTCGCCCTCCGAGTAATACCACCGAACAACCTTGCCCAGATAGTCGCCGTTATGGTAAGCCCCACCTTTGACTTGGCGCACCACCATAAACTTGCGTATGTCTGTGCAGTTACGAATAGTATCTTCTACTGGTATTCCTTTTGCAAGCTTGAGTTTAACCGCTTCAAAGATTATTTCGCCTGTCGGGTTCTTTTGCAAACCCGTTTCAGCAAACCAGCCTTTGGCTTTAACTTTACCTTGCTCACAAACCGCGACGTAGTTATTAACGTTTGCGGAATGCAATTGATCATAGAAGTTAGATTCCATCGCGAAACCTGTTCGCTGTTCCCACTGAGCTATCAACGCTTCGACTGTCGGCTCCTGTTCCAAGGCGTAGTCCAGGACAATGCCGTCCGTATTGGCAGACAAAACCCTGATGCCGTGCAGCTCCATTGTCTCGATCAACATAAGCAGCGACAGCTGGCCTGTTAGCGTTACCTGTATCAACATCTCCGGAGCATAAAACAGTGACCACATTGAGCCCAACTTGCCAAAGAAGCCGTTGATTACGATCTTGAGCGTTTGAGCTGTCGAGTTGTCGCCCGTGTGCTTGGCTTTGATACGCCGAGTAACGATCTTAGACAGTATGCGCAAACAAGCTTCAGTTAGGTGACGCGGGTATAGCTTTTCATTCAAAATGATGCTGGGGTAAAACGAAGTTACGTCAATATCCCGCTTGCGCCTGCCTTTGCGCTTAGGGTGAGACGCTTTCTTTTCGCTCGAGTGCAAGCCCCCGATGCCCATACGGTAAACGCCGTCGGCAATGAGGATCTTTAAGTTGTCTAGCTGCCAGGGCATTAGAACCGTGCCGTTTTCTTCGATTGTAAATTGGCAAGACTTGATCACGTTCACAACACTTTGCATCATCGGCGTTTGGAACGACATCCAACGAGGGAACTGGTATTGGAAGCGTTTACCCGGCTCAACAGGTGGCCTGCCCACTCTGCGCTTGAGGGCTGACATAAGCTCGCTGCGAATTACGTCTTCTGCAATTTGCGGGTCAGAACGGGAGCGAAGGTCTAACCCGTACTCTTTGCCCAAAGTGACGCGCAGATCTATATCTTTTTTGACAGCATTGTAGATGCTAATGGTGCAATCCAAGTCGTTGACACAGTAGTGACGAACAATCGCCATGTGGTTGGGTGTCAGCAACATGTTAGGCGGGAAGGGTAAATCTTGCAGACGCTTTTGATGCAAGCGTGCAGCCCTTACCTTCAGACCGCCAGCGCCTGGGCAAACTTCCAACAAGTCAATGTGGTCAAGCTTCAACCTCTTGAGTCCGTGCAACTTGAGGACGTCGCTGGGGCGGAAGTTTTCAACGATGATCATGTCGGTTGCTTCTTTGAGCTGGCCGTTGGTTTTGCCTGCCAAAGACAAAGTCAGAATAGGCTCGTCATACCCTATACCGTTAAAGGATACGATTGGCAAATTTGAAACCAGGTACATCAACCATTCACGGTTGAGCGGGCACCCTAGATACATTTCAAAGTAGATAATTTTGCCGCTAAGGATACCCTTAAACGCAATTAGGTAGTAATTAGGGTAACACTCAATGTCATAGACGTGGGGTTCTTTCTCTGCAATAGCCTTTTGCAAACTCTCCAGTGTGTGCATGTCGTAACGGGCCGAAAGCGCTTCTTGCAGCCCTGGCAAGTAGTCTGGTCGCTCCCACACCCTTGGTGGAGGTGTGCGTTTGACTTTCTCTTTTTTGACCTTCTTAGGAGCAGGCAGATCGCTCCAGAAAAGCCCAATTGCGTCAGCTCTCATAGATGTTGACCTACAATTACGCCTCTGAAGTTAGGGCCAAAGAATGGGCAGGGTTTGGGGTACAACGTCAAATCTGCGGTGTCCACATTATCTTTCAACAGCATGAGCATTTGCAGAGCGTAGCAGCCTCTCAGGCTTACGTCGTTCAAAGCACAGCTAGCACCCTCATTTTCGTCCATGTGGGTGCGCATATAGCCATCCTCCATGATAACCCGACCGTTGTCCGTTGCAAAAGGTTTCAGCCTGTCCATTGCGTCGAAGATAAGAGGGTCTATCGTTTGGGGGTTAGCCCCTTCGATGGTCAATATCTTGTCAATAGTAGAAGGCCACATGTTTTCTATCAGTGTGCTTTTCAACCAGCGCCCCGAGTCGTAGTGGAAAGTGATAGAGTTATCTACAACTTGAATGCTGTGTGGGGTTTCTTTGATTTTGACAAGCGCTTCTACCGCTTCGCTTGAAAGCACAGCATCCATCGGGAATGGCGTCCCAAACCAATATTGAACCATTGTGACGTTATTAGTCGCGTAGGCGCTGCCACCTTTGAGCAGAACGGACATTGAGAACCGACGAGAAGCATCGGTGCCCATGAACGGCAAAACGGTTGACAAACCTTTCAGCAGCTCCGCCCCGTTAATGGGGACGATTTCGCCTTCCGGCTCGGTGTGGGCCCCTATTTCGTCTGTGCAAGGGATGTTCGCTTTAAACCCACCGGAGCGCACAGACAGCTTGCCGCTAGGCAACAGTGTTAGCTGTGTAGCCTCTTCGCAGTTAGCTATCGCCTTAACCATGGGGATGGCTTGCGGCGCACAGTCGAGGGCTAAGTTAATGGGGGCTGCCAAGGATATTACCCCGTTGGTGCCGCGCACAAACCCGTCACGGATAAGGAAGTGCGTCGCCCCGGGTACGAAGGCGCGTTTGCCTACAGCAGCGGCAGCAAACTTCAAAGCTTCAAGCATCTCTGTCTAACCTCTCTTCCAAAACGACAACAGACTTATAAGGTTCGTGAAGATTGACGCTAACGACGTCAACAACCACGAAGGCTTTAGTGTAAAGCTCGTCGAGCTCTTCTAGTGTGAACAAGATAAAGTGTTTTCCCAGGTTACTAGCCCTCAGAATAACTCCTGGATTCGCGGTGTGAAAACTCGGGATTCCTTGTGAGTGTTAATACGATTAGCGATCTGCCGATAAGCCCACATGTTAAAGGTGGCCCGGGTTTCGTAAATTGTGGTTAAACGTTCAAGATCAAACCCGCTGTCTTCGATAAGCTTCTCAATGTAAGCCTTTTCGATAGGTAGCAAGTTCAAAACATGCTTACCCATGTCATGTATAGTCCCAGCCTTTTCGGAGACACGATAAGGCACCCCGTCTGGTGTAAACATGGACCCATAGGCCCCGAACTGTATCCAGGACGACGAGTCGACAGAATACCAAGGGTACCGCTCCATTACACGAACGGATGTGATACCAAAAGCGTGAAGTTTGGTCTTAGGACGGCCAGCTCCATCGATAATATAGCGCTCCCAAATCCTGTCGAGCCATGTGATGAGCTGCTCGACAGTTTTTCCAACCATTCCTCCGAGGGTGATATAGGGGTAGTTCGCGAGGTAGAACTCAAGATACCTTTCATCTTCCCCAAAGTGGAAGCAGGGAAGGGGTCTAACCCCTCTGGCTTCCATCTCCAATTGGTTTCGGTAGGTTTGCAAGGGGTCGCCGATGCCGTCAAGCACTGAAGCCATAACGACTCCGTCGTCTTTTCTAATGATATCCTCATTTTCTTGTATATATCGGCAGTACCCTGGGAGGCTAATTGTAGCTCCCATGTTCCAAGCGGAGAAAGCACCGGAGTCGAGGAAAACTTGAGCGCCGTCTGCACGCATTTCGTCGACGGCTTTTTGTCTGTGAACATAGTGATAAGATTCCAGTATGTTGGGTATAGTATCCACTATATTGGCTTCGCGCTCGTTCAGCTTAGGGTAGGTGCTCTGACCCTTGCGAAATCCGTTTGTGTACACAGCAGCAAGATATAGGTTCACTTCCGCTCCAATAAGAAAGGGCCCGTAGGCCCTTAGTATATAACAGCTTTATGCTCAGTTACAGGCTTGAGCAAACTCGGAGCGCCAGATCACCTCTTGCTGGGTGAGAGACGCCCCCCGCTCTTGGGAGGGGAGGCGCACAGCCCGTGTAATCGTGCTGGAGCCGCACACCTGCTTGATGCCACGGCTTTCCATGCACATGTGTTTGGCGTCAATATAGACGAACACAGCGCGAGGGTTGAGGTAGAAAGCCATGGCGTCCGCGATCTCGTTAGTGAGACGTTCCTGCACTTGCAGACGGCGAGAGAAGGCGTCGACCAGCCGTGAGAGCTTGGACAAGCCTACTATGCGCCCGTCGGGGACGTAGCCCACAACCGCCCGGCCAATGATCGGCGCCATGTGGTGTTCGCAGTGGCTATAGACAGGGATATCGCGAACGATAACCAGCTCATTAGCCCCTTCCGCCCCGTCCTCGAAGGTTTTGAACAAACCTGGGATGTCAACATCGTAACCGCCGAACCAGGTTGCAAACGCTTTTGCTACACGGGCAGGGGTTTCCTGGAGGCCTTCCCTCAAAGGCGTCGTGATACTCCCGGCACTACCTTCGCGAGCTTCGATAGCACACAAAAGCTGTTGCACTGCACTCTCGATGATCGGTGCGCGGTTCACAATACGGGCAATCTTATCCATGTGGTTACCTTATTTCTTGAAATGACGATACAGGGCACGAACAGCGATAATGATCCAGAAAATTTCGATCATGAAGCTGCCCAGGTTGAAGTGGAAGCACAAGCTGATAATCAGCAGTACAGCCCCCACCAGGTTGACAACATTAAACTTTATGCTGTCAGCCGACCACCCTTTCGGGCTGGTAACTTTGTAATACGCGAGCACGATGCAGATCATGCCCAGAAAACCTAGAACTTGGGTAAACATTACTTGGTGTACTCCACGTGACACTTGCTGGTTTCTTCGATGGTGCAGCTTACCAGCTCAACTCCGTGCTCGTCCAGCAGCATCGGGCCAACCACGTTAACCATGTGAGCGGCGAGGTTTTCAGCGGTAGGGTTGAAAGGCAAAGCTACCATAGACCCCAGAAAGTGATCGCGGCTGGAAACCCCTACGCTGCGCACAAGAGCTGGTCGGGTATTGTCGTCTTCGATCAGTTCCCGGATGCCTTTGATCAGGTTGTCTTTCTCCCAGTGCAGGAATTTGTGATCCCAGTTGTCCTCAAGCCACTGACACAGAGTTGATTTAACCACACTGAAGTCGATCACTCGTCCCAGGGAGTCCAAACTGACAGGAACCTCCTCCAAGAGAGGGGCAGTCACTGCGCCTAAGGTGACGGTCGCGCCCTTGTACTCGAGCTTTGTTTCGTGTTTAGGTTGAACCTTGAAACGAAAAACATAGTTGTGACCGTGCAGGTGGCGGCACTTGCTTTCATGACCTACTACGCGGTGACCGGCACAAATCTCGTGCGAGCGAATTACAGAATATGACATTTTAAATCTCCAGATTACTAGGTTTAACACCGCACACAGGCCAAACCCACACAACAGGTCTACCGCTTGCTAACGTTTCGCTTTCGCTCATTTCTATTTGCACAGACATACCTTTCTGGCAAGCTGCTGCTAGCGCGGCGTTAAGGTTACGAGCTGCCTCTTCGCAAGCCGCTTGCAGCTCTTTAGCTTCTTGAATTTTCATTTCGGTGCCCCGGGTGCTGTGATGCGTTTGTGCAGTTCGCCCGCTGCCGCCTCGTATTCCGGCCAGTCGCGGTTGATAAAAATACCCTCCAGTGGCTCTTTGCCTACAGCTTTGCGGTAGGTGTCTATCGTTTCTTGGATTTCTTCCAAGGCTTCACGTTGGTCGAGTGAAAGGAAAGCTTTGACGTCTTCAAGCTTCAGAACGACATACCGTTGTTGGAACCTTTTGTCTTTCATATCAGCCCTCGTTGAGAACAGGTTGGTTGCGCTTACGTGCTTCATAAACTGCATACAGTATCGCAGAGGCTGCAAACTTCGACAAGCTCATTGCCAGTATAGAGCCCCAGCTAGCGTACCCAATCAAAGTCAAGAACAATGCAGAGTCTACGGGCACCGCTACCAAAGAACTGATCGCGACCCGCTGGTGGAATGGCTTTTTCGTGATAGTGAAAATGGCGTAATCGAGCATCTCACTGACAGCAAAGGAGGCGACGGAGGCATAAACCACAACAGGGTCGCCCAACAGGTAGCTGATAACGCACGCGACAAAGATGGCCCACAAAACGTGGTGCCCTGCTGCCCGTTGCGCATAATCTCGCAACACAAACACAAGCCCCACAAACAGCGCCATCGCAGGGACAGGGCCCAGGGGAGTGCTCAAGGTGGGCAGGTAGCTGAAGCCCAGGTTAACGAAAACAACCATTGCCAAGTAAGCCAGAATGAAGTGCATAGTTTTTACTCTCTTGATAGTTAAGGGCGGGGCTAGGTTTCTTCTAGCCCCGGTGGGTTTACTTGTTGGAAGCGTATTCCTTGTAACCCGCTTCGCGCAGGTTACAGGCCGGGCACTGTCCGCAGCCGTAGCCCCAGTCGTGCAAGGTGCTGTGGTCCCCGTTGTAACAGGTGTGGGTGTCGTTGATGACGGTTTCCAGGATACCCACCTTTTCAGCAAGCTCGAAGGTTTCCGCTTTCGTGAGGTGCATCAGCGGAGTTACGAACTCGATGTCAGTTTCGTAACCTTCGTTGAGGGCGCATTGCAGTTGAGTCACGAAACCTTGACGACAGTCGGGATAACCAGAGTAATCCGTTTCACAGACCCCAGTCATGACGAAGTGGGCGCCTACCTTTTGGGCGAGGGCGTGAGCTGTGGTCAAGAACAGCGCATTGCGGTTCGGCACAAACGAAGCCGGCAGGTTGGCGTTTTGGCTATGCCGTTCGTTGACATCAGTCTGTTCGCTACCAGAAACCAGCGCACTGTTGCCCAGAGAACGCAGAGCAGGTATTTCGAAGACGTGCAGTTCAACCCCGAACTTGCGGCAAATCATCGAAGCACATTGCAGTTCAACGGCGTGCTTTTGACCGTAGCTGAAAGCCACTGCCGTCACGTGGTCGTACAGCTTCAAAGCCAGCCCCAGGCAGGTTGTGGAATCTTGCCCGCCGGACAACACAACAACAACGTCGTTGTTAAGCCCCGCTTTATTCCGCGGAAGCACTTTGCTCCCCTCAACGTGGAGGAGGCTTTCAACTTTGCTAACACGTTCGTGATTCATATCATTCTACCTTCAAAATTTTGTGAATTTGAAGCTGCACAGTGTAATCGTGCGCCATTGCAGTCAAAACAGTTTCTTCCGTGTTGCGCCCGTTGGCGATCGGGTCCTGCTCGTCCCTGGGCTGCACGTAAATAATACCGCCGAAGTATTTATCAGGTCTAGCGATGCAAGGGGTGGCCTGGTGGCCGAGCGCTTGGTAGGGGAGGCCATCTGAAGGGTCCAGGTTGCCTGCTGTAACCACATACTTGAATGCGTCAACGACCCCCGCAACAGAAGGGTGGAGCTTTGCAGTTTTTGGGCTGCAAACGACAGTCACCATCCCACTGAGGAGGGCTTCGTCGATCTTCATTGTGCCGTTTGTTTCGACTTGCACCTCCCAACCAGCGGCAATCAGCGTATCGAAAAGCGGGTACACGTTTTGACGGAAAGGCTCACCGCCTGTTACAACAACCAGGGAGCTTTTACCATTTTTCTCGCTGTGCTTATAGTTGATGTTCGCGAGGATTGTCTCGACGCTCATTCTCTCCCGCTGCGACGTGTAATCGGTGTCGCAGCCAGGGCATTGCAAGTTGCAGCCAGCAAGGCGGACGAAAACAGCAGGGCGGCCTGCGAAAGGGCCTTCCCCTTGGATGGTGTAAAAAATGGAGTGGACTTCAAGAGAGCCGGACTTGTTGTGGTCACGTGGCTCAGTAGACTGGGCGTTAGAGATCATTGGTTTGCAGTTTCCTTGTGGTAGATCATTAAATTGTAGAGAATAAAAAACGCCCACTTGGGGGCGTTTTTAAGGATATACGATCAACTGGGCTTAGTCCAGCAGACCTGCCGGCATCGGGGTAGCGACGCGACCGGTGATCCCGTTGAAGGTTTTCCAGCGGGCGTACTGGGTCTTGGCAGTATCCTTGTTCAGACCCTTGGATTCGGCAGCTTGCAGGGCGTAAGCCACCGGGACCGGCGCACCCATCTTGGCGGACATCGCGTCGAACAGAGCCCAGCACTGACCGCAAGCGGTATCCGGGCGAGGGCGGGTGATGCCGTTTTGCTGGGGCTGGGCGTTCGCAGCTTTCTCCGCTTCACGCTTGGCCTTGGCTTCAGCCTTTTCACGCTCCTTGGCAGCCTTCTTGGCTTCGGCTACTTTGGTTTTCAGCGGGTCGGTCAGATCGGTGATCTGTTTCAGCAGCTCAGCGGCGCTGGCGGAAGCTTGCGCCAGGGATTCCACGCTCTTGTTCGAGCTCGCCAGGGCTGCGATTTCCTTGGCGAGAGCCTTGGCGCTCTTGACGGCATCAGTGGTACCTGCGACGACCAGTTGCACCTGTTCCACGGTAGACTCTGCGTTCAGAGAAGCGACCTGGGTGCCAACAGTGGCGTGGACGCCTTGCAGCTCAGTGAACTTGACGCCAGCTTCTTCCAGGGCCTTTTGGCCTTTTTCTTGAGCAGCCTTGGCTTTCAGCTCGTCGTTGGCTTTTTTGGTGGCGGCAGCTTTTTCTTGCTTTTGAGCTTTAGCCTTTTCAGCAGCCTCTTTCTTGGCTTGCAGGGCAGCGGCCTTTTTTTCTTCCAAGGTCAGGTCTTTATTTTCCATTTCAATTCTCCAAAAAATCAGTGATGTATTTACTTTTGTGCGGACGGTGCAAACTTAGCAAAGGGATTTAATCAAGGCAACCGGCAATAAAACCATTTTTAAATATTTTTTCGCCTAGCCTACTTCCATACAGTCTGTAAAGCACTTTTGAACTGTATTACAGGCATGTTTTCAATAATCTGCTGTTCCCATTCAACCCCTTTATACAGAACTGGATTCTGCCAAAGGCCTTCTTCCATGTTGGGTTCTTTTTTACCCGCTTGATAAGAACAATAACCCTCAATATCCCACTCAAGGGCGTAGGCCGCTTGAGCTGCGACCTCTTCAGCGGCCAGGTAAGTCTCGTTCAGTTCATTCGCGTATGCAACCATGAGCCTTAACATTTTGTCGCGAGCAGGGTATTCGGCGCGAACTTCACCGGTCAACCCTATGTAAAGCATTTCAAGCTGAGGGTTGTTGTAACGATTAAAGGTATTGTGGTCAAGTTCAATAACGAGCGCATCATCCTTGCACATAATACAACCCAGGTCGCAAAGCGCCCCGTAATTGGGGTGCTTTGCAACAATTTCCATCTCTTCTTCGTTAATCAAAATAAACATAAGAACCTCAGAAAGGTATATCGTCGAAATCTTCTTCGTCCTTTTGTACTGAAGAGTTCATCGACTGGACTACGTTAACCATTGGGGTCGAAGCGTGCGCTGGTAAATATGCCTCGTCATCGTCGTAGCTCGTGCCGTGATTTTGCTGCTCACCGACGTTGTTGGACAGTATAGCGTTCTTGGTGTAGATCTGAACCCCAACGGAAGTTGTTTGAGCTTCCCTCTCCCCGAAACGCGAACCGTCGTAGCAGCACGCGAGAACTATAGGCCACTTGACGTTGGTGTGAACCCTAATCTGTGTTGGCACAGCGAGCTGGTTTATAACGTCCAAAGCATCGTCGACACTTGCAGGCAAAGGCAAGGGCGACCTTATCGTCCACCACTTGTAAGCTTTGCGCCCTGCCCAATCCGAGTGCTGCAAGCAAACATATTCGACGAACGTTTTGTGACCACAATAGTACGTCACTTTCAAAGTAGGCGGCTTGCTCCTGTCACCCCTGTTAACGTTTTTCTGGTAAACAACGTTTTCAACGTCGAACACTTCGATAACAGGCATCTGGTTTTTAACCAGCTCTTCGCTGCTGGCAGCTCTTTTCAGCTTCTCTTTAAAAGTGAACGGGGCGCCACAAAAGCCTATACCAGGCTTGAAAGCAGCGTCTTCTGCTGATACCCCACCGCAGAAGCGCCACGCAGGGTATTGACCGTCGGTGCCACAAACTTCACAGGACTTGTAAATAGGCGCACCACCTCCTTTTTGACCGGGCCGTCGGGGCACAGCAGGATCGTTGATAGGCCCAAGTTTGCGACTGTTGCCCGAGAAGTCCAGGACAAGGCAATTCTGTTTATCGCTAGCAGCAATTGCCGCTAACCTTTGCTCCCTGTCCGACAGGTCAAACCCAGGGGCGTAAACTGGGCGCGTGCCCCGGCCCAACATTTGCACCCACAGCACAGGCGACCCTGTAGGGCGAAGCATGATTATGAGGTCTATGTCCGGGCAGTCGAAGCCTGTTGTCAACACATTGTTATTGGTCAAAGCCATTAGCTTGCCCGACTTGAAGTCAGCAATAGCTTGGTCGCGCTCTTTGCCTCCCATTTTGCTATGCACCGCACAGGCTTTCACCCCGTTCTGGTTCAACAGCGCTGCGAAGTCTTCTGCGTGCTCGACCCCTGCACAAAACACCAGCCACTTCTTGCGGTCACCCGCTACAGCTAGCGCCTCGTTCAAAGCAAGTTGGTTGGCTTCAGCTTTGTTCACAGCAGCTTGCAGCTCGCTCGAGATGTATTCCCCTCCGCGCTTACCTACACCAGAAACGTCAAGCTGCATCTTGGTGCGCTTGGGTATCAAAGGCATAAGGTAACCTTCGCTGATAAACCAGTTGAAGTATTCAACGGAGGAGCCGTCAAACACAATGTGGTCAAACATTGCGCTAACACCAAGCTCTTCGTCACCTTCCTGGCGAACAATAGGACCGAAGCCCATTCTAAAAGCTGTAGCGGTAAAGCCAATGATTTTTAGGTAAGGGTTTCTCTCACGCAAAGCAGCAAAGAATGCCTGGTACATCGTTTGGTCTTTGGGTGAAATCAAGTGGCATTCGTCAACAAGTATTAAAGAGACGGAGCCAAACAAGTGTGCTTTCTTTGCGACAGAAGCAATCCCAGCGTAAATAATCTGGTCGTGGACGTCTTTCTTTTTCAAACCAGAAGAGTAGATACCCAAAGGGGCTTCTGGCCAGAGCTCTTTCAGTTTAGCGGCGTTTTGGGCGATAAGCTCCTTAACGTGCGTCAGCAACATGAGCTTTTGCCCAGGCCACCACTGGCAAATAAGTCTCATAAACTCTGCCAGGCAAATGCTTTTACCTGTGTTGTGGTGGACAATAAAGTCGCTTGTCAAATACAAATGATCAGAGTCCAAAGTAAAGCCATAGAAGTCATCTTCAGGTAAAGCTTCTATTTCCAAGCCTGTGCAAAGAACATCTTTGATCTGTTTGCGAGGAGACGCCTTCTTATAGCCTAGCCTAACGGGTATAAGGTCGATATCCCCGCTCAAACAAACGTTGTAAGCTTTGGATATAAATTTGCCGTTCAATGTTGCATCTTTTTCAAACAAAGTAGCTTGCAACCCTAAGCTACGTGCAACAAATCGAACACCTTCCGAAAGGTCTTTGGATACACTTGTGAAGGTGTAAGTATTCGATTTGTCGTAATACCCATCTGAATCTAAAAGCCCTGCGAGCAACTCGAGACGCTGCTCGCGGCTTGCCACCTTGTAACAGTCAGGGATGAAGTGAGTATAACTATTAGAGCCCCATAAACCCAAGCTATCAAACGCTCGTGTGAAACGGTTACCTTGCTCAGTGGGGTCTGAGATATACGTGTACCAAGCCGAGTCGTCCTTCTTACTCTGTTTAGCGACACAGAAATTTTCTTCTTGTGCGTAAGTTTCCCACTCTGCCCAGATCTCCTCTTCGCTGCCTGTATAGCTAAGAGTAGCAGCGTTAAGGAAACCGTCGCCCAACATAAGCCCGAAGATATACGCAGGGACGGGTTGGGCTGCCTGCGGAAACTCGACACCTACCCTGCGTAGCTTACGAATATGCTGGAACCAGTTCGAACCAAGCTCGTATTGGTTAACTGTCACTGTTTCAATTTTACTTTCAACACCACGACCAGTCGCACAAACTTTCATGCTCAGCTTGTGGTCACGGTTAACAACAAAAGACTCCCCTTTCGTGGGTGTTATGCGACGCATCTCTTGCCGACCTCTCGCCAAAGCCAATACGTTGCGAGGTTTGCTATCAGGACCCATAAGCTGGTCGCCAACTTGAACATCTTGAACCAGTTTAATGGAACCGTCAAACATGAGTATTTCGGAGTCCTTGGCGTGGCACCCCGTTGGCAGAACAACCACGGGATTGCCTGCTTGAGATTTATGCTTGTCAAAATACCGAAAAATGCTGTAAGTCGCTTCAAGCTGATAGTCACGGGGTTTGAGCATTTTACTTACCGTAATAATGGGCCATTTCGTAATGACTGCAACCTTTAAGTTGCTCCTCGACGTCAAGTGTAGCATTAACCACACTGTGCCGACAATGCCACTTGCCATCCTCTTTTGCTATCGAGTATCGGCAGGTGCGGCAGTTTCTCAAAGGTTCTTCACCTCTGTAGCAAACACCCGCAAAGTCGCACATCTTGCATTCGAACCAGCTTGCGCCTTTATTGCTTAACCCAACAGGCGCTTCGTCCGCCCCTGCAATTTGATCGGCACGGTCGAGGAAGTGCATTGCCACCACTTCATCGTACATCACAATTTCAGCATAGATCTCGTCTGTGTTTTTGTTCGTTGCAAGGTAAAGCGATGCCCGCAAGTCCATCTTGTTCATGTAAACTTGCTGCTGAACATAGTGCATAAATTTGGATTCTTGCACCCCTTCTTTCTTGAGCTTTAAGAAGGACTTTTCGCCATGCGTCTTCATTTCAGACAAGATAGCGACGTTCGGGTCTTGTAAGTCCGGGCAGCCTACAACTATGCCGTCTGTAGCTGAGCCAACGTGACCGCCGAAGCTGCTGATGCGAAACTGCTTACCTTGCGCGTCTTGCTGGTATACCTTCATGCCTGCTGTAAGTAAGGCGGCGATAAAGCGACCTTCCTCCATGTGGCCACGGTTGAAAAGCCTTAAAATACGACCAGAATGTTTACCCTTGATCACCCAGCGGAACTGGAAGAACAATTTCCGAGCACAAGGGTCGCCGATGGTGCTCAAGCCCAAGTGGCTTCGTGTCCCTTCGCGAGGGTCGAAAGCATCGCTGATTGTGGGTATAACTCGCCCCAACCATTCACGATATTTAGCACCTTGGTCTTTCTGAATAGATTGTTCAATTGCGGCCATTGTTTTTTCGGCCAGATAAATGTGAGCCATAGTAACTCCGAAAAATAAGGCGCCCGGAGGCGCCTTTCAGTTGTGTCCGAGGATTAAGCCGCAGGGGTGCCTGCCGGTACCTGCCAGGGCGGGACAGCCGCTTGTGCCGGGTGAGCGGGCTCTGCTACTGCGGGAGCGGCGGCAGCAGCGGGAGCGGCGGCAGCTTGCACAGGTGCCACTTCTGCGTTAGCCCAAGCAGGCTGAGCAGGGGCAGCGGGTTCCGGGGTAGCTGGGGCAACAGGTGCAGCTGGAGCAACCGGGGCAGCTTGAGCAGCACGCTCGATCGCGAGCGGGTGGGTCGGGTTCTGTGCGACCCAGGTGCTGATCTGCTCAGGTGTCCAACCTGCAAACGGGTCAGCGACGACCGGAGCCACAGGAGGTGCGACAGGTGCGGGTGCTTCAGCAGCAGGTGCTTGCAGAACCTGGGGCGCTACTGCCGGGGAGGCTGCGGGTTGCTCCCAGGGTTGCACAGGGGCGTTCAGGATAACTGCCGGGGCGGCAGCAGGGGCAGCAGCAGGGGCAACCGGAGCAGCAGGTACGGCAGCAACCGCAGGGGCAGCAGGCACGCCAGGGAAGCTTGCAGCACTGGGCACGCCAGGGGCGACAGGGGCCGCAGGGACGCCAGCAGGTACGCCAGCAGGAGCGACAGGGAAACCGGCAGCAGGAGCAGCAGCTTGACCCGGGGCAACAGGCTGCTTCGCCAGATCGTGGTAGTTTGCCAGGTTGTCGAAGCCTTGAGGTTCGTTGCTGTCGTCGTACTCTTCGCCAGTCTGCTCGTTCTTGCCACCTTTGCGAACCTTCAAGCGGACGTAGAGCTCACGGTTGTGAAGCTGTTCGGTGTTAGTCCAGCTGGGTACGCCAGCAGCGACAGACAAGCCCGCCAGTTGCTCGTTACCGATGCGGACGGCTTCTTCGGAGGTCGGGTGGGCAACGTTGAAGCCCATGAACACTTTACGACCCTTCGCCCATTCCGGAGCGGTGATGGTTGCGACGAAAGTGAGACGCTGGCCACCGGCAGTGGTAGCAGCGGCAGCAGAGTCGCCCAGAACCGCTTTGTACCAACCGCGAGGCAGGACGTCATATTGCGCTCGTGGCGCATTGTGTTCAGCAGCATTGAAAGTAAACAGAGCCATTATTGAATACCCTTGATTTTATTGATGATGTAGCCGAGATGCGGATATTCAAGTTCCGCAAGCCGACCGGACCGGTCTTTTGCAGTATAGCTCGGGTCAGGAGCTGTCTGCAATACTCGAGTTTTTCCACCTTGCCCGTCGGGGACGGTTGTGTAGCGGAAAAGTTCATCGAACAGGTACGGAAGTTGAGGCCCCAACTTCTGACCTGGCATGGACGGACCGAAGTATTTAGCCCCAGTTTGTTCGTCCTTGTCACTGCCCATTTTAGCGCTCATGTAAACATGCTTGCCTGGGATGTCGCGGAACTTTTTGATGAGGAGGAGAACTTCATCCTGCATCTCACCGTAAGCTTTGCGAGGGTCCTTATTAAGCGGTTTAAAGTGCGCCAGTATTTTTTCAGCAACTTCAGAGATCGAGTCAACAGCGATCGAATCGAAGTGTTGTTGCATATCAGGGTGGGTACACCAGTTATAAGCATCTTCAAGGTCTTGTAGCGTACTTACAACAAAAGTGATAACGTCTCTCGCGTAAGGCTGGCCAGTAGGTTGCCAGACGCGATCGAGGTTGTTGACATCCAGGGAAAGTGTTCCGCTCTCTGCGCTAATGAGCACAGGGCGCGGGAGTGTGGCCAGCAAAACAGTTTTACCGACGCCAGCTTCACCGTAACACAGGATTTTTACACCTGCATCTACTGCAAGCTGACTTGACATAACAGGAGCTAACATTTCAGGCCCTTTTAGTAGAATGGGTGAGCAGTGTATGCTCGTTGGTTTGATCTAGCAAGTTTAACCACATTGCCAGTGCATTATTTCCTATTCACTTTCTTCAGGCAAGATGTCATCCGAGCTGCGCCAGCACAAGAAACGACCTTGGCGTGGCTTGTTCAAAACACCCTTGGGAAAGTGACGATATTTGACTATGCGCCCTTCTGCAATAGCTTGCTCTTTCTCGTTCCAAAGAGCAATCCTTTCCGAGTGGGAAAGTTTACCCGGGCCAATTCGAACCACTTCACCGTCAGACAGACGACGAATTTCAAGCGCCCCTGACATACCTTTGCCTATTTTGTTTTCTTGGTGAGAGCTTCGCTTAGTCAACCCCTGCGCGTCAATGGTCGCCTCATTAAGGTTTTCCATTGCTTCGTGTACAACAACCAAGACGCCTTCGGTGTCCTCGTAGGGCTTACGTCGTGTGTAAATTGCCTGGCGTTCTGTAGATTTACCCCACTTGTAGAGCCCATCTGGGTCGCGCTGGATTATCCCTTCGTAACCCATATCAAGCCATTCAGCTTCCGCCTCGTCAAACTCTTGCAGGCTGTAGATTTCCCGGAAAGGGACTACCTTGACGTGAGGAAGGTGGCCATTGGCGTGGCAAGTCTCCACCCATTTCGCCAGCATAGCGTAACGCTCACGGTAGGGGAGGTCTTTGACGCTAGGGTCACACAAGTCGAAAACGTGCCACATTACTTCAGGCTCGCCTTCCTTGCTCATTGTTGCGGACGTTGTTTTGCGGCACAAGTCGTCATCCGTTTCCAACCCCGCTGCAAGCTCGCCGTCCATTCCCTGGCAAGCGTTATCGCTAAAGCGCTCGCGTGTGTACAGGTTAGGCATAAGGGCGAGCGTGCGGGTAAGCAAGGTGCCGTACGGATTGAGCCCACGCACCCCGTCGATCTTCGGCATAACCCACGTGGGGAATGTCAGTTTAGAAGTGTCGACGTTGCACGCTCGAATAGCGCGGAATGATGCCATGTTTCTTCTCCTTGTAGTTACAACAAAAAGGGCCTTGCGGCCCCTCATTATTCTGCGCCTTTCGGTTTGACAAACTCGAGCGTAGGCGAACCAGGTTTACTGGTAATGCACTGGTCAACGACCAGTCTTTGCTCTTCTGTCAACTTCTTGTAGAAGGCGACTTTCAAAGTGAGCTTCGTTTCAGCCAGTTGGTCCGTGTCGATTTCCAGATCTTTGAACTGAGTAGCCAGGTTGGTGTACAGAGGGGCGTCGATGCTTCTGTCGATCTTGTGAACAAGCTTCAGTTTGTAGCCCGCCCCCAGCTCGTGATAGTTGGTGCCTTCTTTCGGAGTGGCAAAGAAAGTTTTCACAATCTTAGCACGAAGAAGGGATTCACGGGCCTTGGCTTTGGCCAGCGCCAGCTTCGCTTCGTTCCATGCCATAATGTCTCGGTCTGTTGCTTTTTCGAAGTTATCGGCAACAAAGTTGTGGTCTACCATATCAATCTCCTACTTTTGTTAGACGCCTTTAGTATACAACACCAAAGGCGTCTTTCCAGTTGATTATGCGTCAGTGGAACCGAAACCGCCCTCGCCCCGCTCAGTCTCGCTCAGCTGGGGCACCTCCGCAAAGCTTACCTTGTTGCGCGGGGCTAGCTTGCCCTGGCAGCAGGCTTTACCTTTGGGGATTTCAAGGGTCTGATCCCCGTCGTTGCGAAGCGACACTTTCAGAGGCCCCCGGTAATCTGCGTCAATCAGGCCTACGCAATTCGCCAAACGTGTTTGGTAATTGAAGCCGTGACCCGATCGACTGTAAATTTCCATTACATAGTCAGCAGGCACTTCGAACGCCAGCTGGAGGTTCACTTCCGTGTAACTCCGGGCAGGAACGATAATGTCGTCCAATGCGTAAAGATCGAAGCAACCAGCGCCTTCAGTTGCATAAGTGGGTTCTACGGCGTCGACATGCAGTTTTACATAAGGTACTTGGATCATGTGTGTTGACCTGTGTGTTGGATAAAGTTAATTGCATGTGCTCTGAAAATTTCCCTGAAATCTTCAAGCTCGATTGTGCAACGAATTGGCTCTTTTCTGATGTAATGTTGGAACTCAGCAACATCGTAAACAGCAGGGTTAAGGCACATCACAACCTTCCACCCTTTACGTTCAACCTTGTACATTAAAACAGGTATTCTGCCACTCTCTGCGGCAGAAGATACGCATTGCTTCCACCACACATTTACCTGCAGGGTTGCGTGGTTTTTGACCTCAACGGCGTAACGGCAAGTATTGTCAATATCTGCACCACCTACTGCGGATTGATTTTGCCGTCTTTGGGCAATGGGTTTTGGTGGCAAGGGTATGCCTAGAAGTTCATGCACCTCCTCATAAATATCGTTAAAAAATTGGACAGCTTCACGCTCAGCTCGCTGCCCTTTATCACGAATATTTACCATTCAAATTCAACCTCTCTTGTACAGTGCTGACAGTTGCTCAGACATTATATTTCTCCTTGAGCGTGACCACAATATGTTCCGACAGTTGTCTACGCTTCGCTTCATAATTAACCTGCAAAGCTTGGCTAGCTTCTTTTGCGAAAACCAGGTCAAACTGGGTAGCTGGCGAGCCTTTGTGGGTTTTCAGCCAAATAGGGTAACAAGGGTTCCCGCTGTAATCTTTCCAGCTGTAAACGGCGTCGTAAAAGATCTCCAAATATCTTACAAAGTCGGGGGAGAGACCCACGACGATACCTTTGTCTGACACGTAGCTGTAAACGTGGCCGCACAAGCCTTTGTGCCTCTCAATGTGGTCAGCTTGCTCCAATGCTTCTTTGATATAGATAGCGATAGCTATTTGGACGGGTGAAAAAGTCATAAAAGAACCCCCATTAGGCGATTGTAGCGTCGTAGATGCAGTCACGCAAAGTCGGGAAATACTGCGAGACTTGCCCGCCTTGCAACGATGACCAGTAATACCAAGGTCTTGCGCTAGAAGTAGGGTAGGCCTTTTTGATGTAGCGTTTGATCTGAGTGCCGTTCTTTTCCAGCGTAACCCAACGAACCTTCAGACCAGGGTTGTAATGCACTTTGTAAGTAGGTGTGTAAAATTTCATGATGTTCTCCTTTGAGCGGTAGCATTGCCGCTAAGACAAGTCTACTACCGCTAAAAGGATCATTCCACTGATTTTACAGACAAGGTGAGTGCGTCCACATCGTTTACGACCCACAGAGTCGCCCTGCATGTTGAGGTAATTGTTTTCATTTCTTGCAAAGCTTTACGCTCGTGGGGTGTAACGACGTTCAGCAAACCCTCTCGAACCATTTCGTTGAAGGTTCTTTCCAATGCCTGGGACGGCTTTTCCTTGGTAGCCTTCTCCAGGCGCTGGAGCTGCGCAGTACAACGGCGGGCAATGACACCCAGGTTGATGATGTTGGCTTTGCGAGACGCATCCCACATGTGCTCCTGGGGACGGTTGGAAACGTCCGTGTTCAGGTAAAGGATAATCGCTTTGACAATAGCTTTGCGAGTCTTGTCCGCGCTAACTTCACCAATCTGGCCGCTTTCGTGCTTGCTAAGCAAAGCCTTGGTTTGGGTCATTACATATGACTCGCACCACAGCAAGTCTTCAAGGGTAATAACAGGGTTGTGTGGGTTGTTCATCGCTGCCAGGGTGCCTGTCATTCGTAGAGTTTTTTCTGCAATGCGGTTGTAAAGTGCGCGAATTGTATCGTCTTCAATCTTACCCTGGGGGCCTAGCTTTTCATCAACAAAGTCGCAAATCCGGTCAAACGCTGCACGGGCTTCGGTAGTAAAAGGAATCTCGATCGTAGGTGCGTTCAAATCTGCGCACTCACGACCTATAACGCGCAACCTTTGATATAAGTGGTCGGGAACTGCAATATCTCGACCGTTCTTGTTACGCTCACCCCTGTAATCGTCACAAATCTCAATGTTGAGTCGAGACATGAAGCCGCTTGACGCTTGGGTGTCTGACATTGCTTCCAACAACTGGTCGGGTGTAGTTTCTCCCGCGAAACTGGGGGTCATTGCCCCTACGTATGCGAGCGTCTCGCTAGTTTCGCTCGTTTCTTTACTGGAATAAAGCAAGTCTTCAGGCCTTGCGTTTACAGTTGCGTCGGAGTAAGCCGTGAGCCAGAAGTCCGACATGTCCGTGTTGTTCTTATCTGTCTTGTTCTTGAGTGAGTTAAGCATACTGCCGCACTCACTCAGGTAATACAAGCAACGACCCGCTTCACGTGCGTGCTTCATGAGAGCAGCCCCAGATCGAATCTTTGCAGCGGTAATGAACTCACGTGGCATATCTTGCTCTTTATTGATTAGGTCGCGCAAAGCCCTGAGTGAGCGCTTAATCGTGTCCTTACCGATCCCAGACTTACCCGCAAAGACGTAATAAGCGTTCAAGTGGTTACCCTCGACCGCATAGCGCTTGGAAGTCAGGGCGGTAGAAAACGCTAACGCTGTCAAAATAGCAGAAGACTTCAAAGGGTATATAGAAGTCATGTAAACCCAGCGAGCTATTTCACCAACAATGCCGTGGGGGAAGTCGTAACCTTTTGCTTCAACATCGTACTGCTTCTGGTCAAGAGCTATTTGCTGTTGCGCCTGGGCGGCAGCTTCTTTAGCTAGTTGCTCGTTCATGACTGCCACGTTGCGCTTCATTTGCTCAACCATGGCGTCCATTTCGGCTTTGCGTGCTTCTTCTTCTGCGTGCATGTAAGCCCGCATGTTGTTGATCGTGCGTAGAAGATATTTATCGTCTACCATAATCTTGTCTTTTTGCCCAGGCTTAGGACCCCTGTTCGCTAAAGCAGAAGTCCGGAAGATGCGCATAACCTGGGCATTGTTCGGGGAAGCTTTACACAGGAAGTTGATAAGGGCCCCATCCGCTTCAGAACCTGAAGGGTATCCGTAAGCAGCAGAAAGGTCGGCAAGGGGTAAAACCATCAAGCCTGTGAAAAGTTCATGGTTATCCCAGTCAGCGATATCTTCTAGCACCTCTTCGTCTGACTTTTGCTGAGGCTGATCGGGAACTGTGGTTACAATGCGAGCCTTGGCGTCCAGGAAGGGTTTCAAATACTCCAGGATGCCGTTGCCTTCCGAGATGGGGGCGTTTATGTGGACGTTACCGGTACACACAATGAAGCGCTCTTGCGAGTAGCGCTCCAGGGAAAACTGGCTAGAGCGGCGCCCCTCGCCTTCGTTAGCCCTAAGCCAAACATGAACCCCCTTACCGCTAGCTGACAATTCAGTATAGGAGCCTGCGCGATTGACAATTTGCCCGTACCATTCCAAATACTCGGGAGGAGTGTCCTCTTTAACGTCAATGTCGAGGACCGTGTAAGGGTCTGTGTCGGTTAGCACAAACCCAGGTAGCAAACCGGTTGACGCTTCACAAATGGATAAAGCTAGTTCAAAAGACATCCAGGTCTGTGGGTTAGCGACGGAGGCCTTTTCCAAAGGTTTCTGAAATCCAGGTTGCCAAAGCGGAATCTTTGAAGCATCAGAGACAACCCATTGCGGCAATTCTTTTAATTCGTCAGGAAAATGATATTCGTCAAATTCTGTAGTAAACGGAGTCATGTCGCGCACTCTTATAGGACTCGGGCCAGCAGTATAGCGCCGGCCCCTTGTTTTAAGCAATTAATGACCACAATACGGTATTAACTATCTCTCCAGCTGATTTCCAAACCCATATCTACAAACTGGAGTTCTTTCCAGTATTGCTTGACAGAAAAGCCGCTCGCGCGAAGGTGGTTTACAGCCCCTATCACTTCATTGTCTGAAATGAAAGTGTGCAGTCGAATGCACTGAGCGTAAGGCTCTTCTCGCACGATAACAGAAAAATAACCTTTCTCGGCAGCTTCCCTTACTTTGCAAATCAGGAAATCAACGTAATCCATTTTAGTCTTATTTTTGACTAGCAAACGTGCATCGTCTGCGGTAAAATCTTTCATTCTGCATTCTCCTTAGCTTGTGCTAGCTAATCTTTGACTTCACGCAGAGCCTCGCAGCTCCTTTTAATTTGCCTATTCATTCTCCAAAGACAGGACAATCAAGTTCAAATGGGCCCACATAGCTTCCAGGTCAGTTGGGTTGTCCAGGTCGAACATACCGATGTTGAACTCCGAATGCCGCCCAGGCAACACATGGGCAATCTTCTGAGTCATGCCTGTGCCACCTTCTGTTGGAGCCCCTCCAGGAGTCCACAAGATAAGCAGATTGCTCTTGCGGTCCAAGTTATCAGCGGGCCCTATCAGCTGGTGAACGTTCCTGGCGTGCAGCTCCAAATGATCAGGCGCGAGACCTTTGCCTTTGGGGTGTAACGCTCGAACCAGCGCTTTCGCCAATGGCTCGCTGCCTACGTACTGGCGAGCGTTAGGGGCTTCTAACGTCCCGCCTTTAAGCCCTTTGCTTTGGGAGTTACTAGGGCAAAACAGCTCCAGATAAATGCTGCAATCCTGTTCAGGGAAATTGGCTTCCGCCCCTTTGCGAAACGCCAGGTCGCACCCGCTGCTAACAGCGTCGGAGCCTGCACCTGTGCGCAGCCTCCACTTGCGCTTAGCCATGTGCGCCCCAATCTGCTCGCACACCTCCAGCACCTTAGGAGGAGCGTTACGGGGACCTATGCCTGTGTAGATCATCATTACCAGTCTCCTTCTATACTTGTGACCGGGTCAATTGGGAAATAGTCCCAAGCAGAGACAGGCCAGCGGCACTCGAGAGTGTCTCCCTTCTGGTGAACCAAGAGACCGACTTCCGCAAAAGTACCCCGCAGATACTTGAAGTCGACGTCGGGATATTCAGCAAGAGACAGTGAGGCGGTGGTCGGCTCTTTTGGCGAACCACTTCTGTGTACCTCTAAAAGGTTCAATACCAAAGTGCTAATAGCCCGGCAGGTATCCCGGTTGGTAGGTTTGTGTTTCACTTCAACAAGACAACCGAAGCCTTGCATCTTATAGCCCTTTTGCCGGAGGTACTCAATCAACTGCATAGGCGTACCAGGCGCAGGCAGAGTGGTTGGCGGTAAAACCCCCTTGGGCGGCATAGTGGGCTGGGCAAAGCTGGGGTCAACGTATTCCAGGTCTTTACCGAGCGAATCTGCAATCTTCTTGCGCTCTTCAGGGGTTAGGGGGTGGCCTTTCAGAAGCGCTTTAGCTTCCTGGGTCAGCAGTTCGGTTTTACCCGCGCCACGAAAACCTTCAGCAATCCCGTCGTCAGGGCACCAAGGCGTAGCTTCTAAGCTCTTGTGTTTTGCTATTGCACCTTTGGGCCAAGTGACCACAGTGTGTACATAAGGAACCCGGTGTGGGCCGGATTCGCATATTATCTCGAGCTCGGACTTGGTGTGGAAGCGGTAACCTGCTTCAGCCAAAGCCTTGAACACCTGGCTCATAAACAATGGACCCGTACGAATGTCGTTCTTGTCCCAACCCGCGAACTTTTCACTGAGCAACGGCACCCGGTTGTGCCCGTTGGCGGCAGCGTGGCGGATAGCAGTTTCGATTAGAGTCAGGTGCTGTTGAATAGCGCGATCGTCTTGATTTTCCGGAACACCGGCAGCCAGGAGACTTGCACTTTTAGCTTCGAGGATGTAAGGCATGATTAAATCCTTGTGGTTACAAATTAAAAGGGCCTAAATGGACCCTTTAAGTATAGGATACTTATTAGATCACGACAACGAGTACGCCGTAGGTGCTGCGATCAAATATCAGTACGTCCTTGATGCCACCCAAATTGAGCAGGGCCTGGCAATAGCGCAAACGAGCCATGTAACTGCCAGACTCGTCTTCAGGGTCTCCCAGTGTGTCTTGGTGGTCTGTGTCGCAGGTCATTGTAAAGCACGAAAGACCTGCCCCAATCAGGTTCTTCAAGTTGCGCTCCAAGGCTCTGCGCAGAGCTTTACGGTGCTCGGATACGCTGATGGGGCGAGCCTTCGTAAGCTCTTCAAACTTACCGGGAAACTTTTTAGTCAATGTTTCGCGGAAGCCTGCAACTTGGGAGCGTTTAGACGCGAGGCGAAGCTCATGGCGATCTTTGATAGTAGAGATTGAAGAGTCCAGGTTTTCGATGCAGTCTTCAGCATACAGAGTTACATTCATGACATTTTCTCCAGATTACAGGGAGCAGAGGCGCTCACCCAACGAATACATATTAGCCTGTTGGTGGGGCTTCACGCCAGTTGACACTTCGATGTCTTTTGCAGTGTGACCCTGGTTGCGCAGATGATAAACCTGGCGAGCCTTGATACGGTTCCACATGACTTTACGTTCACCTTTGTTCATATTACTTCTCCTTGATTTCGTGTGCGAGCTGCAACCCTTTAAGGTTCACGCCCTTGAATGACATTGAAAAGAACTTGTGCGTACTTACGTGCGTAATTGTAGCCAGTGCGTGCCTGTCATCGCAAGCGTAGCGCCACGCAAAGCCACCGTGCATGTGGTCAATCCGCTTACCTTGCGCCGCCAGGATAACGCTGGAGTGGTCGAACCCTTCTTCTGCGGCAGCATAAGCTGATCGGAACCGGCGAACAGAAGTGACGTTGCCTTTCTTGTCCCTGGCGACACCGATTACAGGTACAGCAGTCTTAGGGTCCTCTCCGATATGCGTAACACGCAAAACCAGGACACGGTAATTGCGCGGACCTTTGCGGACCATGCGGTAAAGCTTTTCGCTGGTATACCGACCGCTTCGAGTGATATCCTGGAGCTTACGCTTGGCGTCGGTGACGTGCATCCCAAAGTGGGCTGCAACCTCGTCAGCGGTAACGCCACGCTCGTGGCTCATTGCCCAGCGGGCAACTTGCTCGGTTTTACTTATTCCTGAAGTGTGACGCATATTACATACCTATGTAGATAGACTTTATCTTGTCGCGAATGTTCCACGCTTCTTCGCGCAGAGCCATGAATTGTTTGAACGCAGCATAACCAGGGTCGTCGGCGAAGGCTGTGTCTGCGTGCGGGTGTCTGGAGTATGTGCGGAACGTGTCTGTCAAGTCAAACCCGTACTCTATGTTATCAGTGAGAACGCAGAACTGGGGGAAGTAGCGCCCAATATCCTGGAGCAGCGCAAAGCTAAAGTGCTTGGGGTGTTTGTAGCGCAAAGGAACGACGCAAGACATACCTTGGAATTTGAACCGACGCCACTTCTCCAGGCGCTTAGGCACTTCGCTATAACTTTGCAAGTCAGACCAGTGGTGGTGCAGGGAGCTCACCCCTGGCGCGTCAACGGGTACGTTGTGGTCATTGACGATCAGGTGCGGCGTATCCTGTTGCACCTTTTTAATGTACGCAGGAACCCGCGCGACTTTGGGCTTAGCAGGCTTGCCCTGCTCACCCTGAGCGCCAACAGGGGCCTTGCTCCCAGCAATAGGCCGCCCAACACGACCTTTACGGTTAGCCAAATACTCGGCGGCCCACGGCTCCGCGAACTTGCGCAAGTAAAGGTAGATACCATCGCCCATGCAGATGAAGCCAGGGATACCTTCCCGTCGACGCAACTCCTGCAAACGTTGCGCACCTAGGCCTAGATATTCCTGTAACTGCTTAGGTGTCCACAATTCCTCTTTCACAGCGGCAACCATCCAGTCGTTCCACTGGTTAATGGTTTCTAAATCTTTCGGCGCTTCTCCTTGGAAGCTAAGAAGGTCTTTCATGCTCATAACATAACTCGCAATGGTTGTTTGTATAGGAGTATTGTGCATTGATCAGGAATAGAGTGCAAAGGTTTTTAGTAACACCGGATTACTATAATATAGGTTGTAATAATGCAATTGTAATACCGGGTATAAGGTAAAACGGAGAGTCTAAGTGCGTGACCCAGCAAATATTTGCTAAATATTTAAAACTTACGTTTTTGTCCGAAAACTGCTGCACGTACTAGGGTAAACGCCAGCAAGGGCGCGGGTAGCGCAAAGGTAGTACCGGGTTACACGATAAAATGCAAAAGCCCATATATTTTCTGTTTTCATATTTTAACCCCCCCTTTTTATATATAGGAATGGAAATACCATCCATGGAGGCTAAATCAATTAAAAACAACATGCTATTTTTTCAATTAAAATAAAAAAAATAATAAAATATATATATAAAACACTTATAAACACTGCATTCTTAGTATCTCTTACTCTTAAAAATTATTTTTTATTGAATCTTTACCCTTCTACTTGACACCAATACACCCCACCGCCTCTATATCGTGGTTACTAAATTTGACTTTTGCAATTTCAGATTTTCAAATTTAGATTTTCTTTTCTTTCAATTTGATTTTATCAACTTCTCATTCATTTACAGTGATTTTGTAAGATTCTGACAAGAAATGACGTCACAGCTACCAGGAGGTCGAAGGAAAGCTCCCTGGAGGGTGCGAAGCGAGTAGACTTGATATTGTGGTTACCGCTATACTTATCGGACTTTGTAAGCAACATTTACCAGGAGTATTGAAAATGATCATTGAAGAGCGCACCGCCAACTTTGCGGCATGTGAAGGCAAGTTTTTCCAGGTCGTTGAACGCAACGAAGAAGGCGTCGAGACCTTCCGCCAACTCGAGTGCTACATGCCGGCAGCGGTCAGCACGTATAAGGAGCCTCTGGAGGCAACCCGCAGCCGCTTCCTGGCGGAACTGGAGAGGGGGGCCAGGGCGAAGAAGTGGGGCGTAGGCGCAACTGGTAAGCCCCTAACGGCCCGTTACCGCATCCGGGAGTCGGACGGGGAGCTCATGAGCGTCCTGGCCCTGGAGGGCGGGATGAAGCGCTAAGGCTTGCCCTGGTTACAGGACCAAAAAATTCAAATTTTGTAGATGGGTCGCGTATAGGGGCCCTTTTTGCGTTTGCACGATTTTCCGCTCTCGCACGGGGTTGACGTGCTACACCGCCTTGTCGCACGGGTGTTGCGTGCTAGAACGGGTTGTGGTACGGGTCAGACGTGCTACATCGGGTTGTAGCGTGCCGTTGACGTGCTTGAAGGGTGTAGCGTGGGAGAGACGTGCTAGAAGCGGTTGTTACACGGAGTTGACGTGCTACAACATTGTAGCCAGGTTTTGACGTGCTACAAAAAAAAATAAAAATAGGTAGGTTATGTGCTTGACCCTATGTGTAGTCGAACTATAATTAGCTATGTAAAGCAGCACATATTGTGCCGCTCCTAAACGGGGATTGCAAAAATGGCTAACTATACTTATGTCGACAGCACGTTTGTTTTAATTGCTGTGGAAGCAGAGGCGGAGCTTGCCTTGGAAAACGGCTTTAGTGTAAGCGCCGAGGACTCCGAGTTGCTCACGCTTACTTTTAACAACAGGGCGGTCATGTTTGCAGGCGTCTACTTGCAGGACGACAGCACCTACGAGGTCCAGGTGGAGGAAGTGATCAACGAGGACCTGGACACGTACACGGTGGAACTTAATGCCAACGGTAATGTGGCTACACTCCAGGAAGCCGGGGCAGTAGTACGCAAAGCCTTTGAAGAGATGCAAGATAAATTGATGCAAGATAATTTCTAACTCCTGGTTGCTTTTACAATCGGTAGTGTAAGACAATAAACACATCGGGGGAACATCTCCCCCGCTCTACAAAAGGTAAATAGTATGTTCGCGATCACTAAAGAGTTCGATTCTGCCGCCAAAGCCGTTGCCTCCGTTAAGATTACTGCTCGCAACAAAAAGGTCGCACTTCCCGCCGATCTGGACTACAGCCTGCTCGTTAAGAGCGCCGGCCGCGCATTTGTAGTCGACAACGACGCCCTGAACATAGCAGCCGGGTTTGTGCAAGCTGCCGCCCCGGAAGTTGCGCAAGCTGCCGTCGCCGTTGCAAGCAAGGGAAGCCTCGCCGCTAGTATGCTGTCCATGTTTAACCGGGACGCAAGCAAGCACGCTGCGGAGGATAAGGCGTTAGCACAAAGCGCTGGACAAAAAGCTAGCAAGCGTGCTAGCGAGGTCCAAAACGGCGCACGTCGCCCTGCAAAAGCTGGCAAGACTGCCGACGTGTGGGAGGTAACCGAACGGTTACAGAACGTCAGGGACGGTGTTACACCCACCTGTAAGGAAGTATATGAGGTACTGGTAAGTCAAGACAAATATTTTAATAAAACGACTTGCAATATCCAATACTATGCTTGCCTGAAGTTCCACGGCTGGGAAAACAATCGAGGCTGAGGTTGATAATAAAGCGGGCCACCGCGCCCGCTTTTAGCCGATACTATATACATCAGCTGGGGATTGTCCCTAGCCTCAGAAGGGGTAGCATATGAAAACCAAACAATCAAGCATGATGGCTGTATTTACCAAGGAATGTAATAACGCGATCAACCATGGCGGGAAAATGGAAACCTCTGAGCGCTTCATCTTGATCGATAAAAAGTCCGAGAAGCGGGTGGTGGACGCTTGCGTTTACGTGGGGAGGAGCCGTTCCTCGTCCCAGGTAAAGGCTGCCCTGTGGGTCAAGCTCTCCGACAAGAAAAAGCCCGAGGGCTGGGAGTACGGGCACACATCGGGCAAGGGTTGCGCTAGCGGCCACTATAGCGAGGCGATCGCTAACGCTGTAGAGAGCGCGGGGATCGAGCTGTATGGCACTGCATATCCGCGCGACGGCGAACAGGTGGACTTCAAGGAGAGGGTCCACTTTGGCGGGGTTGGCGAGGGTGCTACCAGGAGGGCTCTGCTGGCGATAGCCTATGCTGCTGGCTGGACCGATGTCGTTTTCGTGGGGGCTTGAGCCATGATTACTTTCGAATTCGAGAACGGCGTTATCCGTAAATTTAAATCGCTAGGCTGGGCGCTTGAATATGCCCATAAAAGTAACACTCGCATAATCCGTTATTACTAATTGAGGGCAATATTATGGAATTACTTTGCGATAGCCACCATGGCCAATTTATCCCACAAATTATGGCCCGCCGTCTTTTCGATGCGGGATGGTCCGGGATTGATTTAGGTGATGTTGTTGAGCTGGAGGCGGGGCCAGACGACAGCGACTGGTATTGGGAAACGTGGGAAGGTGTTTTAAACTCCGCGCAGTTCTCGGATGAAACCGGGGAGATCTGGTATCTGCACCATGATGGGGATTTATTCGCCGCCACGGCTTCAGATCTAGAAGAGTTGGGGGATTGATCAAGCCTCCACAAGTGTGATCTAATCAACAATGCGCGGCCAGCTGATTTGTGCTACACTGGCCGCAACAGCCAGCCCTAGGAGTAAAGTATATGCGTGCTAACGAAATGGTAATTGTGGTTACTGTAATGCCTGCAACAGCAACTAAAGGCACCCGCTATAAAGGCGTTTGCGACGAAGCTTGTCAAGTGGTTCCTTTAAATTTCGAGCTCGACGCTAAAGCTAACGCCTGGCTAGCAGCGCAAGCCTGCTGCACTTCCGCAAACCTGGAGGCCCGCGAGGGAGAGGAGTGGCGTCCGTGGGGTAGCGTTATGCCTAACCCTACTAAGCCGGGTAGCTGGGTTATTGTAGCTCGCCGCACACTGTAACATTTAAGGTACAACGGAGGCCTTATGGTATACTTGACAGGGATGCCTATACAGGGTAGCGAGGAAGCGGTGCAGGTGTGTACACAGGAGCAGCGCAGGGTCAAGCCTGCTGTGTGCCGCCTGCTGCTGGCGCACCACATGGTAAACCTGGGGCTGCTGGACACACAGGCAGCAGCCCGCGTCGTAGCACACAAGGGAGGATGTGTCAAGAGAATAAAGAAATAAAATAAATCAACAAGAGCCCTTGACAAGAGAGCGAGGATAGGGCAGACAAGCGAGGCTCACCTGGTGTCACTCACTGACACCCCACCCAGTCATTAAGTGACATATATGGGGCCGGGGTCGGTGTCCCTCGTGATAGTGTCTTTCCCCCAAAATATCACCTACCCCACCCAGTCTTATTTTTTGCACTCTTCGTTGTCTTGATGCTGTATAGGGTTTATAGTTTTAAAATGTAACCCGACGCAATCAATTTCATCAACAAGAGGCTAGTATTGTGAAAACTAAGCGCAAATCTTTCGACAACCGTTCTATGACGCCGCGTAATGAGCGAAAGCCCCCACTTGGCGCTGATAGAAGGCCTTTGGCGTGTTAGCCCTAGGCCTCACGAGGCATATTCCAACCCGCATCTACAAAGGCTGTGGACGAGGGCGCGTTATTGGGACAACTGCCGCAACGAGAAGATATGGGAGTTAGAAATGACCTTAGCTGAGTGGTGTCTTGCCAATGTGGTTACAACCAAGGAAGAGATTGCGAAGACACCCAAGCCGCGCCTGAACGCTTATTCGAAGCGTGCTGAGGTTGCTGCCGTAGACATGATCTGTCATTGTGGAGCATACTACACCACGACGCGCAAGAATCTGAAGAGGGGCTGGGGTCTGTCCTGCTGCCGTAAATGCGCAGCCCGGCGCGTCAAGTTCTTCCTGCCACCGGGTAAGAGGGTCAAGAAATGAAAGTTCTCATGACTGTGTATCTAGGTTTCACAAGGGAAACAGAACACACCTGCCATGTTGAGCTTCTGTCTTGCGGCGCAGGTCGTATATCCTGCCCAGAATGCGGTGGAGACGGGGACTGGGCGAAGTACCTGCCTGAACCCTCAAGCGAGCCTTGCCCTTGTGTCGCTTGCAAGGGTACAGGTAAAATCTTAATATCCGTTTAAGGAGTAAAGTGATGGGACAAGGTACTGACAGTTGCGGCGGCTGGGAATCCGATTACGATGCGTATGAAGAGAACTTGGCCACAGGTAAGTGGATTACCCGGGACGGCGAAGAGATTGAGCTGTCCAAAATGACGATCAAGCATCTCTATGGCGCCCGCCAGGTTGCCCGTCGCGCTGCCCACTGTGCTAACTTCACCTGCGACCAGGAGAAGTGGGATAGCTGGGTCGAGCTGTTTAACGAGGAAATCGTGCGCCGTGAGGGCAGCTCCGGCGCTGCCGCCTATGCCCCTGCGCCGAAAGCAGCACGCAAGGGGCAGAGCCCTGTTCGCGGGGTAAAGGTGTGCATGGTTTGCCACTGCGGGGTTGAATACATGGCGCGCGAAGCTGACCTGTCTCGCGGCTGGGGCTATAGCTGCTCCAAGTCTTTCGCTGCAAAACGTCGCGAGTTCGGTCGCCCGAAAGCTAAACGCAAGGTGTCTTGATGCGCAAATATCTTTTTACCAACTTCGGCAATTTTAAGCCACAAGAAGTGACTTTGTTGGAGCTCGCAGATTGCGGTCTGTGGGGCGACGAAGAGTTTGAGCAGTTTGCAGACATGGCTGTTGGCGATATTTTGCAATTTCCTGCTTTCTACACAGTGGAGAGGATTGAATGACGTCGCTTACTGCAAAACACTATCGAGAAGGTTTGCAGAATTGCGGTTGCTGATAAGGAAAACGTTGTATAGTTGGTTGTCAGCGCAAAATGCGCAGCACTCAGGAGAACAAAATGAACCTCGTAAGCTCTATGGTCGTTACTCAATACATGCACTTCATTGTGATGCGAACCTTCTTCGTTAAGCGCGGCAAAGCAAGCGTGGATATCAGCGCTTACGCCTACCTGTTTAGCGAGCACGAGGTTTTGCCCGGCGGCCAGTACACTGCAACTAGCGTTGGGTTGCCTGCCCAAACTGCACCGGGAGACGCCGCGAAAGCGTGTGCTAAGCTGTTCCGCGATCTGCGCGACAAGACGTCAAGTCCTGTTAGCAATCTCAAACTTGTTGACCACACTGAAGGCAAGCTCATCGCCAAGTATGTGAACGAGGCGGATCAAGAAGTGTCACAAGTCGAGGCCAAGGAGGCCCATTAACATGCAAAACTATATCGCTCCCTTGAATGGTGCTGTTGCCATTCTGTTGTTCCTGATCGTCGCTGTCGGACTCGGCATCTGGCTGTTCTGTTCCAACGTGCTTATCCCGCGAGAGCGTTACGAAAGAGGTCGACGCTACGCCCTGGACGCATTCGAAAAGTTCGGGGACGATGCAAAAGATGGACTGGAAGATCACATTAAATCTGCAAAAATATTCGCCTGCTTTTGCGAGTTCGAAAAAGGCATTATATCTGTTCTGAAGACTCGAGAGCTGGACAAGCGAGGTTTGAAGGAAATGCAGACTTACGAAGAAGCCAAGCAACGTGGTGTCAAGTTCGCCGAACAAATCCTCCGCAACTATCCTGAAACAGGTCTCGAGTCTTTGCGACGCAGTATTGTTGATCACAGGAATACCTCTATCCACAAAGACTCGTGCTTTGCAGACGGGATCGAAGAAGTCTTGTCCAATCTGGCAAACATGGGTCGTTAAAATGGGCAATGAAATGGAAATTCAACCGCGCCAGTTCACGCTGAAGAACATCCGTGGAATCCTGGAGATCTTTGGACTCCAAGGGGTTATTGTGATTAAGGGACAAGGTTGGTCTCGCTGCTACGTGCAGCACTGTGCCCCTGCAACCAGGTTGGAGCCTAACCCGATACCACTTCAATTCGGTCGCGTCATGTTTAAAGACGGCAAATTTAGCCACTTCAACTTCTACCTAGACCCAACTGGTCGCATCCACGATACCATGTATTATGAGGTCGCCTTGCTCCTGTTCCGGGCCACAGGGATAGAGCTCGATGCGCCTGCCTGGGACGACCTCGTGGCACGCGCTAAGCTGCGTGAGGATGCCAGGTGCGAGCAGCGTGCACGGGAGCGGGGGCAGTTGCCTGCAAAGGCTAAAGGTGCGCGCCGCAAGCTGTCTGCGCCAAACTATGCGCACGCCGTGATGCAAACCTTGGAGAGCGACATTGGCGAGCTCAGGCAAAAAGACTTGTTGGAGTCTTTGTCTTGTGATGATAAGCCTGAGCAGGTATAGTTAGCTTGTCTGGTAATTAAACCTTTTCTTGTTGGAGATGTGAAATGAAACTCAAGTTTGATGTGACTTCCGAAGAACTCTCAGACTTTTTGAACAAGCAGTACCGCGTGCTGACCGACAAGCTTAACGATGCTGTCGGCCGTAAAGATTACACTCAGGCCAAGACCTTGCTGGAGCGTGTTTCTGAGATTGACGACCTCATGAAGCACAACTTGGTTCCCAACTCGATCGCTAATGTGGTTATTCGCGTCGACGTAATCCCCAGGGAAGCCCCCTCGCTTCCTGCGCACGGGCCGAGCCCACGCTGATGACGGTAAAAGCGATTTGCGCACATTGCGAGTCTGACTGCCGCCTCACAGATGGGGCGGAAATCTACACTCATCGCGCCGACCTCCACAGTTTGAAGTTTTGGATCTGCGACAAGTGTGACGCCTACGTTGGGTGTCACAAGCCTGGTAATAATACCCGCAAGGGTAACGCTGATGGCACACTTCCCATGGGTACTGCTGCGAACAAAGAGCTGCGAATCTTACGACACAAGATTCACCGCCTTATTGACCCCTTCTGGGAGAAGTCCAACAACAAGCGGGGGCACAGACAGGAGCTTTATGCTCACCTTACCCATTTCGGTCACCACAAGAAACTGATACGTGATGGGGAAACTTTCCACGTTTCTACACTGACTCTAGAATCGGCTCAGCGCTTTTACGACCTTTTCGACGAGTTTGCTAAAATCTACTACCCTTACGGGGTTCGAGTTATTTCGAGGGTTAAATAATGCGTCAAATCCAACATCAAACACAGCCGACTGGTAACACTTGCGTTTGCACCTGCATCGCGATGCTGACTGGCAAACCTGCCCAGGAAATCATCGACAAGTGGCACGATCTTTACTACAGCCACCAAGAACCACTGATGGACATTCTGGAAGAAGAGGGCTTGCGCGTCGAGCGCCACTATTCTGCAGGCTCCCCACGCATACTGCCAGGCAAGCTTTACTTGCTCACTGTACCTTCTTTGAACATTGAAGGTTCGCTCCACCAAGTCCTTGTAGACTGGAGGGACGAAGCTCTTGGCCCGGTTTGCCTGGACCCGGCGAAAGGGTTGCCTGATCGCAAATACTACACTCTGAGCGAAGACGAGTGGGATGACGTAACTGAAGCCCGCCTCCTCACTTCCTGGGTTTTGGATTTCACAATCAAAGGGTGGAAAGAATGACTGTAATCGTTTATCGCGACGGGGTAATGGCTGCTGACCGTATGCAATCCACGGGCAATGTCAGTGAACCTGTAAGAACCAAGATTTTTATCGTGACGCCGAAAGACCATGTGCGCCTTGTCGTAGGACTATGTGGCACCACTAAAGGCACAGCGGAGATTCTCAAACACCTGGAACAGCACGGCACTAAGGGCGGGCACCTCGACTTGTCGGCCCTAGGTTACAAATCTGACCATACTTACGGCTATGCTGTTAGCGCTTACGGTACAGTCTGGGAAATCTACGGCGATGGGTCTTGCCTGGAGCCTGAGCCCCAAGATTATTACGTGGATGGAGCGGGCTACGAGTTTGCGATGGGTGCTTGCGCTGCTGGCGCCAGTGCTGTGCAAGCTGTGTTGTTAGCGGGCAAGCACCACTTAGCTTGCGGTTATGGCGCGACCTCTGTTAACGTAAAAGAGTACCTTACAAAAGGTGGCGGTCAAACAGGGCACTCCGAGGAGAGTTTAAATGATTGCAAGAGCTCCAGGTAAAAGTTACCTTTGTAAAGGTGGCCCTTACCACAACAAGCTGATTGAACTCACTAACGGTCAGCGAACTCTGGAATTTAGCGTCGGCGGCTGTAAACCGGGGCACTACCGCCCCGCTACAGCAGAAGACAACCCGATAGAACTTTGCGCACCCTACCTTGCGTCTCCGACCTACGACATGGTTTGGACGGAGGAGACAAATGGCTGAGCTGGTATTAATGTGGTTACGCAAGAACTGGCTGACACTGCTGCTTTGCGCTATAATGTTCGCAGGCTACAAATATCACCAATATCTGGTTAAGGACGCTCATGAATCTGGGTATGAAAATGGCAAGAAGGCAACAGAGCAGATCGCTGAGAATCGCGAGAAGAAGCTACTCGAGCAAAGGCTTGCAGATAAAAACGCTCTCGAGCAAAAACAACAAGCTGAACTGGCTCTTCGTGACAATCGGATTCTTGAGCTTGATAATGCTGCTGACGGGATGCGCACAGAGCTCGAGCGTATTGCCCGACTCGCAAGTCACTATACCGGCGTTAAGTCCTCTGGCGATTCAGCCAGAAAGGCGGTCGGTTTGCTTGCCGAGTTGCTCAGAGAAAGCCAAGATGCTTATCGAACAACAGCAGCAGAAGCTGACAGGTATTACCTCGCTGGAATGACTTGCCAGCAACAATACAATTCCTTAAGAGGCAACTATGAAGCCAAAACAACTGAAGGCGGCAGCCAAACCTATGTCAAGCTTAATGATCGCTGAGTTCATCAAAACTTCAAGCCCTGCTACCAAGGCGGCGTTTGAAAAACACAAGCAAGACCTTTTGGAAAAACTGACTCTGGTTCAACAAGGTGACGAAGAAGCCTTGGCGGGGTTTATGTTCGCTTATGCGGAACTGGGTAATGAGATTGGTCGCCGTTACAATGTAAAACATTGACCAAGCACCTTCGTGAGTGTATTGTCAAGGCTTCATTCACGTGGGGGATTAAAAAATGCCAGTAATTACGCCGGAACGCGCAGGGGGTAAAAACCGTTGCGCGTTTTTAGATATGTTAGCGGTATCTGAGTTAGGACCCCTTCTGGGTGTGTCTGACAACGGTTACAACGTGATTGTCGGAAGCGTCTATTCTAAATCTGGTAACCACAAGTTGGACCTGTTCAGCGACTACCGGAATCACCCTCGCAAACTCGTCACCCTCGAAAAGCTTGGCATCAAGTCAACTGCCGCAGGGCGATACCAAATACTGGCAAGATTCTACGACGTTTACAAAGTCCAGCTGAAACTTCCAGACTTTTCACCGCTGTCCCAAGATCTTATCGCGCTCCAGCTTATGCGGGAGTGTCGGGCGTTCGAACCCCTCGATCGCGGGGATATTAAGACTGCTATTACTCGTTGCAAGTCACGCTGGGCCTCTTTGCCTGGGGCGGGGTACAACCAAAACGAGCACAGCATGGACTATCTGGTCCAGGCATACACCGCTGCGGGCGGCACAGTGAGCTGAGGGCACAATGGACATCGATAACGAAACTAAAACAAAGCTCTGGTTGATGGTAGCAGGGTTGGCAGGGGGCTTTATCACTCTGACTACCAGCAAGCAAGAGCTGACCTTCAAGCAGCGGATAGCGTACTTGATCTCTGCGCTTTTCGTTGCTTTGTTCATCACGCCTTGGGCGTGTGAATACTTCGGGATAACTTCCACAACCGCTTTGACTGGGTTGGGGTTTACCATGGGCGCTTTCTGGCAAATCGTTGTCGCCAGGGGCGCTGAATTTATTCAAAACTGGCGGAAGCCAGGGAACAACGAGGCTCAAAATGGCTAACGATATTTTGGTATCGCTTGGTTGGGTAACGGACATTGGCGAATGCGCGAAAAGTGTGGTCCATTTTTGGGGGACGCCGTTGGGCCTTTTTATCTCAGGCTCGATAGTGTTTTCTAGCTTCATTCGGGTGTCTCACCCGAAGGGCAACCAAGGATTTTTCGATTCAATTTGGCATCTTTGCTTTGGGTTAACGGGGGCAGCGGGGTTCATTGGAGGGCTGACAGGGGCTTACCCCACGCAGGTACTTAAAAGCATGTTAATCTTAATGGCGATAAGGGGGATCGTTAAGGCCGTTCGCGTGTTTCGAATTTGAACCTCTTGCCACAAGCCCATATCGCCTTTATATTCAAGCCATTGATTCGGAGGCGATATGAGCAATATTGACGTAAACGACCCAGACTGGACTGCTTACATTGAAAGGTCTAAGGAATTAGACCACGATGCTCGCGTGATCCGTGAGCGCGTCGTTTCAGAGTACCTTTACGACTTCAACTGGACCCGTGCTTGCCTCCGTTGCGGGTTTCGTGCTGAGTTCGCAGAAGACAACGGCAAGCGCTTTCGCAATGACCCTTACTGCATTTGGAGAGTCAAAACACTCGCCCGCGAGCGCAACCTTGAAGTTCGCAGCGACGTCACCCCTGAGCAAGCCCTGGACGAGCAAGCAGCGAAAAGGGCAGACATCCTTAGCGCACTGGAGCGCGAAGCTAACTACTTTGGGCCCGGTAGCAGCGCAGCGGCCCGTGTAAGCGCACTGGGCAAACTGGCGCAGCTACGAGGCATGGAGCCTGTGAAGCAGGCGAAGATTGAGCACAAGATGCCTGGCGTAATGGTAGCACCCGGGATTGCTAGCGTATCTGACTGGGAATCTGTGGCCCAGGGTGCCCAAGAGAAGCTCCGAGACGAAACAATGAGCGCCGTCCAAACAGGGGTGACTCATTAATGGGTGAAGCTGCTTACAAGGTCGTGTGGAAGCCCCACGACGGGTCTCAAACTTTAGCTTTGTCTTGCCCTGCTGACGAAATATTGTATCACGGCACACGAGGTCCTGGAAAGACTGACTCTCAACTCATGCGCTTCAGACAGCGCGTGGGGCTAGGTTACGGAAAATACTGGAAAGGTATCATCTTTGACCGTGAATACAAAAACCTAGACGACCTTGTTACCAAATCCCAGAGATGGTTCCCTGAATTTAACGACGGCGCGAAGTTCCTAAGCTCGAAGTCGGACTATAAGTGGGTCTGGCCTACAGGTGAGGAGTTGCTTTTCCGTGTCGCGGCAAAGCCTGAAGATTACTGGTCTTATCACGGCCACGAGTACCCATTCATTGGCTGGAACGAGCTGACCAAGTATCCGACTTCTTTGGTGTACGATGCGATGATGTCGTGCAACCGGTCATCCTTCCTCCCTGAGGACCACCCACAGATTGATAAACAGGGGAATGTCTATTACTTGCCGCGCATACCCCTTGAAGTATTCGCAACGACTAACCCCTTCGGCGTGGGGCACAACTGGGTTAAGAAGCGCTTCATTGACATCGCCCCGATGGGTAAGATTGTGTCCAACGAAGTTACAGTGTTTGACCCTAAGACGCAGAAAGATATTGTGGTTACAACAACAAGGTGCCACATTTACGGTTCTTACCGGGAAAACAAAAACCTTGACCCCAAATATATAGCGAAGCTGATGTCAGAGACGGACCCGAACAAACGCATCGCGTGGTTGGCAGGCTCTTGGGAGATTACTTCTGGCGGTATGTTTGACGACGTGTGGAACAGCCGTATTCATGTTCTCCCTCGTTTTAATATACCGGAAAGTTGGAAGATCACTCGCAGCTTTGACTGGGGCTCGTCTAAACCCTTCTCTGTTGGCTGGTGGGCGATTAGCGACGGCACAGATTACGTTGACCACACGGGCAAGCGTCGAAGCACAGTTCGCGGTGACGTTTTCCGAATTGCTGAATGGTACGGCACGAACGGTAAGACAAACGAGGGTTTGCGCATGATAGACGCAGACATCGCCCGTGGCATCAGATACCGCGAAAACTTGTGGGGCATAAGCAACAGGGTTCAACCTGGTCCAGCTGATAATAGTATCTGGGACTTGGAAAACAACAACTCTACTGCGGCCACAATGGCCAAGCCTGTTCTCATTGAAGGTCTGAGCTACCCGGGGATCACGTGGCGGAGGTCCGACAAATCTACGGGCTCTCGGAAGCGTGGTTGGCAGAAAATGCGGGAGTTCTTTTTCGGTTCCTACCCTGATCGGGAAACAGGAAAGAGAGAGAACCCTGGTATTTTTATTTTCGACGAATGTAAATATTTCATAGATCTTGTTCCGAGCTTGCCCCGTGACGAAGTTGATCAAGATGACGTAGACACGGAAGCAGAAGACCATATGGGTGACGAGACTCGTTACTTCATTCTAGACCAAGCTGTTTACAGCGGTGTAAGACCTACCAGGGGGTAAAATGAGCATCACAGCCGTCCACCCGCTCTATGCGAAATTCAGTCCTATTTGGGAAAAGCTGAATGACGTGTTCGCAGGACAGGACACCATCAAGGAAAAACGGCAAAAGTATTTGCCACCACTAATGTCAATGGAATTGGACGGGATGACGTCCCCCGAAGACTTGGGTTACCAGCGGTATCAACAGTATATACTGAGGGCCAACTTCCCAGACGATTACTCTGAGGCGGTTCGGAATAACCACGGTCTTTTGTGGTCCAAGCAAGCTACGATCGAGCTACCCGACGAGATGGCTTACATGTTGACGTCTGCCACCCGTGACGGGATGGGTTTGCAAGCCTTGCTGGCAGCCGTAAACGAGATGCAACTCCGAAACGGTCGAGTGGGTCTTCTGCTGGACATGGATTCCGTTGCATCTGCGGAAAATAAGCCCTTTATTAGCGTCTACTATGCTCCAGCTATTCGCAATTGGGATTCTGCTGATCGCAGGCTTGACGGGGCAGTGGCTCGAGACTCTCTTAACATGCTTGTGCTTGACGAATCCGGGCCTGTGCGCGTAGAAGGCGGGTTCGACTGGCAAGACCAGATCCGTCGAAGGGTTTTGTTGCTCGGGCCTTTGGAGGTCGACGATAAAGCCAACTCCGGTGCTGTTTATCAACAAGGCCTTTTTGTCAACGACCAGGAAACTGATTCTTTCGACAAAACGAAGATGATTGTGCCTAAGTATAAAGGTTCACCTTTGAATGAGATCCCTTTTGTCGCAATCAATGCGTCAGACTGCTTGATTGAGCCTGACAGCCCTCCTTTGCTAGGTTTAGCAAACCTTGTCCTTTCGATGTACATTAGCGATGCTGACTACCGCCAACACTTGGCGACACAAGGCCAAGACACTTTGGTTCGCATAGGCGCGATAGGCGACGGCGCAAGTGACGGCAAGGCCCCTGTTCGTGTGGGCGGTAACTCCGTCATAGACGTTGCAATGGGAGGCGATGTTAAATACGTTGGCATCGAATCGAAGGGCTTAGAGGAGGCCCGCATGGCTTTGGCGAACGACAAAGCCGAAGCTCAACTGAAAGCGGGCCAAATGGTTAACAACACCAAAGGCAGCCAGGAGTCTGGGGAAGCTCTTCGCACCCGTATAGGTGCCCGTACTGCTTCCCTCGTGCAGCTCGCGAAAACAGGTGCCAGCGGTGTAGAGGCTTTGCTGAAGCTGTGTGCGCGATGGATGGGGCTGGACGAAAACCAAGTGATTGTTAAGCCCAACTTGGACTTCTCGAAAGCTTTGTTCTCTGGGCAAAACTTAGTCCAGACCATGTCAGCTCGCCAGCTGGGCGCACCAGTCTCTCTTGAGACCATCCACAGCTATCTGTCTGATCAAGGGTTGACCACATTGACCTTTGAAGAAGAGATGAAGAAGATGGATGAAGAGTTCACGAAATATCCGTTCGTCAAAGACATGATGGCGTCAGGTAAAGCTGACCAAAATGGAGTTCAGCAAGCGCAAGGCTCGGCAGTCACAGCGGGCGGGATTGCTCAAGCTAAACAAAACCAAGCGACTTGACAAAGTTGTCTGATCGTTTTAACTTACAAGCGCCCAATGTCGGGCGCTTCACTTTGTTGCATGGCAACAGGAGAATTTTCAATGTCTAAGTTTAAGATGCAGTTCGCACCCCACTCCCTCGCTTTCCTCTGCTCGATGCCGCGCGGCGAAGGCCTGGAAGTCGTTTACGAGAACAAAGAAGCTATCCCCGCAGGTTATGAAGACCTGTACAGCGAGAAGGACGGCAAAATGGTCCTGACTGGCGTTAAGGGCGTTAAAACCCAACAAGACGTCGACAAGCTTCAGCAAGCGCTGGTGAAAGAGCGCAACGACCACAAGGCCACGAAACAAACCTACGCACCTTTGGCAGCGCTGGGCTCTGTTGACGAAATTGTCGCAAACCTGGATCGAATCGCTGAACTCGAAGCTAGCCAGGGCAAGGGCGGCGCACCTGCCGACGTTGAAAAGCTGCTGCAAGCCAAGCTGGCTCCCCTGCAACGGGAGTTGGAAACCACGAAGGCAGGCCTGGCGGAGCGCGACAACTTGATTGCTTCGTTCAAAACCAAAGAGCAGCGCCAAACCATCGCCGAGCAAGTTCGCAAAGCTGCCAAAGTGCTCAAAATCCGTGACACGGCAGTTGAAGACGCTGTTATGTACGGCCAGAACCTGCTGACTGTTGACGACGCTGGCAATGTGGTTACTCGTGAAAACATGGGTGTTACTGCTTTCGTCTCCGCCGAAGAGCTTCTCCGCGACCTGGTTTCAGCTCGCCCCCACTGGCTCGAAGAGTCGGTTGGTGGTGGTTCTGCTGGTAACAGAGGCGCTCAAGGGGCGGGTGTAAACCCTTACAGCCACGACCATTGGAACCTGGGTGAGCAGATGCGTATCTACAAGGAAAACCCTGAAAAAGCCAAGCAAATGGCAGCGCGTTTCGGTGTGGACCCACTCAACCCTTCCCGCCCGCCGAAAAAATAACAAAAACCTGTTGACCATGCTTCTGTGTTGCGCTAGATTTTGCACATGAAGCATGGTCTTCACTTTAAGCCGTCCATGGGATAGGCTTACAACAGAAAAGTCTATCCTCATTTGGAGTCTACTATGCACCCTTTGATCGCAAAAGGTATGATGTCTGTTCAGCGTGGCGCAGCTCCCGCTCTCGACATCACCCGTCTGTCCGATCTGATCGTCCCGCAAATTTTTGCCGGCTACGTTCAGACCCTGACTGCTGAAAAATCCCGCCTGGTACAATCCGGCGCCCTGGTAATGGACCAAGGCCTCTCTGACCTTCTTTCCGGCGGTGGCGCAACCTTCAACCAACCCTTCTATCACGACCTGGAGTCTGACGAAGGCGACGGTAGCACTACCAAGGACCACTCCGAAAACGTGTCGAACGATACTGGTGCGGAGAGCAAGTCGGACAACATCAAGGCAGGGGCAGAAATCCAGGTGCGCATGTCGCGCAACAAATCCTGGGGCTCCGCAGATCTGACTGGTTCCTTGACCGGTAGCGACCCGCTGATGGCCATTGCGGATCGAGTTGCAGCCTTCCGTGTTCGCCGTCTGCAACGTGCTTGGCTGGCAACCATGAAGGGTGTTTTTGCAACCAACGATGCGGCACCCTCCAACGGTTCCACCCACATCGCCAAAGACCTCACTTTGGACATTTCTGCAGGCACGGGTGACGCTGCCAAGTTCTCAGCCAGCGCCTTCATTTCTGCCATTGGGCTGATGGGCGATAGCATGGACCAGCTCAGCATGGTCATGATGCACTCTATCGTGTATCAAAACCTGATGCGTAACAACCTCATCGACTTCATCCCCGATGCTCGAGGTGAAGTGAACATCGCAACCTATATGGGTCGCGAGGTTATCGTTGACGACGGTTGCATGAACTCCGGTGGCAAGTTCGAGACCCTCCTCTTCGGTGAAGGTGCAACTCGCTTGGGCGCAGGCAGTCCGAAGGTTCCGGTTGAAGTCAAGCGCAACCCGCACGCGAACAACGGCGGTGGTGAAGAAGAGCTGTTCAACCGTTGGGAATGGTGCATCCACCCTGTCGGTCACGCCTGGAAAGGCTCCGCAGCTTCCAACGGCGGCCCGACCAACGCAGAGCTGGGAGCGGCAGGGGCGTTCACTCGCGTGTTCCGCGAACGGAAGCAAATCCGCATCGCCCGTCTGATCACCAAGGAACTGTAAGAGGTTCGCATTCCATAAGGGGCTTCGGCCCCTTTTTTCATAGGTGCCTTTATGCCGTATACCGTAGCAGGAACATTGAAGTTACCAGAGACAGGGCAACCTGCTGCTGGTGTGATTTTGAAGTTCGTAGCCTTGCAGTCCATTAGCCCAGTATTGGACCGCTCAGAGAGCGTGATTATCACAAGCTCGACAGGTGCGTACTCTATTCAACTTGAGTACAACACCTATTCTGTGTTCGCGACTCTTTATGACAATAAGCCTATTAACTGTGGGCAAATTGTCTTGAACAGCACTGTAGCAACAGGCCTAGATTTGCCTACTTTGCTGAACGGGGGCTATTCTGAACCTGCCAACCCCTCGTGGATTGTTGAGCTACAAAGACTTGCAAACGTTACAACAAGTGCTGCACAGTCTGCGGCTGCAAGTGCGGCATCCGCAGCGGCCGATGGGGCCGCTCAGGCCGCGCTGGCTAAATCACATGCCGACAAGGCTGCCCTTAGCGAGCAAGCCAGTAGCGAATCTGCCACTCGCTCCGAGTCAGCTGCAAGTGCGGCATCCGCAGCGGCCGATGGGGCCGCTGCAAGTGCGGCATCCGCAGCGGCCGATGGGGCCGCTGCGGCTGCAAGTGCGGCATCCGCAGCGGCCGATGGGGCCGCTGCGGCTGCAAGTGCGGCATCCGCAGCGGCCGATGGGGCCGCTCAGGCCGCGCTGGCTAAATCACATGCCGACAAGGCTGCCCTTAGCGAGCAAGCCAGTAGCGAATCTGCCACTCGCTCCGAGTCAGCTGCCAAGCGGGCAGAGGAGTTGGTTGACCAGGCCACTGGTGGTGCCTTGCTGAAAGACCAGAACCTGGGGGACGTGCCGAACAAAGAGGCTGCTCGCACTCACCTCGATGTGCCGTCAAAAAGTCAGCTTGCGCAAGCGATCAGCGAAGCGATAGGTGGAGTAACGCCAGCCAGTATCGGTGCTCGGCCTGACTCATGGACCCCAACGGCTGCAGATGTGGGGGCGCGACCATCCGACTGGATGCCGACGGCCGCTCAAGTTGGCGCCAGACCGAGTAACTGGCTGCCGAGCCTTGAAGAGATAGGGGCCGCATCAAGCGGGTCGTTGGATGCCTTACAGCCAGCCGGTTCAGCTTCGTTTGTTTATGAGGGCGGGGCGTTGACGCAGATGACAGAGCAGCTGCCTGCCGGGGAGCGGATGACGGCGTACAGCTACACAGACGGTCGGTTGACTAAGGCGGTGGAGACGCTGGGGCAGCTTGTCAGAACCACCACATACAACTATCAGGCTGGCAGTCTTACCGGCTTCACTACTACAGAGGGGGGCGCATGAGCGCACTAGATCCGGTCATTCTTAACGAGGTTAAGCTGACCCAAAAGGCTGTTGCTGATTTGGCGAGTTCCAGCTCTTCTGGGCCTACCGAATATCCGTGGCGCGTTTTTACCTCCAGTCAGTCTTGGGTTGTGCCAGAGGATGGCGAGTATTTTATCGTTTGTATTGGGGGTGGTGGCGGGTGTGGGCTTGCTACTCAACCAGAAGGCGGTGCTAGTGGTGGCTATGGCGGTGGTGGTGGTGGTGGTCGTTATGGCGGTGGTGGTGGTGGTGGCATGAGTGTTGTTCGTCGCAATATTTTAAAATCAACGACATTGGTGCTGACAGTTGGTAGTGGTGGCTCAACTGGCTATACAGGAAGCAGCGGAGGCGCTAGCACGATAGTGGGTGCTGGACTGAATATATCATGCGGTGGTGGGGAGGGTGGATCTGGTAGCACATCTGGCGTCAGCGGCGGATCTAGCAGCGGCGGAGATTTAAATTTTATCGGAGGTCGTGGTGGCCCGAGTAGCGATGGTGGTAGTGGCGCAGGCGGCGGAGGCGCAGGCGGCGGAGCTGGCGGCGGTGGGTGCGGGCCTTTTGGCGGTCATGGCGGCTTTGGTGGTGGCGGCGGCGGCATTGGCCTTGTGTCGTCCACCACTGGAGCTAGCGGAGCAAGTGGCGTAAGTGGTTCGGTACCATCCTTCCTTAGCTCAATCCCTGGGTATCTTGGCCCCGGTCACGCAGCGACTGGCCGTGGCGGTCAGGGCTTCATTGCCATTCGGAGGGTGGGATAATGGAAATAGAAATTTTAGACAGCTCTGGGGCTGTCATTAATACAATTATCGCAGATGCGGATTTCGCTGATGAATTCTATCCGAATAGCTGGCGCGAGAAGGCCAAGCCCGAACCAGAGCCAGAGCCCATCCCACAACCCATTACTCTGGACGAGGCGAAGGCGGCTAAAGTCGTCGAGATAAAAGCTGAGGCTGAGCGCCGCATCACCGCGCTAGACTGGCGGTTGCAGCGGGCGCAGGAGCGCGAGCAGTTGGGTGAGGTAGGGTTCGAGACGGTGGCCGATGTGCTCGCCCTGCGTGAGCAGATCCGGCAGGCCAGCAACGCCGCCGAGCTGGCGGTAGCTACGCTGGTAAGCGTAGAAGATGTGTTGGCATTTACTTGGTAGCCTCCCAGCGTTAGGATATTCCAATCATGGCCCCGCTCTCACGAGTGGGGCTTTTTTGTTTCCGTTTGCCGGAGCATCTAATGCCACTTATCGATATTGTGACCATGCGAGGCATGATACCGCGCGTGGCTGGCCAGCTATTGCCAGATGAAGCTGCAGAGCTGGCGCAGGATTGCGCATTCGACCGCGGGATTATCACCCCGCTGCGTGACGATCTTGGCCTGGGTGTTCAGTTGCCATTTACGCCAAAGACAATTTTCCACTACTACGGCGAATTCTGGTTTGCCTGGAGCGGGCTGGTTGAGGTAATGCGCTCGCCAATCGCACAGGATCAATACAACCGGGTCTACTTCACGGATGGCGCCTACCCGAAACTGACGTATGACGCGATAGCAACCGGCGGCAGACAGACCATCATTCGCGACAGCGCTGGCAACGCCAATGCTATGTTCGTGCTGCCGCGCTTTACCTATGCCGATATTGGCATGACAACTGACATGGGCGCAGGCGATATAACGGCGTTCGATTTTGGCAGCGGCAGCATCAAGGGCGAAATTTTTATCGGCGCATATCTTGCGTCCGGCTCCGGCGCTGTCAGCGCGCCGCGGCAAGATCCCCGCACCTCGCTCGATCACACCGCCGCCCGCGACGCCTGTAGTGCAAAAGGCGCAGGCTGGCATCTGATGACGGCGCACGAATGGGCGGCAATCGCCCTGTGGTGCATGGCCAACGGCTACGAGCCAATCGGAAACACCAACTGGGGTCGCAGCCACGCCAAAACCTGGATGGTAGGCGATCGGTCCGACAATAGATCGCCGGGTGATACAGCCGGCACGGGGCGAACCCAGACCGGCTCGATGGGGTCCGAGGCGACGCATACTCGCACGCTGGGCGGGATTGCGGATCTGGTCGGCAACGTCTGGGAGTGGCAGGACGGATTGCTGCTGCAAGATGGGCGCTTTAAGATTTCTGCCTACAACACCCAGGCCGAAGTTGACTGGGCGTTTGTCGATGCGTTTCTTGATGCGTCAACACCAACCGGTGGATCGGCCATCCTGTCCAACGCAGTCAACAACAGACTGGGAGCCATCGGAGACAACGCCAACGCAGGCAACTCAGCCAACGTAGAGTGGCGAGCAATGACAAAATCAGGCAGCTACGTCAGCAATCAGGCGATGAAGCGGCTGCTGCTGGAGCCGGCTGGGGCATTGCCGCAGGGGCGCATCTATATGCGCAATTACGGCGAGCGACTCCCGTTTCGTGGCGGCTCTTGGAGCTACGGTTCCAACGCTGGCCTGGCTGCGCTCGCTCTGGACGATTCACGCGTGAGCACGTACACGAGCCTCGGGTTTCGCCCCGCCTTTGCCTGAGCCTTGCGCCTTGGGTTTTGTTGGCGCCACGGTAGTGGCGCTTAATCGGTTGAGGCATGTTTAACATTTCTAGCGGGGCAAATAGATGAGCTACTTATACGACGGCGAAACGCACGACAACTACGATCCCGCCTTTATGGCGGAGCTGGGCATGAGTGAGGAGGTCATAGCCTCCGTGCTCGCCCAGCACAACTATGAGCTGACAGAGGGGCAACTGGCGCGTCGCCAGCGCGCCTACGTGGCGGAGTCCGACCCCCTTTTCTTGGAGTGGCAATACGACAAGACAGCAGCGGCCGAGCAGGCATGGCGCGACAAGGTGGCGGAGATCAAGCTGCGCTACCCGGTGGCCCGTGGGGCGGAAGAGTGATCGTCCGTCT